>Ga0307509_10005828_pt1 | contig 16897 bp, 15 predicted proteins | sample 10_EM_MG_FD_202245 | JGI IMG/M metagenome (GOLD analysis project Ga0307509, IMG submission 202245) | Populus trichocarpa ectomycorrhiza microbial communities from riparian zone in the Pacific Northwest, United States - 10_EM | ecosystem: Host-associated > Plants > Roots > Unclassified | place... | reverse complement strand
TCGAGGACGAGATGAGCCGCAACGGCTGGATCAACGTCAACGCCGAGCGCGACATCATCTTCGACACGCCGGTCGAGCAGCGCTACGACAAGGCGCTGTCGCTGCTGGGCATCGACGCGAGCATGCTGAGCGGGGAGGCGGGGCACGCATGAGTGTGGCGAGTCGCCCATCGAGCATGTCCCATCCGCTTTCGTTTCTTGCTTTCGACTTCGGTACCAAGCGCATCGGTGTGGCCACCGGCAACACGCTGACACGCAGCGCGACGCCGCTGCGCACCGTGGCCGCCGAGGGCGATGCGCGTTTCGCCGCGATCGCCGCGTTGCTCACCGAATGGCAGCCCGACGCGCTCGTCGTCGGCGTGCCGTTCCACCCGGATGGCGCACCGCACGACAATACCGAACGCGCGCGCCGCTTCGCACGCCAGCTGCACGGGCGCTTCCGCTTGCCGGTGCACGAAGTCGATGAACGTTACTCCACGACCGAGGCCGCGAGCGGCGGCGCACGCGACCTCGACGCGGCCTCTGCCGCGATCATCCTGAATCAATTCCTGAGCACACTCGAATGAGCAGCCTGAACCTCGACGCGGAAGCGCTCTACGCCGATCTGCTGGCCGGCGTGCGCGGCCTGATGCGACCCGATTCCATCCTCGTCGGCGTCTGGTCCGGCGGCGCCTGGCTCGCCGAGCGGCTGCAGCGCGATCTGAACCGCCCCGGTGAACACGGCGTGATCTCCAGCGCGCTGCACCGCGACGACTTCGGCTCGCGCGGGCTGACCGCCGGCGCGGACCACACGAAGCTGCCGTTCGAGGTCGAGGGGAAAACGATCGTGCTGATCGACGACGTGCTCTATACCGGCCGCACGATCCGCGCGGTGATCAACGAGCTCTACGATTTCGGCCGCCCGGCGAGTGTGACGCTCGCGGTGCTGGTCGATCGCGGTGGGCGCGAGTTGCCGATCCATGCCGCGGTCTCGGCCGCGCGCATCACCTTGCCAAAGGACCAACGGCTGTCGCTCGCCAAGGACGACGCCGGGCGTTTCAGCTTCGACATCAAGGAAGGTGCCTGATGCGCAATCCGCAACTCAATGCACACGGTGAGCTGATCCATCTGCTGTCGATCGAAGGCTTGCCGCCCGCGGTGCTGCACCACATCCTCGACACCGCCGGCACCTTCCTGAGCGTGAACGACCGCGAGGTCAAGAAGGTGCCGCTGCTGCGGGGAAAAAGCGTGTTCAACCTGTTCTTCGAGAACAGCACGCGCACACGTACGACCTTCGAGATCGCGGCCAAGCGCCTGAGCGCCGACGTGATCAACCTCGACATCGCGCGCTCCAGCGCGGCCAAGGGCGAGAGCCTGCTCGACACGATCGCCAACCTCTCGGCGATGCACGCCGACATGTTCGTGGTGCGCCACAGCGAGAGCGGCGCGCCCTACCTGATCGCGCAGCACTGTGCGCCGCACGTGCATGTGGTCAACGCGGGCGATGGCCGCCATGCCCATCCCACGCAGGGGCTCCTGGACATGTACACGATCCGGCACTACAAGCAGGACTTCACGAAGCTCACCGTCGCGATCGTCGGCGACATCGTGCACTCGCGCGTCGCACGCTCCGACATCCACGCGCTGACCACGCTCGGCGTGCCCGAGATCCGCGCCGTCGGCCCAAAGACACTGGTGCCCGGCGACCTGGCGCCGATGGGCGTGCGCGTCTGCCACGACATGAAGGAAGGCATCAAAGGCGCCGACGTGATCATCATGCTGCGCCTGCAGAACGAGCGCATGAGCGGCGCGATGCTGCCCAGCGCCGCCGAGTTCTTCAAGAACTACGGCCTCACGCCCGAGAAGCTCGCGCTCGCCAAGCCCGACGCGATCGTGATGCACCCGGGCCCGATCAACCGCGGCGTCGAGATCGACTCCATCGTGGCCGACGGCACGCAGAGCGTGATCCTGCCGCAGGTCACTTTCGGCATTGCGGTGCGCATGGCGGTGATGTCGATCATCGCGGGGAATGTGGCATGAAGATCCTGATCAAGAACGGCCGTCTGATCGACCCGGCCTCGAACCATGACGCGATCGGCGACCTGGCGATTGCCGCCGGCCGCATCGTTGCGCTCGGCCACGTGAGCAGCGAGTTCGAGCCCGACCGCAGCATCGACGCGACCGGCCTCGTTGTCGCGCCCGGCCTGGTCGACCTGGCCGCGCGCCTGCGCGAGCCTGGTCACGAGCACGAGGGCATGCTCGAGTCCGAGATGGCGGCGGCGGTCGCCGGTGGCGTCACCAGCCTCGTCTGCCCGCCCGACACCGAGCCGGTGCTCGACGAGCCCGGCTTGGTGCAGATGCTGAAGTTCCGCGCCCGCAACCTGAACCTCGCGCATCTGTACCCGCTCGGCGCGTTGACGCGCGGCCTGAAGGGCGAGGTGCTGACGGCGATGGCCGAGCTCACCGACGCGGGTTGCGTCGGCTTCTCGCAGGCCGAGGTGGGTGTGAAGGACACGCTGGTGCTGCACCGTGCGCTGATGTACGCCGCGACCTTCGGCTACACGACCTGGCTGCGGCCGAACGATGCGTGGTTGGGCAACGGCGTCGCCGCCAAGGGCGCGCTCGCGACGCGCATGGGCCTGACCGGTGTGCCGGTGATCGCCGAGACGATCGCGCTCGCGACCATCTTCGAGCTGGTGCGCGACACCGCGGCGCGCGTGCACCTGTGCCGCCTCTCAAGCGCTGCGGGCATCGAGCTGGTGCGCCGGGCCAAGGCCGAGGGCCTGCCGGTGAGCTGCGACGTGAGCATCAACCAGCTGCACCTGATCGACGTGGACATCGGCTACTTCAACGCCGCGATGCGCGTCACGCCACCGCTGCGCCAGCAGCGCGACCGCGACGCGATCCGCGCGGCGCTGGCCGACGGCACGATCGACGCGCTCGTCAGCGACCACACGCCGATCGATGCCGACGCGAAGAACCTGCCGTTCGCCGAAGCCGAGCCCGGCGCGAGCGGCCTGGAACTGCTGCTGAGCCTGGCGCTCAAGTGGGGTGAGGCCGACAAGGTGCCGCTCACGCGCGCGCTTGGCGTCGTGACCTGCGCGCCGGTCGCGGCGATCGGCGACGCGCTCGGTTCGCTCGGGCTCAGCGCCGGGCGGCTGGTCGAAGGCGGTGTGGCCGACGTCTGCGTCTTCGATGCCGGCGCGCGCTGGCAAGTCATGCCGGCGGCGCTGCGCAGCCAGGGCAAGCACACGCCGTTCGCCGGCCACGAACTGCCCGGCCGCGTGCGCTGCACGCTGGTCGCCGGCAGCGTGGCGTTCGACGCGCTCGGATGATCCGCACGCACCTGCGCGCTGCGTGGCGGCTGCTGCGCTGCGTCGTGCACGGCCTGCACGGCCTCTTGATCGTGCTGCTGCGCTTCTCGGCCTTCGATGCCGCGCAGCGCCACCTGCGCATCCAGTGGTGGGCGGCCAAGATGTTGCGCATGATGGGCATCGCCCTGCGTGTCGAGGGCGCGCCGCATCGCGGCGGCACGCTGCTGATCGCGAACCACATCTCGTGGCTCGACATCGTCGCCGTGCACGCGGTCTGCCCGCACGCGCGCTTCGTCTCCAAGGCGGACGTGAGGTCGTGGCCGCTGCTGTCGCGACTGATCGATTCGGCCGGCACGCTCTACCTCGAGCGCGAGCGCAAGCGCGACGCACTGCGGGTCGTGCACGTGATGGCGCAGGCGCTCGCGGCCGGCGAGACGGTGGCGGCGTTCCCCGAAGGCACCACGTCAGACGGGCAGGGCCTGCTGCCGTTTCACGCCAATCTGCTGCAGGCGGCCATCGCCACCAAAACCCCGGTGCAGCCGGTGGCGATCCGCTTCAGCGATTCGACCCACGCGGTCAGCCGCGCGGTCGAATTCGTCGGCGCGACGACGTTGGCGCAGAGCCTGTGGATGGTGGCCTGTGGCGACGAGGTGCGCGTGCGCGTCGCCTTGCTGCCGCCGCGGCCGACAGCGCAGGCCGACCGGCGTGCGCTGGCCGAGCAGTTGCGCGGTGACATCGCCGTGGCGCTGGCGGCTTGAGCCGGCCTCTGGCTGCGCGTCAGCGTGTCAGCGTGTCAGCCCTATCGTTTCCGACCCCAATTGGTAAGGCCCCGCGTTGCTACCGTCGGGCAACATCCCTCTGCCCGGAGAACTGGCGCTTTGAAAATACGGCTTGTCACTGGCAAACAGTGAACTGGAATAGGCCACGAATTTGCTGCCGGCATCCGGGCCGTTGAACCCCAGCGAATACGAGCCCGCATCGGTGGCGGCCTGCCACGCCGCCAGCGTCGAATAGCTGACTGACGACGGCGAATAGCGGTCCATCACCGCGCCGAACGATCCGATGAACAGGTTGTGATTCGACTTCGTGATGTTGGGAAAAATGGCCGCCCCGTACTTGATGGCTTCGATGGGCAGGCCACAGTTGACGAACACATTGCCGGACAACTGCGCGTCGTTCGACGCGTCGATGGTGAGGCCGACCGGCGTTGCCGCGCTGCTGCAATCCACCAGGTTGTTCGAGAACCGGATCGCGCCGCTTTGGGCGTAGGCACCGGCCATGGCAAACCTGAGCCCCGCGGGCTCGCCGTTGACGATGCCGTTGATGATGTTGTGGTGGATGTAGTTGTCACCCGCTTCGGGTGTGCCTTCACCGCGAATCTGCACGAGCACACCGTAGTCAGTCGCGGTGATGGCGTTGTATCTGATCTCTGATTCGACCACGTGCTGCCGGGTTGCCGCGTCGGTGATGAAATGATCTTTCCACATGACCCCGGAGCTCACGTTCCTGATCGTGTTGTGCTCGATCAATGCGTTGATCACGCCGTAAGCGCGAATCCCCGAACCCGTCGGCACGCCTTCGATCAGGTTGTTTCTGACGGTCCAGTCTTGCGTGCTCCACATGCCGATCGCGGCAATGTTGTCGCCGGCATCCACCGTTGTCACGCCGCTGAATTCGCAGTTTTCGATCACCACGCCGATGCTGAGAAAGGCTGGGTCTGCCACGGCATTGCCGGCCTGGCTGCCATTGGCGATGGCGTTCTTGAGGCTGTTCTTGACGCTCAGCCCACGAAAGGTGATGTGGTCGTGCGCCTGCATCACGATGCCCACGCGGGTGTTGGCGTTGTTCAGCACAACACTGCCCTTGGCCGCGCCCGGCGCCGCGCTCACGAGGATGGGGTGCGCAAGCGTTCCCGAGGCCTGGATGCACAGGCTCGCCACGCCGTTGAACCACATGCAGCCCGTGGTGTAGGCGCTCGACTGCGAGTTCTCGGCATAAGTGCCGGGCTTGATGTAGACCCGATCCCCCGGTGCCGCAAGGCTGAGCGCCTTCTGAATGCTGGCGCACTCGGCCGTGGTTTCAACCAGGCAGCTGTTGTCATCGCGCCCGGTCTTCGACACCCAGTAGGTCTTGCCGTTGAACAGCGTGTCGTCCTGCGCAGGTGCAGGTGCAGGTGCAGGTGCGCCGCCGCTCGGGGTGCTGGTGGCATCGCCACCACCGCCGCCGCACGAGGCCAGGGTCGCTGCAAACGCCGCAAGCAGCAGCGCGGCGTGGGAGTCTCTGCGCATGCTGCTCATGGCCTGGCGGGGTCAGCTTGCGGCCACGATTCGCACCCAGCCACGGAACGGGATCACGCCTTCCGCAGCGCCGCGAACCGCGCCCGCGGCGGCGTTGCTCAGCGCGTCGGTTCCACGGTCGATCAGGCTGGGGTTCGACGCCGTGGGCACGGTGTCCAGGTCGGCGCCGAGGGCGGCGTCAAGTGCTAGCACTTCCGTGGCGAGCGCGGCGCATTCGCGACTCAACGGAACGGCGTGGGGCGCCTTCTGCGCGCTCGCAAGCACTTTGGGGATGCTGGCTCGAACGAGATTCAGATCGCTCAGCGGAGTGGTCGCGGCCTGCGTCACCTGCGAGTTGACTTTTGACATTTCCCCTGGCGCGCTCTCGGAGCCACGGGCCGAAGGCACTGAATCGGGCGAGGCGCACGACACCAGCACCAAGGAACCGATGGACAAGGCAAGTTGAAGAAGGTTCATGCGCCTGGGCGCAGCAGCCTGGGCTTGCGTTGAAGGGGGTGGCGAGCATAACGTTTGACATGAGTGGCATTGACCAGGGTGCAAGCTTCTGGCTGGCCCTTGATGAAGTGGTTGATGAACGAGTTGATCGGCGCGTCCATTCAGGCACCGCAGACCACTTGGGCATTCAGGGCCTACTGAATCTTGCGGATGGTGTGGTTGCCATAGTCCGTCACGTACAGGTTGGTGCCGTGGATAGTGATCCCAGTCGGGTACTGGAAGCGCGCCACTGTGCCCGTGCCGTCAACAGTACCAGACCTATTGGCTGCGCCCGCCAACGTGGTGACCACGCCCGTGGCAATCACCACGTTGCGAATGGTGTGGTTGTCGGTGTCCGCCACGTACAGGTTGGTGCCGTCGGTGGCGAGCCCGTGGGAGTCGTAGAAGCGGGCCGCTGCGCCCGTGCCGTCACGGCTACCAAAACCAGAACTACCCGCCAAGGTCGTGACCACACCCGTGGCAATCACTACCTTGCGGATGGTCCCGGCGTTGGAGTCCGCCACGTACAAGTTGGTGCCGTCGGTGGCAACTCCAGACGGGTACCAGAAGCGCGCTGCAGCGCCCGTGCCGTCAGTCGAACCGGGGTGGCGCGCAGAACCTGCCAAGGTGGTGACCACGCCTGTGGCGATCACCACTTTGCGGAGTGTGTGGTTGCCATAGTCCGTCACGTACAAGTTGGTGCCGTCGGTGGCAATCCCCTGCGGGTTGAAGAAAAGCGCTGCTGTACCCGTGCCGTCCGCAGAGCCGCTGCTGCCCGCAGTGCCCGCCAGCGTAGTGACCACGCCTGTGGCAATCACCACTTTGCGGAGTGTGTGGTTGCCAAAGTCCGTTACGTACAAGTTGGTGCCGTCGGTGGCAACCCCCTGCGGGTTGTAGAAGAGCGCTGCTGTACCCGTGCCGTCCGCGGAGCCAGCGGTACCCGCAGTCCCCGCCAGCGTAGTGACCACCCCCGTGGCAATCACTACCTTGCGGATGGTGGAGTTCATGGTGTCCGTCACATACAGGTTAGCGCCGTCGGCAGTGACTCCAGACGGGTTGCGAAAGCGTGCTGCAGTGCCACTGCCATCCGCCGAGCCGCTGCTGCCAGCCGTGCCCGCCAGCGTAGTGACTTGAACTTGACGCACCCACACCGCGTACAGCGTGACGTTGGCTGCGTCCATCGTGATGTCGGCACTCGCCGCATAAGCCGTGCCGCTGCCGTCGGCTGCTGTGTTCCATCTTGTGAAGTCATAGCCCGTCTTCACCAGCGCACCGGTGTTGCCCAGCACCGTGGTGCTGGCGCCAGCGGCATAAGCGGTGGCGTCCACCGGGGCGGTGCCGCCGGTGTTGCCATTGCCGCTGTAGCTGACGGTGTAGTGCGGTGCCCACACCGCATACAGCGTCACGTCAGCCGACCCCATGGTGATGCTGGCACCCGGCGCGTAGGCCGTGCCGCTGCCGTCGGCGGCGGTGTTCCAGCCGGTGAAGAAGTCGCCCGCCTTCACCATCGCACCGGTGTTGGCGAGCACGGTGGCGCTGGTGCCGGCGGCATACGCGGTGGCGTCGACCGGCGCAGTGCCGCCGAGGTTGCCATTGCCGTTGTAGCTGACGGTGTGCGGCGGTGCCCACACCGCGTACAGCGTGATGTCGGCCGAAGCAATCGCGAGGCTGGCGCCGGCCGCGTAGGCGGTGCCGCTGCCGTCAACCGCCGTGTTCCAGCCGGTGAACACATAGCCCCCCACCTTCACCAGCGCGCCGGTGTTGCCGAGCACGGTGGCGCTGGCGCCGGCCAGGTAGGCGGTGGCATCCACCGGAGCGACGCCACCGGTGTAGCCATTGCCGTCGTAGCGAACCGAGTAGGCCGGCGCCCACGCTGCATACAGCGTGATGTTGGCCGCGCCGATGATCACGCTGGCGCCTGCTGCGTAAGCCGTGCCGCTGCCATCGGCCGCGGTGTTCCAGCCGGTGAAGGCGTAGCCGGTCTTGACCAGCGCGCCGGTGTTGTCGAGCACGGTGGCCGTGCTGTTCGCCGCGTAGGCCTTGGCATCGCTGAGCACTGTGCCGCCGGTGCTGCCGTTGGCGTTGTAGATCACCGAGTAGGTGGTGGGGGCGGGTGTGTCTGCGCCGCCGTCACCACCCCCGCCGCCGCACGCGGCGAGCAGGGTCGTGAACAGCAGGAACAGGGAGAGGAGAAAGGTCTTGAGGATCTTCATGGCAAGCTCAGGTCAAGGCGGTGAGGCAGGGTTCGGGAAGGTCTTGGCAGGCAGGCGCTCAGCGCTCGCCGCCAGGGAACCACGCCGCGCCTTTGACGCGCGCGGGGTCGATGTAGAAGGTCTTGATCGGCACGAGCTCGGTGCGGCCCTTGAGCTCGGGGTCGGTCTCGTGCTCTGCTTCGCCTTCAGCGCGCTTTTTGGTCTTGCCGGCGGCTTGCTCAAGCATCGGGCGGATGCAGCCTTCGCGGGCCTCTTCGGCACGTTCAGCCGAGATCGGCCGGCGCTTGGCGAAGGGTGCCTGGTTGATGTGCAGCACCTCGCCCACCAAGCGCACGGGTTGGCTCAGGTCGATGAGTTGCTGCTCAGCGTTGAAGCCCACTAGCACGTTGGCCGCGCCGCGCAGTTCGTACTGCACGACCTTGTAGCGTTTCGGGCCATTGCGTGCGGCCGAGCCGTAGGGTGCGTCGGGGTCGTTCTCGGAGCTGCCGATGTAGAAGTAGCGCGCGTTGGCGGCGGGCATGGGCGGCAGCGTGTAGCGCTCGGCCCAGCTGTTGTGCATGTCGTCGAACAGCCGGCGAAACTCGGCCGGCTCGGCGGCGGTGGCCGAGGTGGCGAACACCGGCTTCACGGCGTTCGACGCCGAATAACCGTGGATTTCGAACGCGGTGTTGGCGGCGCCCGCGGTGGGGCTTGCGATGGCCGGGTAGGGCTGTAGTGGCGCCTTGACCTCGTCGAGCTTGAAGCTCTTGCCGTCGGGTGCGAGCTTCCAGTGCCCGGCCAGCAGCAGGTCGACCGAGCCGCCCATGAAGGCGAAGCAGAACGTGCGGTCGTCGAGCACGGCCATCTGGGCCTGCGTCTCGCGGCCCGACTGCACGTATTCGCCCACGAAGGCGCGCTCGGCAGGGGTTAGGGGCGTGGCGGCGTGTGCCGGCGGGGCCACGGTGCTGGCGGTGAAAACCAGGGCAGCCAATGCGGCCGTGAGGGCCGTGGTGCGCAGCGTGTGGCGGTGGTTGTGGGGCATAGTTTTGCTGTGAATTGGAAAAGCGCGCGGCAGCCTGCCGCCAAGAACCGGCAGTGTGGGCAAGCGCGCGCGCGTTGGCTTGAATCCGCACGACACGGGGCGTGCGTATGGCGCGCCGTGGCGGGGTTCGATGGGGGTCAGGGCAGCGTGCCGCGCAAAGTCAGCGCTGTCTTGATATTTGCCGTGCTGGAGGGCAGCGTCGCCGTGCTCAGCTGCGTGAGCGCACCGGTGCTGCGGTCGATGGCATACGTGGTGAGCGCGTTGTCCAGAAAGTTCTCGATGTAGACGAAATGGCCGGAGGGATCGACGCTGCCGCGTGCGTCTGTCTGTCCCCCGTTCTTCGTTGGCGGCACACTGGTGGTGCCCACCAGGCTGAGGGCGCCGGTCGAAGACACGCGCAGGGTCGACAGGGTGTTGTTGGCATGGTTCGCCACGTAGGCAAAGCTGCCCATCGGGTCGATCATCAGGCCGTGTGGTACGCCCTCAATGGTCAACGAGGCCACCTTCGTGAGCTTGCCGTTGCTGCCAACGGCATAGCTCCTGACCGCGCGGACCGTGTTGTAGTTGTGGGTCAGCAGCACCAGATTGCCAGCCGGATGCGGCACCAGATTCTCCGTCGGGTTGGTGGTGTCCACTGACAAGCTGCTGCTGCGGGTCAATGCCCCGCTGGTCTGGTTGACGGTGTAGGTCCAGATGGTGTCGGCATTCTGGTTCTTCACCAGCAGGAAGCGGCCCGACGACACGAAGGTCAACGAGGTGGGGCCGTTACCGGTCGGAACGTTGCCGATCTCAGACAAGCTGCCGTTGTCGGCGTTGATGGAGAAGACCCGCACGAGGTTGGCGCCGCTGTCGGTGACGTAGGCGTAGTTGCCGGCCGGCGCGATGGCGATCTGCTCGTAGTTGTATCCGCCGCTCGCCAAGGCCTGCACCACGGTCAGCCTGCCGGTCGCGGCAACGCTGAGCACGCTGAGGTTTTGGGGGCCGATCGCGTAGGCGAACTTGCCCGATGGCGCCAGGGTGAGCCCGCTGTCCGCGCCGAGGCTCAGGTTCTGAATGACCGGCGGGCGGATGCTGCCGGTGCTGGCGTTCACGTCATGAACGTCGATGCCGTAGTGGCTCGTCACGTAGGCATAACGCGGCGCCGAGGTGGCCTTGCTCACCGCGATCGAGATCGGGCCGGTTTGCGAAGCCACATCACCCAGGCGCGTGAGCGCGCCGCTGCCGGCGGTGATGCGAAACGCCGTGCTGCTGCCGCCGCCGGTGTTGGCGGTGTAGACGAACTGGCCGCTCGGGTCGATCACCACGGACGACGGATTGCGGCCCGTGGCATAACTGCCCAGCGCGGTGAGCGCACCGGTGCTGCTGTCCACGCGGTAGGCGCTGACGCTGCTGCTGCCGAAGTTGGCCACGTAGGCATAGCTGCCACTCGGGTCGATCGTTACGCTCTGCGGCTTGGTGCCGGCGCTGGCGGTGCCGGCCAGCGTGAGCGCGCCGCCGCTGGTGTTGATGGCGTACACCAGCACGCCGCTGCCGTTGTTGGCCACGTAGGCGAACCTGCCGTTGGGGTGCAACGCGATGCCCATCGGCTCGCCGCTCGCCGCCACCGCCGGGCCCATTGACGCCAGTGCGCCGGTACTGCCAATGCTGTACGCCGAGACGCTGCGCGACCCGTTGTTGGTGACGTAGGCGAACTTGCCCGACGGGTGCACCACCACCGCATACGGCACGCTGCCGGCGGCGACGGTGCCGAGCGGGCTGGGGCCGTGGTCTTCGTCGAACGACATGGCCGTGACGCTGTTGCCCCAGTAGTTCGTCACGTAGACGAGGTTGCCGTAGGGCGCGCTGGCTACCGCTTGCGGGAACGAGCCCGGCGCGAAGTAGCCAGGCCGGCCCATCTCGGAAAGCTTGCCCGTGGTGTTGTTCACCTTGTAGATCGACACGTTGTTGTCGAGGTAGTTGGTGACCCACGCGTACTGCCCCGACGACACGACGTGGATGGCCTGCGGGAACGTCCCGGTGGCGATGCTGCCGTTGTCCACGAGCTGGCCGGTGGCGGTGTCCACCGTGTACATCGAGATCGAGTTCGATTGGGAGTTGAGCGTGTAGGCGAACTCGGCCGGCGCGGCTGCCGCCATGCCGGCAAAGGCGGCGCACAGCAGCGGCGCGAGCGCGCGCGCGAAGGCTCGCAGAGAAAGGCTTGCTGGTGTGGGGTGTGAGTCGCGCATTTGATTTGAAGGGTTGCAATGTGGCCGGCGCGAGTGTCTTCGAGACGATTCAAATTGGCTTGAATCGGCGCGACATTCCGTCGCGAATGCGGCACAACCACCCCTCTGGGGGAGTAAGCATTTGCAGGCCCGACGGGCTCTAGGGCCGCGCTGCCAGCGCGCTTGAAAACTCCGCGTCGGTCCAATACCGTGCGAAGTCAGTGTCTTGCATGAACTGGGTTGCCGGCTTGCCCAGGCGGAGGGCGGCGGTGATGCTTTCCAGCATGCGGGGCTTGTCGCCAGACACCGCGTAGTGGCAGGCCAGGTTGTACATCAGCGTGCCGTTGGTCTGCTTGGCGGGGTCAAACCTGGGGCCGATCAGCGTGGTCATCACTGCGTCGATCAGGTCTTTGTCCTGCGGTGCCAGCTGGGCGTAAATGGCCAGCGTCTGACTGGCGATCACGGTGATGTTGTAGGGCTGGCCGGGGTCTTTGCTGTAGTGGCCGATGTGCGGGTGCACCTGCGTCAGGTAGTGCCGCACCAGCGTGGCCGCCGCCTTGTAGTCCTTCTGCCCGTTGTAGGCGTTGATCAGCTCGGCGTAGGCCGAGGTCACGTTGGGCGCCAGCGCCTCGGCGCGCTCCTTGTCTTGTGCAAAGGTCTGCGCCTGTTTCAAGAACGCGGGTAGGCCCGCCGCCCCCGGCACCTTGGCCGCGGCCGTGGCGGCCTGCAGATGCCCGCGCAGTTCGTGGTCAGAGATCTTCTCCACCGGCGGCTTCATCACGTAGGTGAAACGCGCCTGGGTCAGCGGCAGCTGCGTGCTGCCGCTGCGCAGCAGCACCTGCATGCCGTCCGTGGTGCCGGTCAAGTTGGGCACCTGCACCACCAGTTCCAGCGGCGTGGTTTGTGCCTTGTCGGTGCGCAGCTTGTTGAAGGCGATGGTGGTTTCCTCCGCATCCAGCGTCACGCGCAGCATGGTGATGTCCAGGTCGTGTGACGTGTTCCAGTACACCTGCAGCGCCGTGGGCAGCTGGCGCAGCTTGGGCCACAGCGGGCGCACCTCCACCTTGGGGCCCATGCCCTCAAAGCGCTTGCTCTTGCCCGGGTCGCGCAGCCAGTAGTGCGCGGGCGGCTGCGCGCCAAACTCCACCATCCCGGTCACTGCGGCGTTGCGCGTCTGCGGGCCGTCAAACACGGGGTACCACTCGGGCATCAGGCCCTGCGTGGCCGCCGGCTGGCCTGTGCCCTTGGGCCGCACCACATACAGGCCAATGTCTTTTTCGTAATAGGGCAGCAGTGCCTCTTCGCCCGAGCGCTGCATATAGGTTCGCATGTGCTGCGTGAACCAGGGGCTGGCACCCGGCACGGCCGGCGCGGGGTTCCACCAGTGCATGTCGGAAAAGCGGTAGCCGCCTCGCGCATTGGCTACAAAGGCCTTGAACTTGATCACCTCGTTGCCCACGTGCAGCTGCGTATACGCATCGCCAAACCAATACCGGTCGGGCAGCCCGCCTGGCACGCCCCACGTTTTCAGCGCCTGGCCTATGGTGGCGCCGAACACCTGGCCGCCAATGCCCTCTTCCAGGTGGTACTTGCGTCGGTCAAAGTCCACCACGACCGCACGCGGCGGCGGGCTGTCGCTGTAGCCTTGAAACTGCTCGGGTTCCACCTCTTTCCAGGCCTCGGGCCGGGTGCGGTAGTCTTTCAGGCAGGTGGCCTTCCAGCGCAGCGCTTCGGCCGAGTGCGTGCGCTGGTTGCAGTAGTTGTCGACCTGCTCGTGGTGGCGGGTGATGTCCATGATCTGCGCCTTGCCGGCTTTCCAGACATAGGCCCACGCCGTGGTGTCGGTGTTGTCAAACTCCACCACATCGGCCTTGTCCAGCGTGGCCCACAGCTCGGCCGGTGACAACGCGTTGCCATTCAGCGGCGGGCCGTAGGTCTTGCGCTGCCGGTCGCCGGTGTACACCCAGTCGATATAGAACAGCGGCGTGAACGCCACGCCTGAGGTGAACAGGTCGGACGGCGCGCGCATCGAATCCAGCAGCTCACCCTGCGCGCTGAATTTCCACAAATATCCGCCAGCCGCGGCCACCACCTGGCGCCTGTTCGGCACCGCAAACATGCCGTCCACCTCGCCATGCAGCACCTTGCGCACCTCCAGGCTTTGCGAGGCGGCCAGGTTCTCGGACAGGTGGGGGTAGTCGGCCGGCTGCTTGGCGCCGAGCAGGGAAGACAACAGGGTCAACACGACAAAAGCACCTGTTGCACGAACGGGGAGGCAGCACATATCAGGATCTCCTGGCGCAGGCGTGAGGCCGCGGTGGGTTGTGTGTGGCGGTGCATGTGGGGCCGGGCTTCGCCGTGAATTGAAAAATGGTGTGCGGCACCCCGCCGCCAAAAGCCGGCAGCGTGGCTCCTTGGCACGAGCGAGTTTCTTCTGCGTGATTCAAATTGGCTTGAATCGGTGCGACATTCCGTCGCGAATACGGCACGACCACCCCTCCGGGGGGAAGCATTTGTTGACTCCCTCTCCCCAAGGGGCGAGGGAGCCGAAACGAGCGCTTGCGCTCTCAGCCCGGCGGGGCTTGCGCGATGCGCTCGCGCGGTTCGGTCACCGCGCCGCCGAGCGCGGCCTGGCGCAGCAGGCTGGGCGACATGCCGCACGCGGCCTTGAAGGCGCGCGACATGTGGGCCAGGTCGGAAAAGCCTTCGGCGATGGCGATGGTGGTCAGGCTTGTCGATGAGCGCAGCTGGCTCGTCGCCCGCACCAGGCGAGTCGCCCGGCGCAGCAACTCCGCGGTGACGCCTTCTTCGCGAAGGCGCCGCTCGAGGGTGCGCTGATGGCAGCCGAGCAGTTGCGCGGCGCGGGCGATCGAGATCTGGCCTTCGCTCTCGAACACCACGGCAACGTCGGTGGCGGCAGACACATCCAGGCCGAGGTACTGTGCGATGCTGGAAAGACCGATCGGCTCCGGGGCCGCAGCCGACACCGCGTTGCGCGCGACCTTGCCGACAAGCGCCTCCATGGTGGACACCACCCCGAGATGACACAGTGCAGGGTCGTCGACCGTCGCCAGCAGGTCTCTGCTCACGTCAAAGCGCCGCGTGTCGGAATCGGCGGGCCGCCGCGAGGCGGTGTTGCCGCGGACACAGAGCACCGCCGAGTGGCTGTAGGCATTCAAGGCCCAGCGCGCATTCGCCGTTTGTGTGAGGTTGCCGATGATCTGGGTGACGGGGTTCAGGTCGGTGGCCAGCCAATCGCCGACCAGCCGCTCGACGACACCCTCGCCCGCGCCGGCACGCTCGCGGGCAACGCCCGCTGCGTGGTAGCGGGCATAAGGCAGGTGCCCATGCGTCGAACTCTCGACGGCGGCGGCGAACCGCGCCGTGGGTGTCCAGCCGGAGCGGCTCTCCAGTGCGCGAACGACGACGTGGTAGGCCTGCGGGCGTGGCATCTCGGTGAATTGACCCTCAGGCCTTCTTGCCCTGGTTCGCCACGGCCGCAGCCGCCTTGGCCGCCGCTTCGGCGTCGCCGAGGTAATAACTGCGGATCGGCTTGAGGGCGTCGTCGAGTTCGTAGACGAGCGGTATGCCGTTCGGGATGTTGAGGTTGACGATGTCGGCGTCCGACACGCCGTCGAGGTACTTCACCAGCGCGCGAATGCTGTTGCCGTGCGCGGCGATGACGATGCGCTGGCCGTCGCGCAAACCCGGCGCGATCGTGTCGTTCCAGAACGGCAGCACGCGCGCCACCGTGTCCTTCAGGCATTCGGTCAGCGGCACGTCTTCGGGCTTGAGCTTGGCGTAGCGCGGGTCGCTGCGCTCGCAGCGCGTGTCGTGCGCGTCCAGCACCGGCGGCGGTGTGTCGTAGCTGCGGCGCCAGACAAGGACCTGCTCGTCGCCGAACTTCTTCGCGGTCTCGGCCTTGTTGAGGCCCTGCAGCGCGCCGTAGTGGCGCTCGTTCAGGCGCCAGTCGTTCTTGACCGGCAGCCAGGTGCGGTCCATTTGATCGAGCGCGTGCCACAGCGTCCAGATCGCGCGCTTGAGCACCGACGTGTAAGCCACGTCGAACTCGTAGCCGTCGGCCTTGAGCAGGCGGCCGGCCTGCTGCGCCTGCTGCACGCCCAGTGGCGTCAGGTCCACGTCGGTCCACCCGGTGAAGCGGTTCTCGAGATTCCAGGTGGATTCGCCGTGGCGGATCAGGACGAGCTTGTGCATGGTGTGTGTAGGGATAGCGGCGCCAGACGAGGCGCGGGTCGGCCGAATTCTATAATCGCGATCCTCCTCAAACCCATTGGCCCGCCCGTGAAGTTCTTTCTCGACACCTGGTATCTGTTCCTCGCGGCCGCGGTCTCGGGCGGTTTGTTGCTGTGGCCGCTGATCAACAAGGGTGCGGGCGGCGCGACCAAGCTGTCGACCGGCGATGCGGTGCAATTGATCAACCGCGAGAAGGCGGTGCTGATCGATGTCAGCGAGCCGGCCGAATACGCCGCCGGCCACGCGATGGGCGCGCGCAGCGTGCCCTTCGGCAGCCTCGAAGCGTCGAAGGACCTGCCGAAGAACAAGGCCTTGCCGCTGGTCGTCGTGTGTCCGACCGGCGCGCGCGCCGGCAAGGCGGTCGCGACGCTGAAGAAGCTCGGTTTCGAGAACGCGCGCGCGTTGGCCGGCGGCTTCGAAGCCTGGCGTGCCGCCAACCTGCCGGTCGAGAAAACCGCCTGAAAATGACAGCCCCCACGTCACTTCGTTCCTGCCCCCCGAGGGGGCGCTCAGCCGCAAGGGCCACGCAGGGGCCTCTTCGTGGCCCTTGGCGGCCCGGCGGCGTCTGAGGAGCCTTCGACGATGCAGGCCGTCAAGATGTACAGCACGCTGGTGTGCCCGTACTGCGTGCATGCCAAGGTCTTGCTGAAGAAGCGCGGTGTCGAGGTCATCGAAGACATCCGCGTCGACCTCGACCCGACCCAGCGCGCCGAGATGATGGCGCTGACGGGCCGGCGCACCGTGCCGCAGATCTTCATCGGCGACACCCATGTCGGCGGCTGCGACGACCTCGTCGCGCTCGACCAGCGCGGCGGGCTGATGCCGCTGCTGAACGGCGCTCAGGGATAATCCCGCGCGCACTCTGTTCGCGCCGAGCCGTTCGCGGCGCGCGAACCTTCCCACCCAACACGAGATATTCATGGCTGACGACAACACCCCGGTTTTCCAGATTCAACGCATCTACCTGAAGGACTTGTCGCTCGAGCAGCCGAACTCGCCGCAGATCCTGCTCGAACAAGGCCAGCCACAGGTCGAGATCAACCTCGGCCTGGGCGCCGCCCCGATCGGCGAAGGCGTGTACGAAGTGACCGTCACCGCCACCGTCACGACCAAGGTCAACGACAAGGTGCTGTTCCTCGTCG
>Ga0307509_10005827_pt1 | contig 16898 bp, 25 predicted proteins | sample 10_EM_MG_FD_202245 | JGI IMG/M metagenome (GOLD analysis project Ga0307509, IMG submission 202245) | Populus trichocarpa ectomycorrhiza microbial communities from riparian zone in the Pacific Northwest, United States - 10_EM | ecosystem: Host-associated > Plants > Roots > Unclassified | place... | reverse complement strand
AGAGGCGACGACGATGACGTCAGTGGGCGGAATGCAGCGATCAATGTTCGGGAGTGTGAGTAGTACGCGGAGTGCGTTGCGTCGTGTCGATACCGTCGGGTCTTCTACGAGCTCTCGCGACGAGCGAAACAGGCACTTCCAGGACGATGGCGCCGTCAGCGGCGGGGGTTCGAAATCCCATCGCAGCAACACTGTACCCGGGCACCAACCTCAATCGCCCGATGGAGGCAAGCCTGTCAAGTTGCCCGCGCGGTCGTTGACGAGCGTACTTGGCAGTGCGGAGCCATCGGCGAAAGGAAAGGGCGTGATGAAGAAGGAAAAGGCGGCAAAGAAGGTGCGCACGTGTTTAAGGTGTGCAAAGACGATCGAGGATGGGAGGTGGGTCAGTGTGGATGGTGGTGGGGTGTTGTGTGAGCGGTGTTGGAAGAATATGTATTTGCCAAAGGTGTGTGTGTGTGTTTTAATCTTTCTTGAACGATGTTGTAATTTTTCGCAGTGCCGTCGGTGTACCCTCCCAATCGAGCGCGCGGCTGTGTCTTCGTCTGATGGGCAGCTCAAGGGAAAGTATCACAAGGAATGCTTCAATTGCCATACATGCCAAGTTCGTCTTTTCCCTCTTTCAAAAGCACCTGAACCCTAAAATCACCATCTCGCAGAAACCCTTCCCAGACAAAACCTTTTACGTCTACGACGGCAAGCCCCTCTGCGCATACCACTACCACGAGGCCAACGACTCGCTCTGCGCCGCCGCACGCTGCGGGCAGCCCATCGAGGGCCCATGCGCGGTGTCGCATACCGGGGACCGCTATCATCCTGAGCATATGACGTGCGAGTTCCCGGGGTACCCGGCTTGTCGGGAGCGGTTGGAGAAGGAGTATTGGGAGGTGGAGGGGCGGATGTTGTGTGAGCGGCATGCGAATCGGGGTGAGGGGAGTGGAGGGGGCAGTGGGGATGATGAGGAGATGGATGGGGTTGGGGAGGAGAGGTGGGTGAGAGGGGCAAAGGCGATGAAGAGGGTTACGAGGTTTATTGATTTGACGGGCGGTGGTGTGGCGCCTGTTGAAGGGAGTGAGTTGAGGTGATGAATGGGATTATATTTATTTCTTCGTCTTTCTTTCTTTTAAACATAATACGGGACTTTCATAACCTAACCATGGGTACACCACTTTCTTTCATTCTTCCTTTATATTTTCGTTTCTCTTTCTTTCCGTGCTTTTCTTTTTTCGGAATTCTCGGAGGACAAACTTGACGACTTAATATTTCCTTCTGCCTTCCTTTCCGTATTTTTTTTTTTCGGATAACTCGGAATTCTTGGGGGGGGACAAAGCAACTACGATAACCGTAACGAATGGTATACCCTCTTTTTTTTTATTTATCTTTTTTATTTCTGTACAGTGCCTCCTACATGGGCCCCCGCGGGGACCCTTACATCCATCTACTCTATCTAACTTTAAATTAGTATGTAATTTTATCGTTATTGGTTTTTTCTTTTTTTTTCGTCGCTCGTTGGTCTGTTTTTGGGCGGGTAATCTCAAGCACTTGGAATAATTGAAGGTTTCGGCGCGTACTGACTCGGAGGTGTCCCTCGAAAAACTATTCAATGAAAAACGCAAGATTGGTTTTATTGGCAAAATATTAGGTGCACATTCAAAGTAAGTAATCCATCGTTCGTCAATACCCGTTATGTACAGTACAGTATATGCCTGATTCTGCATGGCACCAAACTCACTCAAAGTTGACTAAATTTGGAGCTGATTGATGTCGAGTTGAAGGGAGACTTGTATAGCCCCCGCTTTTGTTGGTTTCTAAAACTTGAAAAGTAAAGGATGTACTAGTACACCTTATGCACATGTGGGCCAGGTCTTGAAGTCAAGAAACTGCCCGCGACCTTTTTTTGAAATGGTAGTACGTATTTTATACAAAAGTACTGAAGGAAAAGTTATTTGAGGTGTGTAGGTAGTGGAGGGCCGGCAATGCACCCTTGGTATTGGAAGGAAGGAAGAAGATTGTTGACTGTGCAGAACCCATCGAGCTACAAGGGAATCAGCCATCTATCCTTTGCGTACACCTAATATACTACACAGTACATATGATCATGCTACATTCAATTAGGGTATGTATATTCTGCAAAAGATGATGGTTGAATATGCGGAATCTCAACACAACACGTTAAATAAAACATCAGCGGCGAATGTTTAATTTTTTTTTTTGATAATTGTCTAAAAAAAAGGTAGTCCTGTGTTTTTCCCCTATCCAGGTCCATGCATGTTCAAGGTATCAATCGACTACAGAGCCCAGCCCAGCAGCGGTTCTCCAAGGTATACCACCCCAAACACTACAACAACCAGCGCATGCCACACCTCCCACGAACGACCACCACCGACAAGACGCACAGCAGCGCTCTTCGTGCCGGAAGTGGTGCCCACAGCACCAGGCTTCACATACGGTACTTTATCAGCCAGCAACAGCGTCTGCACGAACGTCTGCGAGTACGTGTCTTGCCCAGAAACAGCATGCAGGTCCATCGTCAGTTGTAGCCCAATGTCATCCATCGTGCTCGTGTAGAACGAGTACCCCGCCAGCGATGGGAAGGACGAGTTCTGCTTGAACTCGATGGTGGAGCTAATGGCTACAGGGAAACCCGCTACTGCAACGTCCGAGGCCTCGGCATACACCCGCGATGGGTTGACGCCGTCGCGCACAGCGGCGACGAGGGAATAGATGCGTGTGTAATTTTGTCCATATCTATTGGTGTAAGTCTGGGCAGAGGTTGCATCTACAGGCACGATGTCCACGCGGCTCAGCATTGGTACGAAGAGAACCTGATCCTGGTCGAGGGGGTATCCACTGCCACCATTATCGTAAGTTGTTGCGGCACTTCCATCCATCTCGTCGACCTTGAACCAGAATTTCGAGATGGACGCATTAGTGTCGATAGGGACGACGAAGTTGTATAATAGGAAGGAGTAACCAAGGGCCTTGGCCACGGCCGAAATGTCTGGGTTTTCGGCGACCTTGCTTACGGACAATGCGGTATTTGTCTTGCCACCGCAGTTCTTATTGTCCCCGTACTTGTCACACCAGAGCATGGTGACGTTGCGTTTGGCGTTGTTCACTGTCGCATTGGTGGGTTGTGTCAGCTAGAATAGGTATCAGCGCCAGGTATATGAAAAGACAGAAACTGGACGTGCTCGGAATATTGACTTGAATACCATCTGGTTCTTTTCGAAGGTGAGTTGGGCACTATTAACCTTGGCGGGAAGGAGGGTAATCTCATCGGTCAAGGTGACATTCTGGGGCACAACGTCGATCATGCGCGCCAGTATTGACTGGCATTCTGATTTGAAAACAGTGTTATCCCCTAAGCTAGAGAGTATCGTTGGATGGGTATGATGGCTGGAAAGGGGTGGAAAGACGTTACCTCTTCATGGTGCTGTTTCCATCACTCTCAAAGACTCGTAGATCGGAGTTCATAGTTTGATTTGCGCCAATAACAAGAATATTCTTTGTTGAGCCGTCGAGGTATTCAGTTACACTGAAAGACAAGGGCTATTATGGGATGAAGTGTGGATTGACAGAAAAAACTTACACATCGTTATCAAAATTCATGGTGGTATCAAAATCATCAAAGACAGGGTAAACCGCGTTCGGGTCGACGGGGGGAACGAGTTGAGGGAAGTCGGAACTCCTCACGCCACCCATTGTGTGACCGCAAGCAACCAATTTGATCATCTCAGCTTGGTTGAATCCTTGCTTGCGGAAAGATTCTGTAAGTGTGGACAGATTGTCCTGTGGTTCGGGTGTGCCGGTGGATCCTGCAGTCCAGGTATCAACGCGACCGGCTCGGAAAGGGATGATGGGTCCCCCACATGTAGCCACAGCCATGATAGCTGCGATGCTTATGACATCCGCTCCTAAGCACGAAAGATTTAGTTCCGCAAATATGAGAAAATGGATGAACGGGGGAAGACTCACGGGATATGAGTTTGTTTGGGAAGATCTCAAAGTCGTTGAGGGTTTGATTAAAGCCCAGGCCAAAATTCTAGGTATCTCAGGTCATTCATGATGGCTGCCAGAAAAATATCAGCACACACCTCTGCCCGTCCAAGTTCGTACACAATGGAACCATCCAATCCTCCGGTACCGTCGTCAACGTTGTGTGTAGCCATATCATGGAAAGCCTGAGTGGTTGTATCACGTTGAATACGGTGCATTATCTAAATGACAGGTACGCACAAAACGGAGCCATTCAGCGGGAACTGAACCAAGAGTATTGGTACGTTTCCGACAGGGATGAACGATATCGGAAAGACTGGAACCGTCCGACCGCCGACCTTCGTAAAGAAGACCTTCGAGGGCATCGTACTGTTGTGATGGCCATGTGTATGCAGAACAGAATGGTATAAAGACAGGAAGAAGCTGCAAAGCGAAGACTAGATGCATTGCGAGTAGGAATTAAAGGGTGCTGTTGTCGTCGCAATTTTCCAGGGGTAAATTGATTATAGATGAGGGTTGTGGTATAGGTTCATGTAAATTAAGAGAAGGTGAGGTGTTCAAAGGAGTGTGCGCTCTTAACCGCAACCTGTCAAAAGTGGCGATAAACTCTCCTCGCAGCCAAACATGAACAAGTACTGCGCGGCATCATTCTATATATCACTTTTTTTTTAAAAATCCTTGTTTATTCTCCTGTGTGGCGAACCATCTGGTAGAGAAATACACGCGTGGTACTAGTCTAAATGATCCTTCGTGATCTATATATCACTTACCTCTGTCACTCATGTGAAGCTTCAATTGGCCTCGGCTGTTGGGGCTTCAGGCCTCCCAGTGAGAATCGACTCTGCAGCTAGCTGCAAGTATCTGCAGATATTGGAGATCATCAGTGCAGCAAAAACTCGCCGGTCAAGTGGGATTTTGTTCCTTTTGCGGATTTTCTTCTGTGAAGGCCTGCTTTTCCCGTTGTGATGTGAATTGCAGAAATTTCGATACTTTTCGGTCCTAGTCAGTCCTCGTCTGCACTGCTCGCTCGTTATCTGTATGTAGGCCACCAATTTTTTGTATTGCTTCATAAAACACATGGATTTACGTGAATACTCGCCACTCCGTCCTGAAGCCTGTTGCCCCAAGACGTGCCCATCCCCACCAAGTGCTAAAAACGATCCTCAGACTTATCGGGCGCCCTTTCTAGCCATTCGTCCGAGTGACAAACCTTTGGAGATCGGTGGTGATTTACGCAAGAGAAATGGAGGGTAGAGGAAGTGGAAAAACCAAATGATACATTGAAAATTTCTACAAGGTTTAGATCTTGAGTATCTTGTTAGTGCGCTACCTATTCAAGCGTTAGCCTTTCCTTTTCCTTTCCTAGAGGAAGTAGTTTTGGCGCCGCCTTCAGCTTCAGCCGCTATCTTCCGGGTTCTTTTGCGTGGAATCGGCGTAGCGACTGTAGGAGGTTTGACCTTTCGTGGCGCTCGGCGGGCTTTGGGTATAGGTGCTACAGGAGGGGCAAGGGCCAGGGGAGGGGGAAGAGCTCTTGCTAGTGGCATTCCAGCACCGAGCATACCCACGCCAAACATGCCTCCAGCAAGGCCAGCTCCCAGACCAAGCACTCCCATATTGTTCCGCTGGGGTATGTCAAATTCAATCATCTACGAAGTAACTTTTAATTATGCAAGGTAACCCTCAATTCGGAAAAAAAAACTCACATAGCAAGGTAAAACTAACGACGCGTACCGATGTACATATACGCCATTACCGGCATAACACTCATAGTCCTCTGATCCGATGTGAATGGAGGGAGGGGGTTGGTGAATTGGAGCATTGGTAGTACGACCAGGTATGACTAACTCCTGTTGAGAGCGAATAAGGAAGAAGGATATCGAAACATACCACGGCAGGCAAAGATCTTGTTACCGCCAATAGCATAACCGAGGGAAGTCGAGGCGGCTGCAGCAAGGTAAATACCATAACCCACGGCGGCGCCATTTCTTATAGGATGTCCGTCAACGCCGCCAATTTTAAACCCACCTTGCAATATCCTGGAAAATCTTCAAGGAACAAGGATACGTGAATTGGCAAAGAGAACTGACAAGTCGATATTAGCGGCGGATGTCCCATGAAACAGCTGCAACTCCGGCGGTCGCTTGCCCATGATGGCCTCCACCGTATCGCGTGCAGTTTCGAACCGTTTTTCGAGCTCGTAATTGACAAACCAATGAACTATGCGGGATACTATTATTTTCGGGAAACAGAAAGTGGGCATGGAAGACTGACATTTCGCGACCTTGAGGCCAGATTGCTCACAGAGTGTTTTCCATGGGCCAAACCTCTCCAAGTCATCTGGATGAGCAGGACTCCCATCTTCGAGAGTACTGTCTTTGACGTTGACTACCACTGAAAATACAATCCCATCCTGGGAGAAGGCTCTTGGTGAGGCTTGTTATATCACAAGACTGGCTTCGAATATACTTACTTTATTGTTTTCGATGGTCTCGACAAGTTGATTGAAGCTCTCTTCTTCTTCTCGAGCCAGTTGACGAGCTAGACGTTCATCCTCTTCGCTATATTCTGGCACAGGGGCCTCAAATTCTGTCCAGGATGGAAATTCTCTGTCAACTTCGGCCAGATATTCGGTTTTGCGGCTTTTCTCAGTGGCGATTTTGGAGGAAGATGCAATAGGCGAGCTACTTATCAGCACTGAAAATTCGTCCTGGGTTGCTCGTCAAAATGGTCCTACAAATGGGCAAAGAAATAGCTAACGTCGGAGTCGGACAGTTCTAATTCCTGGGTTTTTCTAAGCCACGAGCTTGATTTGGCCTGGAATTGGGTTGAAGCTTGAACCTCATCATCATCATCGAGAACGATGACGGAGGCATGATATGGATCCGAACTTGCAACACTTTTGCGGTGTCCTAAGAAATAGTCCGAGTCATCAGAATCCAACGTAAGGTCAATAAAATTAGGGCCTGCGGGGCTTGTGCCGTAGTCAAAGAAGCGATTCTCAGAATCCAATGTAAGGTCAATAACCCGGGATGGACCAGCGACGGACATCGTACAAAGCCTGCACAACAGCTAAGAGTGAAGCTGAAGAAAGAACGTCTTTTAGTTATTTTGATCCTTTCTCACGCCCTCTGGGCACGTGGTCGTGTTCGTCTTCTTTGCCCGTTCACTTTTGCAACTTAGCTAATAAAATCCATTCCATTCCATCACAATTCCATCACAATGCGGACTTCTGTAAATGGGCCTTTCGCAATGAGGTAAAGGAATGGACGGAGGGGGAGAGATGAATATAAAATCATACCAAATGTGGGAATAACTCGACGTTATTGGTGCCCCCAGGCCCACTAAGTACTCTTCCTTTGCTTGGCATTTGCGGACTGAACCCGTTCAGTGTGACGGTTGTCATAGGCGTCAAGGTTAGGTATTTATACTGACTGTAAGGCTTTCCCACAAATTTCCTCATGTATACGAGAGTACTGTAGTGTTTCGACCGATTGTTCATGCCATGTTACGCGTTACATATATTGTTCATCTGACAAGTTGTTCACTGAACCCTAAATAGGAAATGAAGGGTCCATTTCGGGTGCCTTGGGCGCTTTTTTGGAGATTTTGGGGCAAAAACTCACTCTTTCAGTCCCCGTTACGTTACATTTGCTACTATTGTTCAGTTCATGACTGACCGTTACCCGTTACATGAACAATCGGTCGAAACTCTACAGTAGTGGTTCCCCAACGTCATACATTTGCCAGTACCGCGGGGCCTACTTGCGGCAATCCTCATTCTCTGTGCTAATAATTACCCTCGCCACTTTCTCAATAGGTGCTCTCTGATTCCCCGAGACAGGAAGAAGCTACAAAGAGAAGACTAGATGCATTGCGAGTAGGAATTAAAGGGTGCTGTTGTCGTCGCAATTTTCCAGGGGGTAAATTGATTATAGATGAGGGTTGTGGTATAGGTTCATGTAAATTAAGAGAAGGTGAGGTGTTCAAAGGAGTGTGCGCTCTTAACCTGTCAAAAGCGGCAGTAAACTCTCCTCGCAACCAAACATGGACAAGTCTTTGGAGATCGGTGATTATTTTCGGAAGGGAGATGGAGGGTAGAGGAAGTGGAAAAACCAAATGATACAATGAAAATTCTACGAGGTTTGGATCCGAAGTTTCTTGTTCGTGCGCTACCTGTTCAAGCTTTTGCCTTTCCTTTTCCTTTCCTAGAGGAAGTAGGAGGCGGTGGCGCATCCTCGTCCTCCCCCTGAGCAAGTTGCGTTCTGCGCTGTCTTTTTCGTGGCGTTTTGGCGCCTTCAGCTTCAGCCGCTGTCTTCCGGGCTCTCTTGCGTGCAGTCGGCGCAGCGTCTGTAGGAGGAGGTTTGACCTTTCGTAGCACTGGGCGGGCTTGGTATATAGGTGCTACAGGAGGGACAAGGGCTAGGGGAGGCGGAAGAGCTCCTGCTAGTGGCATTCCAGCACCGAATATACCCGCACCAATGCCTCCAGCAAGGCTAGCTCCCAGACCAGGCACTCCCATAGCGCTCCATTGGGGCTGGGCTATGTCAAATTCAATCATCTACGAAGTAACTTTTTATTATGCAAAGTAACCCTCAATCTGGGAAAAAAAACTCACATAGCAAGGTAAAACTAACGACGCGTACCGATGTACATATACGCCATTACCGGCATAACACTCATAGTCCTCTGATCCGATGTGAATGGAGGGAGGGGGTTGGTGAATTGGTGCATTGGTAGTACGACCAGGTATGACTAACTCCTGTTGAGAGCGAATAAGGAAGAAGGATATCGAAACATACCACGGCAGGCAAAGATCTTGTTACCGCCAATAGCATAGCCGAGGGAAGTCGAGGCGGCTGCAGCAAGGTAAATACCATAACCCACGGCGGCGCCATGTGATATAGGATGTCCGCCCACACCGCCAATTTTAAACCCACCTTGCAATATCCTGGAAATTTTATAAGGAGCAAGGATACGTGAATTGGCAAAGAGAACTGACAAGTCGATATTAGCGGCGGGTGTCCCGTGAAACAGCTGCATCTCTGGTGGTCGCTTGCCCATGATGGCTTCCATCATATCGCGTGCAATTTCGAACCGTTTTTCGAGCTCATAATTGACAAACCAATGAACTATGCGCGATACTATTATTTTCGGGAACGAGAACAGAAAAAGTTGGGATGGAAGACTGACATTTCGCGACCTTGAGGCCAGATTGCTCACAGAGTGTTTTCCATGGGCTAAATCTCTCCAAGTCATCTGGATGAGCAGGACTTCCATCTTCGAGCGTACTGTCTTTGACGTTGACTACCACTGAAAATACAATCCCGTCCTGGGAGAAGGCTTTTGGTAAGGCTTTTTATATGACAAGACTGGCTTCGAACTTTATACTTACTTTATTGTTTTCGATGGTTTCGACAAGTTGATTGAAGCTCTCTTCTTCTTCTCGAGCCAGTTGACGAGCTAGACGTTCATCCTCTTCACTATATTCTGGCGCAGGGGCCTCAAAGTCTGCCCAGGACGGAGATTCCCTGTCAACTTTAGCCAGATATTCGGTTTTGTGGCTATTCTCAGTGGTGATATTGGAGGAAGATACAATAGGCGAGCTACTCATTAGCACTCGAAATTCGTCCTGGGTTGCTCGTCAAAATGGTCCTACAAGTGGGCAAAGAAATAGCAAACATCGGACAGTTCTAACTCCTGGGTTTTTGCAAGCCACGAACTTGATTTGGCCCCGAATTGGGTTGAAGCTTGAACCTCATTACCATCATCATCGAGAACGATGACAGAGGCATGATATAGATCCGAACTTGCAGCACTTTTGTGGTGTTCTAAGAGGTAGTCATCAGAATTCAACGTAAGGTCAATAAAATCAGGGCCTGCGGCGCTTGTGCCATGGTCAAAGATACGATTCTCAGCATCCAATGTAAGGTCAATAACCCGGGATGGACCAGCGACGGACATGGCACGGAAAGCCTGCACAACAGCCAAGAGTGAAGCTGAAGAAAGGCCAACGCCTTTGACTCACTTATACTTTCTCACGCTCTCTGGGTTGACCTGGGCACGTGGTCGTGTTTCATGCTTTTAACAGTTCACTGATGTGGACTTCTGTAAATGAGCCTTTCGCAATGTTGAATGTGGTATGGACAGGGGGAAGATGAACATAAAAACATACCAAATGTGGGAGTAACTCGACGCTGTCAGTGCGCCCACTATTCCTTTGCTTGGCATTTGCAGACCTACCTAGGTTGGATATTTATACTAACTGTAAGGCTTTTCCCCAACTTTTCTCATGTATACTCAACTGTTGGTGAACCATTTTGAGAATACAGTCGAACCCCTCTTAACCCATACCTCTGGTCTGCCATAACCACCCCCCATAACCCATAGATTTTGGCCGCACCGAAATCGAAATGTACACCAAAATCGACCTCTCATAACCCATAATGCATAACCTCCCATAACCCATACCCTGGGGTGTCCACCAAAGGGTATAAGTTAAGAGGGGTCCGACTGTAGTGTTCCCAATGGCATATGTTTGCCAGTACCTTGCCATCTGCGGGGCGTGCTTGCGGCAATCCTCACTCTCCGTGATCATAATTACCTCGCCACTTTCTCAATAGGTGCTCTCTCATTCTCCAAGACCCTAATCCACTAGGAGACCAGAGAAATTCTTCTTCGCCTTTACAGGACTCACTCTGTCCTGAAAAACGCTGGCATCAGCGCGGCTGCAAACGTGGAGTACCCCTAGGCTTTCACAACACTCTCCTCTCATAGCTGCCTCTAAAATCCTGGGATGGCCATGCGACCCAAATATCACCACCTTGTTGACTGAAGCCCCTTCACTCATTTTGTCTATGAAGTCGAATTTCTCCCAGAAAGCATATGCAGGATTGCACTGTTATATTACACAGCTCTCGTCCAATCCGTGGATCGCCGACGGTGGCGAATACTTGCGTGCTGAATACCCCGCGAAGAGCTGTTTAGTCGAACACGAAACTACCCCGGCCTAGGTTTTTGCAGGGACTCCAGTCGGATGTATTCAATACATCTCGCTTGAAAATGAGAAGGGCAAATCACAAGTCCTCATTACCGGCCCCGCAGTTGGAGTCGTCCTGTGGTTTTGGACGCGGCCTCATCTGTTAGAAATATGGATAACTGTCCATGAAAAAAACCCATGCAGTGTCCTCTCTTTATTCCAGGTGCGGTTTCTTGGTGAGGAAAAGGCATTGAGATCTCTCCATGAAGATTCATGTCAAATATGCAGTGATGCTGAATTTCACATTTTGCCTTTTAGCCATTTCAGTGCCAGGAATACGACTTAATCTTTTTATTCCTTGTTGAGCTTGAAGCTTGGTATTGGCTAGCAAATGTCATACATGGCGGGATGGCACAGAAATCCACTGGGGGCATTTCATAAAATTGATCTAGATGGTTCCGTATCAGCATGCACCCTTTCCTCATACATAACTTGAATATGGGCCGATGTGGAAATCTATTTCTTTACGTAAATAACGGCCCTTCATCGAGTCGAGGCCTACATCGATTCTAACTCTCGTTTTATACCATGGACAATCGAAGACTCGAGGAACTCGTCACGGCCATCTACTCCTCACCCGAAAATCCAACATGTGAAGACTTTGCTTCGATCATGGGTAGGTTCACGGCACGGCACGTTGATTGACCACATCCTTGACGAGATAATCCGCCTTTCAAATAGGTTTTCAAGAACCGACAAATCCAAACTTTGGCAGTCTAGATGAAATCTCCAAACTTATCGCGAGCTGTCATCTCGTGGGTTTTACATAATTGACTTGATTCCTCTCACAATTTAATTCCACAACCATTGACGATTGCTTGTGATGGACTACAGCTACGAAAACTGCGCATGAACAGGAATGAACTGCAGCAAGATGTCATCTACAACAAATTCGCAGCGCTACACCTTCCGGCGCTCGTCGATCGACTCCTCGAAGCTCCTGGCCTCCCTCCCGCATTTCCCCAAGAAATGGCCGAAGATTTCAAGGTGAACAACACGTACATCGAGATGCTCGGCGCTATATCACATACGCCCTACTTCGCCAAATATTTCAGGTCTCAACTTCCTTCAGCGGAAGGAGGGAAACGGCTCATGCGTGTTCTGGCCCAACGACTCGTCGAGCTTAGCCCGTCTTGGGATCGTAAAATGCTGCACCCTCCCGTGGGCAGAGAGCCTGGATACTATGAAAGCGCTGCAGGAACAGCGATTCAACTTCTCAGCACACTCTTGGCGGCATTTATCAAGGAGCCGAAAGAATCACCAATATTGCTTTCCAGGGAAACGAAAGTAGCCTTACTGCCTTGGTTGAAAAAATGGGAGAAACGATACCTCGGCAAGGAATTTCTATGGAGGGTTTGCAATCGGACTCGGAGCCAACTTGAAGGCAATGCTGAAATGAAGAAGGACGCAAAAGATGTTCGAAAGGCACTCAAGAATTGGATGGTATGTGGAAAACCTGGATGCGAATCAACCTCGAGCCTCAAGGCGTGTGGGAGGTCAGTAATGTTCTCGTTGCCAAACTCCTCTTTTCCATGACTTACTATTTCATTTTCTAGATGTCAGACAGTCCGTTATGTGAGTGAAATTCTCCACAAAGGTTCAATGTTGTTCTGTGTCTGATAATTATTTGATAGTGTTGTCCTGAACACCAGAAAGCTCATTGGGTCTTCCCCCGAGAACCCCATAAAATGTTCTGTTTCAAAGCCGAGTACTGAAGCACTGGAACGAGGTGGATATAAAACAGGAGGAAGGAATCAAGAGTCTAAATGTTATCTCAATGCTCTCATTATTTTCCAATTTCTCGTCGAGTGCAATTATCATTACTACAATTTGAATTCAAGCATTTGCTGATGTACTTACTCTGGTTGATGTTATCCTCCTCGGGACATTGTCTAGCCGTCTGCAAAAAAAGTCCGTGTCAAGATACTTATACATAATTTATGTACATTAACAATGACATTATCCTCAACCGCCTAACCACAACAATCGCTTAACACCATACTCCATCTTCGCATACACGCTCGTTATCCGTTGAGCCTCCGCAAGACTAAAAAAAGAATTGGTACAAATTAGCACCTCGTCAAACGAGCGAAATAGACGCCCAAATCCAGCCAATAACCCACCTAACCACGTCTTCCTCGGTGATAAACTCCCCCTGACCACCACCCACATCATCACACGCCCTCTGAATCCTCTCCACCACCAAATCCACCGCCTCGCGACAAGTAGCTGCCCCAGTCATCTCATCTGACATGGCTGAATAGGCCTCGCTCAGGAGGCTCGACGTCCTGCGCGCCCTCGCGGGGTCCACGGGGAGGACTTTAAATGCAGCAAAGGAGCGCTGCTTACTGCCGGCGGTGCTAAACGACGCCCCAGTAAGGATGTTGGAGAGCAACGGAAGCGTATGGCTCCGTGTCCTGCCTGCACGATTGAGGAATGCGGGGGTTGTGGGTGTTGTAACGAGTGGCAGTGGGCCTCTGGATCCAGGGGATGAAGGAAATAAAGGGGATGTTGGCGAGACGTCGAGACTATTCCTCACGGAGTAGCTCGTTACGCGCGACTCTTGATTCGAGCAGAGCCATGTCACTACGAAGCCTGCGTTTTGTTCCGGGTCACAGCTGGACTCTTCCAGCGGCGATAAAATGTATGCGCCTAGCGATAATTGAGCAAGGTTTACAAATATTCCCAGAAACAAACGAACCTTTGCTAATCCCAATAATATCACCAAGTGGGACGCGGGTATAAAGCTTCACTTTCTCTAGGGTATAATCATAGCTCTAAAGCCCTACAAGTCAGGACCAAGTTAAATCTGAAAAAAAAAAAAGCCAACTTGCCACAATATAAAGAGCTTTCGCAGACTATAATGTTCATCAGCAAAGCATTCCAAGCCCAGGCCAACGCCTAAAAACTTACCAACAACAAAACTTTCTCCTCAAACTTAATCCCTATCTTCACATTCATTTCTTCAGGCGCAAAAAGCGTCCAGCCCGAAAGCAGCCTCTCGCCCTCTGGTAACACTCTCGATACCGAAGTCGCTATCGCCTCTGCGCGGATCTTGGAGAGCTGAATCAGATCGCGCGGGTCGGTAGATTTCAGTTTGAGTAGGAACTCGGAGAAAACGGAGACAGTCCGATTCCCAAGCATAAAGTCGATCACGGCTTGGGAGAACCAGTCACTGAAGGTTGAGGTATACATTCTGAAATGCGAACGGAAGGAAAGAGGAAGTATACATAACTGGCTTAGGAAAGTATTAAGAACTGGACAGACAGACCTGGCTAAGGAGTTGACGCCATCGTTAAGCATCCCACTTAAATCTCGTTTTCCGGTCCTATATACATCGTAAGATATATCTTAGAGCATACTAGATACCGTACCTCGTAAAATCGCCCTAATCGAAGTCATCAAAGATTGGTAAACATTTTCGTAGAGAAGGATGAAAGATAAAGACCTTGAGCGCGGATGTACCGGCACTATAAGAAGAATAAGATCCTACATAGTTTGGATGGATAGAATGGAACTTACTAAGCACGACTAATAGCATCGCCGTTATTAGCCCATACTGAAAGGGGAGAAAGGTTTAGTGAAATGTCATGTAACGTTCCATTTTTTACTCTCACCATCATTAAAAGCAAGGTCAGCATCCGTTCTGCCAGAGTTGGATGGATTGAGCAGGGCCACAGCACCCAGCTGCTTGTTCAACACATATCTAGCGAAAGCTGACTACAAAGAAAAAGAGATCCGATGTGATATCAGTCTGTTATCACTTCTTGACGAGCCTTGACAATTGTGAGGCACAAAACACACCTGAACAACATTAGTTCGATCCAAGCAATCAATACAGTTCACTCGAAATACGCCTTTTTGTTGTGAGAATGCAACATTGTCTGAGACCCAGAAGTATCTAGATTGGATTAAATAAAGGGGCCTTATAATTACATCAGAACAAGCAACCCACCCTTGAGCGTCGAATGTCCTTTCCATCGATGCAATGAGGCTTGAAATGTTCTCGTATCTTACAGAGAGGACGATTGTTAGCCCCAGTTAACTGGTAGAGGACAAAAAAACTCACTTCATTCCTTTCGTCTCTGTATGGAAATCATATTCGTAGTACCTGAATCCTGTTAGCAAACATAGAAGTTGGGGAAAGGAAGTAAAACACACGAAGCATCGCTCATATTAAGCTCTTGCATATTTTCCCTATACGCCTGTGTAATGACACCCTCTCTGCCACTTCGTTCGGCAAGATTGACGATTGTCTGAAAAAAAGAGAGCACGCAGATGCGTTAGAAAAACACAAAAAAAAAAAAGAAAGAATAAAGGGGAAATAAACGAACATGAGGGCCATAAACTGGTATCGTCTTCTGAAAATGCTTCTTCAAGATGTCCAGGTTCTGAGCATGAGTTCTGTCCGACGAAAGTACTGGCGGAGGCTTCAGGCCATACCCATTTTGAGTCCAAAACAAAGGTACTGCAAGTCGGGGTTAATAACACTGATGAGATCATGTCTGTCAGATCAAAGGAACAAATTCGGACTTGAGCCTCTGATTTGCACGTATGCGAAGATGTTCTCTTTCTCTTCTCGCTAATGTTCAGAAAATAAGAGAGAAAACAGAGTCATCAGGAAAAAGTTGAATATGTGGCACAATAAACCCAGACTTACATCAACCCGCATGATAGTCTCCGTTTCAACAAAGTTCGCCACATGCGCTGCATCGTCAATACCTCGCCGCTGATATCTGAGCCCAGGCCTATGCCTAGATCTTCGCGAAATGATGATATAGTCGACTACGGAGTCTTCATCTACGGCAATAGGATCCGCTGGGATGCTGAATTGCGTGACCTGACAATATCCTTGCATTATAGGAAGGATATATGAGTGCAGCTGTATTTCAAATGAGCGAGGTTCATACAAACGAGAGTGGGAGCTTAGCATACGCCTGCGTCGATAAATGGCTTCGACATCCACTCGTTCCACCAAAATTGCTTGTCCACGCGCCGCCATAGCGGCAGCGTTTGATTAGGCTCTATTGAAGGAGAGAATTTGCCTTCGACGGGGCTGAGCGGGACAGTCGCACGCTTATCTGGAGTGGGAAGCGCTCCGAGTCCAGCGAGTAGATCGTGCTGTTTCTGTGATTTGAGAACCTGTTCTTGCTTATGCTGTAATGAACGAGTTATATCTATTTACAGAGAAGTCAATGAAATGATCCAAAAGGATAGATGGAGGACTTACCAAAATTATACGCAAAGTACATGTCACCCTTTGTGTACTCCCTAATACACTCACGGACAACCTTCGTTTCCAGCTCGGAGTGACGTTCCTCAGATGTGGCGGGGGGAGGAGCGGTAGAAGCGAGTATGCTCTCAATGACCTGAGCAGGTTCCTCTTTTCCTTCGCTTATCATATTATCGAGAACCTCTTCCTCATCGGTCAATGTCATGGGTTCAGGAACCACAGGAAATTCGCTAGTGGGAGAACCTGGTGTCCTCTTGGACAGTCTACTCCAGAATGAAAGGCGTGAGGCAAGAGTTTTGAAAACAGGGGAGGTGGGTACGGAAACTTCAGAACTCGGAGTGGAAATATCAGAGGCAGTAGATTGGGCAGAGGAAGGACGGAGAATGGAGTTTCCGATTCCAGCGTTTGTGTTCAAGTAAATCCCGTCTGCAACGACCTTGACATCTGGATTTGATGAGAACTGGACACGTTGATATCCTTTGCGTTGGGAATCCGCTTCTTGAGTCTTGGGTAGGCGCTGGTCGTCCGACATATCTAAACTGGTATCGGTTCCTTCGGCATTGTGAGTCTTTAGCAACGAAGGGCGCGTAAGGGCGATGTTACGAGTTGCTAAAGTATTCAAAGCTATTTTGG
>Ga0307509_10005826_pt1 | contig 16898 bp, 17 predicted proteins | sample 10_EM_MG_FD_202245 | JGI IMG/M metagenome (GOLD analysis project Ga0307509, IMG submission 202245) | Populus trichocarpa ectomycorrhiza microbial communities from riparian zone in the Pacific Northwest, United States - 10_EM | ecosystem: Host-associated > Plants > Roots > Unclassified | place... | reverse complement strand
GACTTAATTCAGTTGTTATTATTTTCCTTAACACCAGAACAGACTATCGCTATATACTGCAATGACCCAACCTCCAGATATCCGGGAGGTTGGCTATATCCACTTCATCCCTTTCCTGCCATCCCTTTCCTGCCACTCCATTACATCTCCATTATCCCCAAGTCACTCCTGACATACCGGTCATGTCGCTCCTTACATTTCAGTCATTGACACTCCTTGCATGAGGTTATCGGAAAGCCATCCAATAACCCCTGCCATTCTACAACAGGGACTGCCGGGGAAGGAACGAGTGATGGCTCATGATGCGCAAGGATCTATCTGGAGCCAGCAGAGATACAGTTATAGGGCATGTGTCTTTGCGGTTTCCTGTGGTTTGGCATCCTGCAGTGGGTTGTTGTTTTCACATCCTATACCTGTCCTCATGGGGTATCGATTTCATGGTTTTGTTGATGTTCTGGCTATCATATATAGTATGAAGTATTGGTATTTGGCTTTACTGTTTCTTTCATACCTTATGTCACTAGGCACACCGGTGTTAGCATACTGAGAGAGAATTGGCTTTAGGGATTACCGATGATCGTGGGATATCAAGATGGTTTTAGATCGCCTGTGATAGTTAGGGATTAGGTTTTGTTAGCTGCGTGTGTTTGTTTAGAGAGTTTGTTGAGTTTCGGGAGTGTCTTGTTTGTGTTAGTTAGACTGAGAGATTATCTCCTGGCCTCTCATTAGCCAGAGAGGGCAGCCATCTGGTCCACCGTTCATCCATATTTCGCCGCTCCCCTTAGAGTCTATTGCGATAGTACTTTTATTCTTTTCTTCTTTTGTGCATTACTTTAGGTTCTATCAATGTAACCGGGAATGAAGCTGTGTCGCACCTTGGGTCCCTTGATAGCGTGCATCAGCCATACATACCGGGAAAAAGGATGCATGAAGGAAAGGAAAGAAATCTCATTTGCCCTTCAAATACCAGCAGTTTGATATTTTTTACCTGCAAGAAAACTTGTTTGAAGGCTGAAAACAGGCCGCCGGAGGCGTGAGAACCTTACCATCACTACCCACGTAATCATGCAGTTTAACAACGAGAAAACCTATTCAATACCAGCGAATCTGGGGCCCTCCCTACAGAACACCATCCAAGTTTTTTTTATCCCAGCAAAAACTTGACATTTAGCCCACAGCCAAGAAAATAATGCTTCAACTTTTAGGCTAGAAAACACAATCGCGAAAGTTTCTAAAAAAATTAAATATCTCTTCAAAAATAAACAAGATGTAGGTGTATTTATTGGTATTTTTTTCCTTCAAAAAGCCAGCTGTGGGTGAAACTTTGCTTTTTTGCTGGGAGAAGAAAACTTGGATGGTATTCTGTAGGGAGGGCCCCAGATTCGCTGGTATTGAATAGGTTTTCTCCTCCTAGCTACAGTGGGGTCTTGGATAATTGGACCATGTGCTATGAAGTCAGAGATTTCCTCCTCTGGAAAGGGATAAAAAAGACACTATTCGAGTAGAAAACTGCCTCTCGGGGCGGTGGAAACAGGGAAAAGAACGCAAAGCCATACTAAGAGAGGAAACCCCAACATCCTAGAGCATGGTCAGATTATTCGAGTTCTTACGGTAATGTACTGTACGTAATCAAGCCCTCCGACCACACCCTGAAGTAAACTCCAGGGCACTTCCGGGCAAATAAATAATGAGATTGATCTTTTTACCGCTAGTGCGCTGCCGGATGAGCATCCACCAGGACGAATTGAAGAGATTCCCCATTCAATCATTCACTTTTCCAAATAATTAGCGAAGCTCAAGAGTTCCCTGAAATATAAGAACATATTTACTTCAGTGCTGCTTTCAATATTTGTAACTTTGCTTCTGTTGGTAAGGGAAGCAAATGATCCTCTGGTTTGTACTGTAAACTCCATGATTGGGTGTGGAGAATGATAAGGCAGCGAGAAGTGTCGCTAAGTCAGCATTGCCAGATGTATTATTGGTTGTTTTACTCTGGAATGGCTGAGGCAAGCACGAGTTCTAGCTGCCCCATCATTCTCGGCACCCTATCACCGAGTCTATATTTTTTTTCTCCGGAGGGGATTGTCTAAGCGGTTCACGGAGGGGGAGGCTCATAATACACTGAGCTTTGTTTGAGTCAAATACCGTAGTCTAGCATTCACTGGCTTCATTGAGAATTTTGCTCTGGTGGAGGTGAATTCTTGAATTCAGCAGAGGGCGGCCTGCTAACTAAACCGGCCACCTGCGGGAGATTTTGTCGCGGCCTTTGCCTGCCGGCAGTCTACTCGAGTATGACAACTGCAACGCCTCTCAGCTCATCCTCGCTAGGCGCAGTGGAGGGGCAAGATGCGTGGCGGGTGTTGCCTTGCTCACAGTACTATACTCGAGTACCGGTACGGTACTCGAGTAAGGATTCTTGAACCCGAGAAACCGTCTTACCGATTTTACTCGTTCTTCGGTAACATGTCTTGGGCGCGATTGGGCCTCGTCACAGCACTGAAACCGAATCATATCCACCGCCCCAACACCCCCCTAAGTGATGAAAATATACCCGAGGAGCTGAGGATCTAGGGATGCTCATTTTTAAGCTCGTCATATGGTGCCGGTCATCGGTAATCTGGGTACTGTAACATTCATCTGGATGCTGAATAATCATGCCAAGATGCCAGATTTGGTAACTGGAACAAGCACACTTATCATACCATTTTCAGCAATTGTAATGCTTATTAATCAGAAAATATCAGGGAATATTGGAGAAAATTAGGGTTACCCTGCCTTTGGAACCTGTTTTTGGGGGGTGGAAAGAGGGGTTTTGGTGGTGGAGCAGGGATTTTGGTATGTAACATTCATCTCACCCCCCATACAAAACTCTCCAACTTCAAACCCTTATAACTCCACAACCAGTTCTCTTTTCACAGGTTTAAGAGCAACCACTAATAGAGTACATCAAGTAGTGTATGGTTTCGCTCTTAAAAAAATATAGGTCATATTTTGGTGGAGTAGTAGACCTTCAAAGTTGGGAACACTTTTCACGAAAAATACCCAGGTTACCCGTGACCGGCACTATATTCATACTTGAGCACGGGTCGGTCGGAGTACCGGGAGGCGGCTATGCTCCAGGACAGTGTATCATAATTAGTATTGTACCCGTGGGAGCTCTTGGAGATTCGGTCAAAGACCTTAAAATATACTGTAGTAAATTTTACTTGCTAGGAACTTGTGTGAAAAGGTGTTTTTTTTTTTTGGGGGGGGGGGGTTGCGGCTTCAACATTTGGGAGATATGGAATTGGAAATTAATTTTTTTTTGAATCTTTTGTATAGCAGCTATGATGGTAGAAGCCTCTGTTTAGCAAAGGATGCGCCCTGCCGAAGAACCCACGCCTGCGTTACGAAATTACAAAAAAAGGTCAATTTTGGTGTGAGGCACATGGCAATGGACCAACTCCCCTTCTGTTATGATACTGGTATGGTACTGTACCTGGACAAAATTAACCGCCCACAAACGATTGATAGCAACGCAACATTGCTCATCTCTCTGCACTTTCAACACCACCCAAAGAAATTTCTCCAGATCAAATATTAGTAAATATTAGTGTCTACTATGTATTCGACTGTGAATTTACTTTTTTTTTTTTTTTTTTTGTTTTCATGACGCTGGGGTTGGTAGGGGAGCGCTGTTGTCATGGCCGGAGTTTTTCATGTTCGTTGATTGCGCGGTTAATTTTGTCCACTGACCATACAGAGCTTGACCTTGTAAGCATGGCAGCCTATATTGGTTAATTGGATTAGGAGTTCGCCGACAAGGCAACAAGAATAGAATGACTCCGCTTTTCTTCAGCCTCGCAAACTCCATCAATTGTCCCTACTCTAGTCGAGAGCCCATCCTCTGAATCCTGTCCACCGATCCGCGACCTCGAAACACCAACAAAAAGCAAGGGAAAGGTCGCAATCTCGTGTCATGAAAATTATCAACTCTTTTAATAATACCATCTCAATCAATAATGTATGCAATGCGAATGGCTCTGGTAGCGCCGACCAGAGGGCAGAGAGGGCAGAGATTCTCACATGGTTATCTCCACTGGATCCCCGGATACGGCATAATGATATTAGTGCCCAGCGAGTTGAACATGTTGGAGACTGGCTCTTACAAACAGAGAAATATCGGGATTGGTTCGATGGCATTCGAGGTGGGAAACCCCATAACTCGGCCTTGTTTTGCAACGGATATCCGGGGGTCGGGAAAACTTACATCAGGTAAGAATCAATACCCCTACTAAATAAGCGTTTTGCTAATAATCTGGTTTTAGCTCCCTGGTGGTGGATGGGTTATGCGATTGGGCGGTGGGTCGAAATGCTGCAGTTGCATGCTTCTACTTCGACTTTGCCGCCCAGAAGGAGCAAAACCCAACGAGTGTCCTGAGTTCCCTTCTAAGACAGCTTGTCGGTGGACTCGAAAAGATTCCGGCAGAGATCGTCCAAGCGTTTCGAAACCGGGAAAAGGTCATCGGGGGCAAGAAACTGAGGCTCGACGAACTTGTTGAGAAGTTACAGGATATCACGTCTTCACGTCCCACCTTCATATGTGTTGATGCCCTCGACGAATGCAAGCCTGAGCATCGGGAAAAGTTGCTTGATTCACTAAGACAAATTCTCCACAAATCCCCAACCACTCGCATATTTCTTGCCGGAAGATTACATATCCGGGATGATGTGGAGAAGCATCTTGCAGGGAAGGTAGTGGCTGTATCAGCTATACCTAGGAGGGATGATATCATTCAATTCCTCCGAGCGAAACTGAGGGAGGATACAACACCGGATGCGATGGACGAGAGCTTGGAGGAGGATATTATAAAGACCATTTCCGGGACGATCTCAGAAATGTGAGTAGAGAGCAAGTTGCGGCTGGAGATATTTGAAGTTATGGACTAACGGATCTATACCTAGATTCCTACTAGTATCGCTAAACATTAAGGGGATCCTACGGGAAACGACACTCCATAGGAGGCGAGAGAGGCTCGGTACCATGACGAGTGGTTTGGGCTTGGGGAGTGCATACGATGCGACTATACGGCGGATTAAGGCACAGGAAAGGGATAGAGCAAGACTCGGGATGGCGGCTCTAATGTGGATTTCACATTCCCAGCGGCCGTTGAATGTGGATGAGATATGCCACGCCCTTGCGGTCGAGATAGGATCGACCCATATCAATGCCAACAATGTGCCTTCAATCCGGACAGTGTTGGGCTGTTGTCAAGGTCTTGCAGCCGTCGATAATGGGTCCTCAACCATTAGGTTGATCCATTTCACACTCAAAGAATATCTTTCCGGTCGTGGCCACTTGTTTGACAGACCCCACTCAAAAATAGCGGAGACTTGCCTGACGTACCTCAATTTCCGGGCCATCAAGGATCTTTCGGCCATCCCCTCTCATGACTACCGCGCCACACCCTTCCTGCGATATTCTTCTTTATATTGGGGGACTCATATGAGAATGGATGTCTCTGATTGCTCAAGATTCCTGGCGCTCGACCTTCTTAATCAATACAGTTATCACATATTCACTGAACTCCTTTGGGTATCAGTCAACAAGCAGTACTTTATAGGATACGTTGGATCTGGCATGACATCTCCGGAGCTATTTTCCGCTCTTCACTGTATTTCGTATTTTGGTGTTGCTGAAGTTGAAATTGATTTGATAAGGACAAAGAGGTGGGATGTGAATAAAAGAGATAGTGCCGGTCTGACGCCACTCATGTGGGCTGCCAGGTTTGGGCATGAAGAAGTAGTAAAACTACTTTTGCGACAGGAGCATACTCAACCTGATATACGGGACGTACGATACGGTCGAACAGCCCTCTCATGGGCTGCTGGGAGTGGACATCAAGGGGTGGTCAGGGTATTTCTGGGTCGGCAGCTTGTCAATCCCGCAAACATAGGCCGTCTGTGGAGGAAAACACGGCGAGTGATAAGTGTACTATTTAGAAGGAAATATGTCAACCCTAACAGGCCGGATGTTGGTGGCCAAACGCCACTGTCGTGGGCGGCCGAGAACGGACACGACGCAGTAGTGAAGGTGCTGTTAGGATGGGGAGATGTTAGCCCCAATAGACCAAACATCCATGGCCAAACACCGCTCTTTCTGGCCACTAAGAATGGGCACAATGGAGTAGTGAAGCTGCTGTTGGGATGGGAAGACATCAGCCCCCGTGTGTCTAGTGGTGGTAGCCAAAAGGTGTCCTCGTGGGCCGTTCGGAACTGGTGTCATGAAGTGGTGAAACCGCTGTTGGAACCGAAAGACGTTAATCCCAATAGGCCAAAATACGATAGTCAAACACTCCTCTTCTGGGCTGCCAGGAACGGGCGTGATGGAGCAGTAGAGCTACTGATAGAGCGGAAAGAGGTTGACCCCGATAGGCCAGACAAGGATGGCCAAACACCGCTCTCGTACGCCGCCGAGAATGGGCAGGGTGGTGTGGTGAAAGTACTATTGGAACAGGAAGACGTTAACCCGAATAGGTCAGATAATTACGGCGAAACACCGCTCTCGCTGTCCTCCCGGAATGGGCATGACTCTGTAGTCAAATTGCTCTTGGAACGGGAAGACATTATCCCTGATATTCCAGTTACTCGTGGCCAAAAACCGCTCTCGTTGGCCGCCTGTAGTGGGCATGATGGAGTAGTGAAGCTGCTATTGGGACGAGAAGACGTTAACCTCGATCGGCAAGACAATCGTGGCCGAACGCCACTCTGGTGGGCAGCCCGGTATGGGCATGGTGAAACAGTGAGGTTACTCAGGGCACGAAGGGCTGCAGTCCCTGCTTGGTACAAAGCCAACCAGATGTGACCCCTCCCCCCCTGTGCCTCCGAGCCTAGCATTGTGCCCCCACTACGACATCACCAAGCGCTTTACCGCTGATTCTACATAGTACTCATTCGACCCCTAGAGCGATGAGATTGGCTCACCGACATCACCACCTGATAGCACCGGAAACCTCAGGGCAACAGAGACAACTTATGCTCTCTCGTCTGGAATATATATAACATATCCATTTTTGTTTTCATTGTTTTGGTTCTCTCTTATGTTTCGGATACTAAAAATTGGGAAGTTTCTTACAAATAAGTCATCCTTTCTGATATTGGGTTTCTCGGTTTCTTTGCTTAATATTAGAAGGGCAATGGGTTTTGATATTGCGTGTAGTATTATTGCAGAGTTTCTTTTGGACGCTCCCTCGATCTTGTCCCTCATATGAGTATGATATCAGCTGCGGGTACCAGACTAGCTGTACTTTTGGCCCACAATCTTTATTCCTAGTATTTCACATGGGCATGAGCTACAGAGCTCATCATATATAATTGATAATATCCGGGTGGCTCTGATCTTGGGAAATTTGACTTTTTTTTGGCGAAGCAGCATGGCTAGGATTCTGTGTGGGGTGGAAATGCCCACTTTCAGTGTAAATGGGAGGGGTGGTCAACAAATTTTGTCGCCAAGCTCGTACACGACATTGTACCCTATAGACATTTATTTTCTATAACATTGCTTGTCACCTCATACCTGCAATTAACCCCCCCCCCCGATACTTTCTTCAAAGCTACGCTGAGTAGGAAAGTTATATTAAGCTGTCGGGTATCCTTTAGCTGTGGTATTCAAAGTTAAAAATGTAGAAAAAACTTAACTCACTTTGCTGTTCCATGTATGCTTGGTATGCTCAGAAACAGCTAACTTACCGTGGTTTTGCCTGGAGAATCCATCTTTTTTTTATTTACAAGTTTGGACAGAGCTCTGAAGGTTTATAATAACTGTCAGACTCAGTTAGGCCAGACTCCATACCATTTGATAGCGACACTCTGATGGCAGCTCGCTCACAACCCAATGATAACTGGTGTAGCGTAGGTAACGGCGCGAAGCACGGAGAAAAGCACGTAGGTGGTGGTTCCGGTATGTGATGATAACGATGTGGATGTTCGATGTACGATACAGGAAGCTCTCTACTGGTAGCTCAGACTAGATACAGAAGAGAGCGCACAAACACACAAAACAGGAAAAACCCACAAAACGGGAAAAACCCCCAAGTGGCAGTCACGACCCTAAACTGGTCGTACCCCAAACTAACTATCATACCCTAACTATGGGATTCCAGCTATCACCATTCAGGTATAATATATGAAGTATGAGATGAAGAAAATTTTAAACAATTGAAGGAAAAGCAGTAAAATATTGTGGCATATCATACCCAGAGATGTGTTTTTGTGCTAGAAGCAGCAGGGTTAGTAGAAGAGAATTCCTGTCTTATATGGAAATATTCGTATCCACTTGTATATTGGCTGTGATTGTGGAAGCTTTTATCCAGCAAAAGAGAGCATCTTCTCAAAGCTTATTCCGGCCAGTGATCCCAAGCGGCCAGTCCGTCCGCCTTTGGGCACGGCCGGACTGACCCAGGCTTTTTCAGGGACTGCCGGGCCGGACTGTGGGCAAGCGGCTTTCCAAAACTAAAGCCGGGCCCGGCCTGGGCACCTGCAGGCTTTTGTATTCCAACCCTGACCCTAATACCCAAAAATAACTTTCCTCTATCGTGTCTCTACATCCTGCATAATATAAATACTATCGTAGTGGGAAGAGAGATAAAAATTTGGTGAAGATGAGGCTGGAGATAGTATCTCGGTTAAGATTAATATACTAGAAGTAGAGATAATAAATTCCATGATAATTGTGCTAAGTGATGAGCGGAAGGATCATGATCGCGTAGTGTGGATATGAGGATCGTTGTTGATCAGTAGACGACATTTACGCGTCTTAAGCGAAATCTACAGTACTAATAGCGCTGTAAGCTCCTTGTTTTATTCTCATATTCCGAGTGATTGGCCGTGAAAAGCCTGCACGTTCACAGATGTTTGCAGGCTGCCTGGACATCTGCGGGCTTTGCCTGGGCATCTGCAGGCTTTACCTGGGTATCTGGCTGCCTTGCCTGGGCATCTGCGGGCTTTGCCTGGGTCGCCTATCCTCTTGACCTGGCTGTTGCCTGGGCACCTGCAGGCTTTGGCGGCCGTTAATAATTTAAGCCGGACTGACCCAGGCTTTTCAAAACTACAGCCAGACTGGCCGGACTGCCGACCTATGGTCCGCACTATGGTCCGGACTGGCCGCTTGGGAACACTGATTCCGGCATTGCACAGTTATGGCAAATGGCACTTTTGGTGTGATATGCAGGACAATGGATTGATTCCCTTGTGTTACAATACATTGTTCTGTACAGTACTGTACATACTCGAGTAAATATGGCTCCCTAGAAGAGCTGATTCGGCACGGGGTTCGCTGGTAAGGCAACCAGAATATGGCGACCCGGCTTTTATTCAGCCTCGCGAAACCTATCAATGGCCCTACCATACCCAATCCTCTAAATCCTCTACACTGATCCACCAACTTCAAATCACCAACCTTCAAAACACCATTAAAAAAACAAGGGAAATGTCTCAATCTCGTGTCGGAGAAAATGTTATAGCAGCTCTTTCAATAACCTCAATCCTTATAATAACCACCACTCTTTCAATAACAACAATCCTTTTAATAACACCCACTCCTTTAATAATACTAACTCTTTTAATAATACCATCTCACTTAATAATACCATCTCAATCAAGAATGTGTGTAACGAGAATGGCTCAGGCAGTGCCGACGAGAGGGCAGAGAGGGTAGAGATTCTCACATGGTTATCTCCACTAGAAGCCAGGATACGGCACGACGACATTAATGCTCAGCGAGTCGAACATGTGGGAGACTGGCTCTTACTAGCAGAGGAATATCGGAATTGGTTCGATGGCATTCGAGGTGGGGAACACGATAATTCGGTGTTGTTTTGCTACGGCGATCCGGGGGTCGGGAGTATCAAGCTTATTCATTACTATGTAAATGGAGACATCGCCAACCAGGTATACAGCCACCAACAGCAGTACAATCCTGAGGTACGCCAGCTCAACCCGCCTATCCCCAGTGTTCTCAATGGTCAAGGGGCCCGGTAGGACTGTGAGGACGGATTGCCAAGACCCCTGGACCAGACTGGACGGCAAAATATATCCCGTCCTTGTCCATAAAATCCCAAGACGGCCGCCATCACTTAGGACGACATGCCCGACAACCTGAGACAACAGCAGGTCACAGGTTGGCCCGAGCGCAGAATGTGCAAGGTAGGAACCCTAGGGGATGGAGGGGGACTGTGAGAACTGAAAGTGAGGGCTGGGAATGGCAGAGAATAATAGGGGATGGTAGGGGACGGCAGGGAATGTAGGGGACGGCAGGGGACTGCGAGTGATAACCGATAATAGTAAGAATGGCAGGGGACTGTGGGGGACGGTGGGGGGACTGTGGAGGACTGGCAGGTTCAAGAGAAATGGCAGATGTCTATAGGAGATTGCAAGGTTTGTGGTGGGACGGCAGCCGACTGTAGATGAGTGTGGGTAACAATAGGTAACTGTAAAAAATGACTGAAATTAGTCAATATGAGTGGTTTAGCCAAAGCCGTTTCAATATTTCAAGACCATTGGTAACTTGAATTGTCAATCAGTGAATAGAAACCAGTAAAAGACGTGAGTTGGCTATAGGTCGAAATGAAATTAAAAGTAGAGTAATGGGCTGGCTGAGAGCTCTAAAATGAAGATAAATAGAGTGGAAAGCAGAGGATTCTGCGAAATAGAAGATACGATAGCAGACATTCTTCAAGCATCCTAATACAACAGTCGAGTACTGAGTACAGAAGCAGCCTTTCTTTATTAATTACACACATCTTTCGCAATTAAACTTTTTAGACTCTTTACGACAGTCCCAAAGACCCAATTGATTGCATTCAAAGGCCAATCACTTACGCCAATCGACAGTATGCCAATTGAGCCCGCAAATTCAGTATCCCAGGAAACGATTTGGGATTTTGATGTTAATGCTGTTCCAGGAATACTCAATACGGTAGATCTTGAGCCGTAACCAAATACTGAAGTACCATTCAGTCATAATAGTAGCCCTACTACAAGTATCCTAAGTAGTGCTCCTAGTGGCCTACTCACTCCAACCTTGGCCAATGGTAGCAACTCGGGAGAAGGGGCAGGAGTAAACTGGACCCATAGAAGCATTTTCGAAAGAAAGAAAAGAGTTCGAAAGAGTTGGGTTTACTTTCCAGAAAATGGGAGCGAGTACACGACTATTGACGAGAAGACTAGATGGCGCTGTGCTTATTGTAAGTAGTATCTATTTCACCTTCTGTGTATCTGTCACACAAGATCTCACTCGATTAAGTACTAAGTATTCTTCGATGATACAGGTCCGACTACTGGTGTAGCAGCTAACTTTGCCAATTCGTCAACAAAAAATATGATTGAACATCTACAGGAGGTCCATAAAGTAAATCGGGATGGGCCAATACCGGTAGAGGCTGGTCAGGCCCTAATTGAAACCTCTTTCGGAAAAACAAAGCCACAAATTGTATTCAATGCGGATATGTTTCGGGACCTACTTACTCGTTGGATGATTTTAAATCATATCAGCTTCAGCCAAGTCGAGCAAAACTCCTTTCGTGTACTACTTCGCTATTTGGTGGCTTGTGTAAGTATTAGGACTAGCGGTGCTATACTGAGAAGTTTTAAGCGAAATTGAAATTAGCTAATTTAAAGGATTTCTAGAACGCAACCTATACCGAGATGCCACGTGCACTACCAAGTTCAGGAAACACAATCAAGACCTGGATACTCAGTCAATTTCATCGTAGTCAATCTGAACTCATTGGCAAGATGGCTCTCAGCCGAAGTAATATACATTTCACCTTTGATCTCTGGACGTCGCCGAACCACCGTTCATTTCTCGGAGTAGTTGCCCACTGGATCGTCCAAACACTACGCTTGCATAGTACTGTACTGGGATTACAGAGGTTCCGTGGTAGACATACGGGAGAGAACCAGGCTAAGCACTTCTGGGACATAGTTAACGCATATAAAATTACTAATAAGATAGGCTATTTTACACTCGATAATGCGACCAATAACGATACAGCCCTAGAGCATATTGCCAAGCATCTACAGGATGTGGGAATAGCTTTTAATCCAGTACAAAGGCGTCTGCGCTGCTTTGGTTATGTGATCAATTTAGTTGTAAAGGCCTTTCTTTGGGGAACGAATTCGGCTGCATTTGAAGCGGAAATTAATTCACATCACAAGATAGAACAAGAGGCAGAAGAGCTGGAAGCATGGAGGCAGAAAGGGCCGCTAGGTAAGTTACACAACATAATTACATGGATTTCGCGCTCTACTCAAAGACGGGAACGTTTCGAAGAAAAGGTGCAGCATCTTCATGGCATGGGTACAAAGGCCCTTGGTTTGATTCGAGGCAATACTACATGGTGTGGAGGAGATCACAACTCTCTGACTCGGGCCTTCGAGCTGGGTGAGCCCTTAGAAGAGTTTGTAGCCTCTGCAATCTGAAGAAATGAAAATAACGAGAATGATGGACTTCCGACCTCCCTGCAGCATGATGAATTGAGTTGAGTATATCTGATTGGGACACCCTCCGTGGAATTATGGACATTCTCGAACCTTTTCATGTTTGGCAATTAAAGTTACAATAAAAGGAACACTACGGTCAGTTACATGATATCTTTCCGGCTATGGATGAACAATTGGGACAACTAGAAGAATCCAAACAATTATATGAGTCTATCTCACGACGGCACGATACACAACATATTCGCACCTCTATAAATGCTGCTTGGCTTGTACTCAATAAGTACGTTCTGCAGTCACTTTGTTGTATTTATTGTTTGGTATTACTACTAGCTAATTCAAAAATTATTAGGTACTATCCATTAAGTGAGCTTGTTCCAGCTCACTTCGCTACCATCGCCTTAAATCCAGAAATGAAAATCAAGTACTTGTTGGAAACCATGCTGCTCGCCATACTCTCAGGATACTGCCTTTGTCTTTAGATAGCTTCCGGGAAGGCGCTTTGCCTTTGGGCATGAGGAGGCTTCGGACTCGAGCATGAGGAGGCTTCGGGTTCGGGCATGTGTTTGTACGGTCGGGGAAAGCATTTCCTAAGTAGGAATGTCGCGATCGGATAGGAGGAGAAAAGGAAGCGGAAAGGTTTAACACCCGGAAAATGGGTATGAGGATGTATGAACAACGGTGTTTGTTCATACATGAGAGTTGGGAAAAAGAGCGGAGGTTGTATGCAGTGAATTTTGTATCTGCATTTTGTTAGCATGAGATTTCGGAAAAGTTGGGAAAGGATGATATATACTTATCCTTTTGTCCTTAGTTAGATGGTTATTGTTGAGTGTCGTGGATGCGAGAGACTGTTGTTGTTGTTAGTGAAGAGATTTTTCTCACTTTCCTGTGTGCGATCGTTTAGGTGTGAGTTCCTTGGGGTTTATCATTTCGTTCCGTCGTCACCATACTGTCGTCGCCGTCGATCCTAGTTTAATAGTACTTTGAGACCGAATGGGAATCGCGCCCAGACTGGATCCAAAATGCCTAATCAGAGGTTCGGAAGCTTTGGGAGTCCAACTATAAACCTCCTCCACCAACCCCGCAAGTGCAACGATTATGTGTTGCTCACTACATTACAACAACCGCGGCAACTGCCACCCCAGAGGGCTCTGTAATACCTAACGATGTCACTTCAGAGTCGTCAACCCAAACCCATATTCCGGACTGGAAACGAAGAAAGAGTCAGCGCCTTATGTCATCCAACCATGATGACCTTGATCACTACCTTAGATGCGATGTAGAGGATGAGCTTCCTCTCGGCCCCCTCAAGTATTGGATAGACTATGCACAGGATTTACGGCAGAAAGATCTAGCCAAAATAGCTTTAGATATTTTTAGTATACCAGCAATGTCCGCCGAACCTGAGAGGCTTTTTAGCAGGTATGAGATTAGCTAATTCTTATCCTTAATGCATATACTGTTAACTAAATTCAATTTATTATGTACAGTTCGAAGTTACTTTTGTCAGATCACGGCAACCAGCTTGGTGACGATCTTATAGAGGCATCTGAGTGCCTGAAGTCTTGGGATAGTGATGGCTTGGTTAATGGTGGCATCAATTCTGATGTTAACCGAATGCAAAGTACACTCAAAGCTCTGGAGCTCTATTGTGTTGGCCTTTGTTCTTCATCAATTGTTTAGTCTTTGATTCCTCCTCGTATTCTGTCAACTCTTATACTCAACTTACCCTTCTTGTTTTTCCCGTATGTATTCTGGCTATTCTCAATTGTGCGCTTTGCTCTCTGTTGCTTGTTTCTTTATCCTTTTTGTATTTCTTATTTTATTTTATTTTTATTTCTCTTCCCTTCATTTCCTGTTGGCCATCATAGGATTCTAGCAATGGGAATATATTAGGGGTGTGAGATGGAAGATGGCAATGAAATTGAGAATTGAGTGAATTTATTATTGGTATTAGTTAACTATTTATTGGAGTTCTCATCACACTAGGCTAGATTCTTTACGATTGCTCCTTGCGCGTACTAGTATCTATTGATATCTCAGACCAGACAAATAGACAAATACGAAGGGGCCCCCATGTATGCCCGAATGTAGAAGAAATACAAAGGGAAGTGAGACATTAAATCATTACTAAGCGAGTGGGGGACTGCCGGGCCCGACGTCCAGCTCTCGGAATTGTCGGGCTAATTTTTTAGCGGACGGGACGGGACGACAAAAAGTCGTCTGTCCTTGTCCTTGCTTAAGACGGACGAAATGCCCCATTGCGAACACTGCCTATCCCGCAGTACATATGGAAAGTACCACCCGCGCGACATGTAGGAAACCATCACAGAAACCCGAATGCAAGGCCAGAACATGGCTATCAACCAAAATAAACAAATAAACAAATAAATAAACACTACTATGGGCAGACCCATCTCGCAACCCTCCATCCAACCATAAATTCATAAACACCACCACAGGCATCCCTGTCTCGCAAACCCTCGTACAAACAGTCTAGTCAAATTTCCCAATCTCCAACCAAGGTACAAATTCATTCCATGCTTTCCCAAAACACAGATCCCCACCTCTTTCCCTCAAGTGCTTCCCAAGCCCCCCTTGGGCGAAATCATCTTTCCCACATCCAGGACACATTCCCAACCTCAGACTAACATGCCTTATAACCAGGATGTTGGCCAAGTCCGCCTCGACATCGTCCCACCCATCGGCGATATTGTTCCAAAACGCGGTGAACTACAAGGCCACATGGTTGGCATTCTGTTGTAGATGTTCGTAGATGTTGCCGAAGGGCCGTGAGCATGCCAAACAAATGACCCTATTCCCCCTGAGCTCTATCCCCCACATGAACACCAAATCGTGTCTTTTAGGTAGTTGAGTTAGTGGTCGCCGGCAGGCCTGAGGGTCACAGCTGGTGCTCAGGCATCTGCTACAGTCATGGACCAAGTCACCTGCTCTAACGTCATCACAGTCTCGAATGTACACACGTCCTGTGAATGGGTTGCTGCCTACCATGCGGATATTGTCCATGTACCAGGCACTATGTGGGATTTCCATACGAAGATAGTCGTGTTGACGCCACCAAGCCATCCATCTGCCGGCCTCCTGGTCATCGTATAGTGAGGCGGCATCGGGCCTAAGGGCCTCCAGCATCGGACATCGGATAATGTGGAACCTTTCAACTTCCGCACATTCATGGTGCATGAACTTGAGAATCCAAGCCCTCAAACGAAGGAGAACGTAAGCATCTGGCCTCGACATGTCTCTCATGTGCAGTTGTACCGGGGGCACCCTATAGAGAGGTGAACTCTATGGTTGCGACCGCACCAAACTCTCAAAGTAGAAGATAAAGATGAGATAAATTCAAAAGAATCAAACGGTAAAACTTAATATAGTTAAGCTTGAAGCTTTACTAAATTTAGTTCTCGCGAGGAAAGGTTGGTTGTTGAAGTAGAATGCCAAACGCTTAAACTTAAGTAGAGATCAGATTTAAGCCTTTGACATTCACCACTACTTCCGACCTTGTGCGAGTACCCTGTCCTGCTCAGGGTTTGTGTGAGGTCTACCCACCATCAGAATTTATCCTGGCGGATGTGTCGGACCAACTCGGGTACACTCAACTCCGTCAATAGGATATGAGTTTCTGCAATGCATCTCCACATCAGCAAAAAATTGCCCTGCGTCAGATACAGCGCCGTTGCGTCCTGATGCACGCGACGTTGAATCTGCGTCCCCTGCGTCCTGTGCGTCCTGAGTTGCGTCCCCTGCGTCCCGTGCGTCCTGAGTTGCGTCCCGTGCGTCCCGTGTGTCCTGAGTTGTGTCCTCTGCGTCCCCTGCGCCCTGGGCGTCCTGAGTTGCCTGGCAACGCCCGCTCAAATTCCATGCATCTGTAGCCAAACCAATACACCATATTCCCTCCTGACATATTAGTCAAAGCAACTCTGCCTCCGGTGCATCCAGACTCGTCCATCAACACCATTGCTCATCATGATTTACCTCTGAGAGATGCTCGCTTCAGGGGTATCCCTGAGTATTTCTTGGCATAGTTCATCATGGTTTCTCGGCACTTAGCCTCACACGCGACGAGACACACTGTTCTCTCATCATCACCCTCAATATTCTCTTCTCTCATCATCACCCTTAACATCCATATTCCCAGGCATCCTGCATAATTCTCCACCACAACTACACATCCGATCCTGAATCTGACACCAGGAGGTTTCTGGCCTCGACGCCAGCTTCACGCTGGTATAAGGTACATCCCTATCGCATTAATACTCATGGAGATCGCCCACCCTTCTGACAGTGGTCTTTTGTCTCTACTAATCCTGAACTCGATGGCAGATTCCTCCACAACCACTGAATCGATTTTGAATCCGTCACCTGGACGTCGTTGGGCTCGACGCTAGCTACACGCCGGT
>Ga0307509_10005825_pt1 | contig 16902 bp, 14 predicted proteins | sample 10_EM_MG_FD_202245 | JGI IMG/M metagenome (GOLD analysis project Ga0307509, IMG submission 202245) | Populus trichocarpa ectomycorrhiza microbial communities from riparian zone in the Pacific Northwest, United States - 10_EM | ecosystem: Host-associated > Plants > Roots > Unclassified | place... | reverse complement strand
GGTTTATCCCTTTGGGCTCTCTTCACTCTGGATTGATGGATTTCGTCTTCTTTTGATGATGTTTCCTCTTCCTACCCCGCTTTTGCTCTACCTCGCTTAGAGCATTGGCACGGTCGGCAACACTCTCCTCAACACCCATGTTACAGACGGCTGGGTACACGGTTTGCCGTAAGAGAAAACCTTTCAACAGGCCACTGTCGATTTCTCTACTGTGTTTATCTTTAAGAGGCTGCCTAGTCAAGACACGAACTCGATTACCAATAGTTGCTACGGCACGGAGTTGGGTCTACCCCTCTTTCTTTTCTTCTCCTCACGGTCGGATCGGCTGGCACCCTACTGCTTCTTCACCTTTTTGGCTGGTACCCACAACTACCTGGCTAGTATCCATAACTACTTCTTCACCTTCGGACTATGAACACGGTCCCTCACGGCCTGCCTCTGGGAGGATAGTATTGCACTATCTCCTTCCTCATTTTCGAGTGTGCGGCCAAAATAGATGGCATCCAAGCCTCCCCAGGACTTCGATTATGCCGAGCCTGGCCCCTCCCACGCTGAGTGTGCGGATTGTTCTAGTGGTCTCAGCTACATTTGCTTTTTGTTTGTCTTTTGTTCGGATGATCCTGCCATGGGTTTTCCTGACTCTTCCTGCTTGTTCTTTGATTGGATTCCTTTCGTCTATCTTCTTAGATAGTCAAGGGTTTCTTGTTGGGGGCGAGATATGCGGTTGGTTCCATACCAGAGGGACTTGGGGGGTTGGTGTTTTCCTAGGGGTAGTTGGGGGTTTTTTCTATGCCATAGCGTAAGCTGCATGTAGGATTTTGTACCCATACACAATAATCATATGATTCAAAAGAAAAAGAAAAAAGGTATAAGAACACCACGCTCCGCGCCCTCTATTTTCCTCTCGCTTACAATACTTACCGCATTCGGCCAACATAAACCTCAGGGTTTGGTCTTTATTTCTTCACGATACATCTATTGTGGCTTTTCACTTGGGCTTCATTTTCAAGTGAAATATATATTTCACCGTTGCGGAGAGGATTTGTACTGTTGAAAAGTCGGACTGGTAGTTTGACTCTACTTTCTCTCTCCTCCGCCTCGCTGTCCCCCGGCCTGGCCTGTTGGCCTTGTCCAAGATGTCGTTTAACCCTCTCGCTTCCACTGGTGCAGGCCCGGCCTCGGATGTCGGCCCTGCTCGCTCTGCCTCCTCATGCCACGACCGTAGGGCTGATCCCATCTCTCGCTCGTCGTCGTCCCAGTCCAGTCACGCCTCTCTCGCCCGGGAGGCTGACAATGTCGCCAACATTCTTGGGCATGCTGCCAGGCTCGCTCGCCTTGACCCGGCTTTGTTCCCTACACTCTACCATGCGTCCGCCGCTATCTTCCCCAATAGCCAACTCACTATGGCCCCCCTTCTCGCCCAACTCATCGCCATGGTTAATGACCTTGGTGCCTCTGTTACCTACTTGACTTCACAGGTTGAGTCCCTCACCTACGCCCAGGCAGAGGGCTCAGCCACCCCCTCACCACCAGCCACATCCCTCCTGGAGGCGTCCCTCAAGGACTTGTCCTCTCGTGTTGCTGCTCTCTCTTCTCACCGCGCCACACAAGTGGCACCCACGCTACCTCAAGCGCCACCCCCTCCCGCCCCTGCTGCCCAAGGAAAACCTGCTCAGCAGAAGGAAAAACTCGCCACCCACCTCACCTCTCGCACGGTCGCCACGCCGGATTTTCCCTTCCTCTTTGAGGGAAAATGGTATGGGAACCGCGACACGTACGCCAAACGCCATCCGGATTGACCTCAAGCGGCTATCCGTTTCCCCTCTCGCCACCCCCAATCAGAGGAAGCCAAACTTTACTCTGAGCGATACCCAGCCAGCTCACTCTTCCATACCGGTCCCGCCCCCGGTTTTACCGTTTCTGATTCCCTGCAGCCCCAAGAGCAAACCTGGGCACAGGTTACCCGGAAGGGCGGAATGGGCAAGGAAAGCGCCACTGCAGCACAGGTCGCAGCGTCAAGCAAGAGTAGTGTCCCCAAAGGACCCCCACCGCTCCCAGCTGCCCAACGTCGTTTCTTTGCCCCTCGTAACTCTCCAACCCTCACGAATGATTCCTTCATCATGACTGCTACCCTCCCCGACATTATGGCCGCTGTCCTTAAAGAGGCCAACTGCTCTCTACCACTCTCCCTTACTGCCTCCGTCAATCGCAATGGGGCTGTTACTCTCACAGCCAATCCCTACACCCCCCCGTCTTCTGCTTACTCCCCCTTTTTTGATGCAATGACCAAGAAACTCAATCAGAGTTTTCCGATTGGGGACAATCCTTTCCAGGGTTTTAGGGAGGCACCTACAAGGGTCGAACTCCTCATCCATAATCTTCCTCTTTCCATTCTCCCGCACAAGCCTACTGACCTCTTCCCCTCTCTCCTTGAATCAATCAGCAATGCTATTGACGTCCCCATATGTGGGGCTAGATTCCTACAGTCAGATCCAGTGAAAAGGGCTGAGAAGCGCACAACATCGGTGGTTGTGGCAGTCGACCCACTCCATGTTTCCCAGTTCGGCGAATCCATCCGGCTTTTCTCCCACGCCGGCACGGTCGCCCCCGCCTCCTCTGCCTCCAAATCCAGGTAGTGCCGAACGTGCTGGCATTTTGGTCACTCTGCTCCTCTATGCAAAGAAGAGGCACAAGCTTGCCCGATCTGCACTCTCCTCCATCATGGCTCCGCCCACAGATGTGCTAATCAAAGCTGTCCGAAAGGGGGCTTTGAGAAGTCGGTCGTGGGATGCTGCAACCCCTCCCCTCCTCTCTGTATCAACTGTGGTGGTCAGCACGCCACTTGCGATGGCTCCTGTCCCATCCGCCGCGAAATCCTCTCCGCTCTCCGTCCTCCTAGGGACCAAGACATTCCCAATGCCCCAGATGTGGGCCACCCCCAAACCACCGCTCAAGGTCCCACTGTTCACCCCACTGCACCGGCCACCCCAGCCAGGCACGGTCCGCATTTCCCTCCCGCTAGCGAATCTACCCAACCCGAAACCGTGAAGTTGGTTCGCAGCGCGTCTGCCCAATCCAACCTCGCCGCTCCCCTCCCCCGCAGGAACCTCTTTGGTGCTGGCAGCACCCTCTTCAGGGCAAGCACAGGTGCCAACTGGAGCGAGCCCGGGCCGACCGACGTCCACATGGATCTTTAAGTGTCGACAAGCCCAGTTCCAACACAGAGTTCTTCACCATCCCAATCATTCCATTACTCTGGTTGTTTAAATCTTTCGATTGTCCAGCATAATTGTCTCGGTAGCAGTAATGTTTTTCAAACTCTTTTTAGTTTTTTTACTTCGGTAGAAAGTTCTCCTCATATTGTGGCTCTTCAGGATATTCCTCTCTGGAGGAACTGTCCTCCTGTCTTTCGCAACTATAAATGTTTTTTTCCTCCAGCAACTGACAGTTATAAGGCTCGGGTTGCAACCTACGTTCACGAAAGGCTACTAAGTGTTATTTCTATTCTTCCATTGTTTTTTGAAAAGGGTCACCTCATGGCAGTGAACTTTTACTCCCCTGAGGGACTTTTTGATACTTCTCAGAATTTGTTTCGTTTGTACAATGCTTACTCCATCCCTAGTAGTCACACTAGGTCAGTTTCTCCAGTTGATTTGTTTCCTCAGCATGATTTTCCTACACTTGTTCTTGGCGACTATAACATTCATCACTCTGCTCCCGACCCGACTCGTTTGCTTTCCAACCACGATCAGTTTATAAGTTCTCCTTATTTCGACAGAGCATTGGCGCTGTTGTTTTCTCTCCTTAATACACCCCGGATCTACACTAGGTTCCCTTTCACCTCCAATCATCGCCCCGCAGTACTTGACTTGTCATTTGCCAACACTGCCTTGCTTCCGTTTTTTTCCTCATGGAACCCCTCCTTGCCGCCAACTGGTTCGGATCATACCCCCCTCACGATCATTCTCTCCACTCCGCTCCGGAAGCCCCCACCCAAGGGCCTTAACTGGAAGTACACGGATTGGGATCACATCTCCCCGTTGCTCGCCGATCTTAGGCTTGCAACTCCTTCTTCTCTCCCCACTCGGCACTCACTCGACCTATGGTTTGATGACTGCCTCGCTAAGATCACGCCCCTCATCACCTCCAATACCCCAACCAAACGCCCATCCTCCTACTCTAAACCGTGGTGGACTCCTGAACTTAGACAGCTACGACGCATCCATCACCATACCTCCCGTCTCATGAGAAAGAATCAGACCTCGCCCGCCCTGGCCCGTGTGGCTCGAAACACATATTTCAAGGCTATCCAATCTGCCAAAAGGGTCAACTGGTCGCAGTTTCTGGCCAATGTCGACGCGCGATCAGTCTGGGATGCCAGAAAAATTGCGGCCGGCAGGGCTCCTGATCGGTTCCCCACTCTCGAGAACCCCTCCTCCCCCACCGAAATCAACAACACACTTCTACAGCATTTTTTACATCCAAGACCCTCTCCTCCTCCTCCCCTAATCCTTCCTGCGTTTAAAGACCACCCTCCAGTTTTACCAGCAGAAGTGTCCTCCGCACTTCGAAAATCCTCCAACACATCGGCCCCTGGACCGAGTGGTATTCCTTACTCTATCTGGAAGCAAGTCCATAAGGCCAACGAGCGACTCTTCCATCTCTGTTCACTCCTCTCCTCACCCACGGGTACCACCCACTAGCGATGGAGAAGGCCAACGGCATTGTCCTGGATAAACCATGCAAACCTGATTACCGCACACCTGCTTCCTTTCGCATCATTGTGCTGCTCGAAACTGTCTCCATGATCCTCGAAAGACTTTCTGCTCTTCGTCTTTCCTCCGCCGCCAGTTCCCGTGGCCTCCTGCACCCCAATCGGTGTGGGTCCCTGGCAGGTCTGGCCTGTTTCGACACTGTGGCTCTTCTCACCCACGAAGTCCGCCTGCTTCAGGCCGCTTCCTTCAAAGTATCTACTCTTTTCCTGGACGTCAAAGGTGGTTTTGACAACGTCTGTGCAACCAAGCTGACTACTATCCACACCAGAGGAGGTGTCTCTGCTTACCTGGTTGCCTGGATCAAGTCTTTCCTCTCCAAGCGCCAATGCCGTCTCATATTCCAAGGCGCACCTAAGGTCTTCTGCCCAGCAGCTGTTGGCACTCCTCAAGGCTCTCCGATTTCTCCTCTCCTTTTTGTGCTTCATATAGCCAGCCTCCACCCGACTCTCCCTCAAGGGCTAGCGATTTCATATGTCGACGACCTCACCATCACGGTTGGCTCGGACTCGGTACATTCGAATATCTGCGCTCTTCAATACTACTTCGGCAGCATCCAAAGGCCGGGTGCCGAGTGGGGGGTCGCTTTTTCTGTCCCCAAAACTGAACTCAATCACTGGAGAACCCTGAAGGACCGTTCGGATGTTTCCTCCACCCCCATTGTGATCAATGACATGCTTTTTCCACCCTCTCAGGTTGTAAGGTGGCTAGGCTATTGGCTCACCCCTACTCAACACTCCTCCGTTCATTTCCTGAGACGGCTGGCACTAGCCAGGGCCTCTTTCACTACAATCCGGCAGCTCAGTGCAGCTGGCAAAGGCCTCTCCTCCTGGTGCAACAGAAAGCTAGGCTTCGGCGCCATTCTTCCTATTCTCACCTACGGCTGCGACCTGTTTGTTCCGGACGCAGCCACTCTTAGGAAAATCAACTCGTTCTGGCATGGGGTGCTCCGATGGACAACCAATTGCTTTTACACGACCGCCCTCGGCGCTCTGTACCGGGAGGCCTCACTACCACCCATCTCCTCCATTTGCAAACACCACCGTCGGTCAGCTGCCATCCGTTTGGTCTACGCCCCTTCGGAATTCAACCCTGCCACTGCCCGGATACCCGAATCGGTGCCCACCTGGGACCAGGGCCAGTCTGCGGACGATCACAGCTTTCTCCTCCAAGGCTCCTCCAAAGCCATCCACCTTACTTCATGGCTTGGCCCGGCGGGTAACTCAGCCCAGCACCTACCACTAGACTCCCTATGTCATGAGGTTTCAGACCTTATTGAGGAAATCCCTATCCTCCCGCTCGCCTCAACTGATCTCGTACCGCTTCCGCTGTCGAGGATACCTTCCATCACCTACCAAGCCCTCAGAGCTCCTCTGTTGCAGTCACCCCTCCCTGACTGGTTAGACTTGAGTCCGCCAGTGCCCCTCTCGTATCCTTATAGTGACTGCCTCACTCCCCACGCCTTTACTGGCCTCCCTCGATTTATATGTGGCCGCATGCACCAGATGCGTACAGGTTCCAGTTACCTTGCCGCACATGTCTCCTGGTGGAGTCGGGACTCCAGCACCATAGATCCGTTCTGTGAGGAAGACGATGAGTCCTTCCAACACGCGATTCTCCTCTGCCCTGCTAAGGCTCAGCCTCGCCTCACCCATCTCGCAGGTGTGGATGACATTGGCCCTGACGGTCCCCTCTGGCTCTTGGTTCCCCTCCTGAGGGTGTTAGCAGAGTATCTCTACGCCACTCGCACAGGGTTCCCTCCAACCATGTTGCGCATTCGAGCCGATACTGCTACTCCCGAGCCGGGTTCGGGCTCAGATAGTGCTTAATACAAAAACTCCCTAGCTCGGCCCCGGTCTTCTAGGTACTGCTACTTCAAAAACTCCCCTGCTCGAGCTTCTCCTCAGGGTATTTTCTATACAGCTTATGAATTTTCTTTGTTTCTAGTTGACTACGGCAGTGGGCAGGTACGGCGGGGAGGTTTTATTACTTGTGAATGTTTTTCTTATTGGTATAAGGAGGATTTTACTTTACTTTTGTTTTGTTAGTCATCGATGGCGATGCGACAGGGTTCTGATGATCCCGGTTGGAGAGTTTTTGCACGTATTGTTTGAGTTTTTTTGTTTCCTTTGTTAGTTTTTTGTAATTAAGGTTTTTGATATGCCATAGCGCGAGCTGCATGCAGGATTTTGTACCTAAATCAATAATCACATGATTCAAAAAAAAAAAAGGAAAAAGAAAAAAAAAAAAGGACAAGAACTCCATCCTCCGTCTCCTCTACACACCCGGCGATTGAAATCTCAACACCACGAGATTATCACCACTTTCCCAACTCCACCCCCCGCTATGGGTTCGCCCTAGGGGGCGGAGTGCATCTTCCCTTATCTTTTCCTGCCTTTAGGTATATCCCTCGGGGCTTTCTTCACTCTGGATTGATGGATTTCGTCTTCTGTTGATGATTTTTCCTCTTCCTACCCCGCTTTTGCTCTACCTCGCTTAGAGCATGAGCACGGTCGGCAACACTCTCCTCACCGCCCATGTTACAGACGGCCGGGTACACGGTTTGCAGTAAGAGAAAACCTTTCAACAGGCCACGGTCGATTTCTCTACTCTCATTATCTTTAAGAGGCTGCCTAGTCAAGACACGAACGCGATTACCGATAGTTTCTATGGCACAGAGTTGGGTCTACCCCTCTTTCTCCTCTTCTCCTCACCGTTGGATCGGCTGGCACCCTACTTCTACTTCACCTATCTGGCTGGTACCCACAACTACCTGGCTGGTATCCATAACTACTTCTTCACTATTCGGACTATGACCACGGTCCATCACAGCCTGCCTCTGGGAGGATGGTATTGCACTATCTCCTTCCTCTTTTTCGAGTGTGCGGCCAAAATAGATGGCATCTTTAGCCTCACCAGGACTTCGATCATGGCGAGCCTGGCCCCTCCCGGGCTGAGTGTGCGGAATTTTCAAGAGGTCTCCGCTACGTTTGCTTTTTGTTTTTCCTTTGTTCGGATGATCGTGCCATGGGTTTTCCTGACTCTTCCTGCTTGTTCTTTGATTTGATTCCTTTCGTCTATCTTCTTGGCTAGTCAAGGGTTTCTTGTTGGGGGTGAGATGTGCGGTTGGTTCCATACCAGAGGGACTTGGGGGGTTGGCCTTTTCCCAGGGTAGTTGGGGTTTTTTTCTATGCCATAGCGTAAGCTGCATGTAGGATTTTGTACCCATAAACAATAATCATATGATTCAAACAAAAAAAAAGAAAAAAGAAGAAGAAAAAAAGAAAAAAAAGTACAAGAACTCTTGCCCGATCTGCACTCTCCTCCATCACCGTTCTGCCCACAGATGCGCTAACCAAAGCTGTCGGACAGGCGGCTTTGAGAAGTCTGTCGTAGGATGCTGCAATGCCTCCCCCCCTCTCTGTGTCAACTGTGGTGGCCAGCACGCCTCCTTCAATGGCACATGTCCCGTCCGCCGCGAAATCCTCTCCGCTCTCGGTCCTTCCAGGGACCAAGATATTCCCGACGCCCCCGATGTGGGCCTCCCTCAAACCACCCCTCAGGGTCCAACTGCTGCTCCAATCGTGCTTGCTACCCCAGCCAGACACGGCCCTCGTTTCCCTTCCTCCAGCGAATCTACCCATCCCGAGACCGTTAGACTCGTTCGGAGTGCCTCCGACCAACCTAGCCTTGCCGCTCCCCTCCCCCGCAGGAATCTCTTTGGTGCTGGCAGCACCCTCTTTCGAGCTAGCACCGGTGCCCACTGGAGCGAGCCCGCCCCGACCGACGTCCACATGGATCCTTAGATGTCGACAAGCCCTGCCCCACCACAGAGTCCTCCACCATCCCCATCCTTCCATTGCCCTGGTTGTTGAAATCTTTCCATTGTTCAGCATAATTGTCTCGCTAGCAGTAATGTTTTTCAAACTCTTTTTAGTTTTTTTACTTCGGTAGAAAGTTCTCCTCATATTGTGGCTCTTCAGGACATTCCTCTCTGGAGGAATTGTCCTCCTGTTTTTCGCAACTATAAGTGTTTTTTTCCCCCTGCAACTGACAGCTATAAACCCCTAGTGGCAACTTATGTTCATGAAAGGTTACTAACTGTGATTTCTGTTCTTCCATTGTTTTTTGAAAGGGGCGACCTTATGGCAGTAAATCTTCACTCCCGGGAGGGACTTTTTGATACTTCTCATAATTTGTTTAGTTTGTACAATGCGTATTCTATCCCTAATGGTCACATTAGGTCCGTTTCTCCTGTTGATTTATTTCCCCAGCATGATTTTCCTACGCTCGTCCTTTGGGATTTCAACATTCATCACTCTGCCTTAGACCCGACTCGTTTACTCTCCGATCACAACCAATTTATAAGTTCCCCTTACTTCGACAGGGCATCAGCTTGGTTGTTTTCTCTCCTCAACACTCCCGGGATCTACACTAGGTTCCCGTTCACAACCAATCATCGCCCGGCAGTTCTCGACTTGTCCTTTGCCAACTCTGCCCTGCTCCCGTACTTCTCCTCCTGGAATCCCTCCCCCCCCCGACCGGTTCTGATCACACTGCCCTCACAATCATTCTCTCCACTCCGCTCCTAAAACCCCTGCCTAGGGGCCTTAACTGGAAGTACACGGACTGGGACCATATCTCACCTCTGCTCGCCGTTTTGTCACTCACGGCCCCCCCTGCTGTCCCCACTCCACACACACTTGACCGCTGGTTCGACGACAGCCTTGCCAAGATCACGCACCTCATCACATCCCTCACCCCGACCAAACGCCGGTCCTCCTACGTTAAACTGTGGTGGACTCCAGAACTTACACAGCAACGCCGCATACATCATCATACTTCCCGCCTCATGAGAAAGAACCAGGCCTCGCCCGCCATGGCCCGTGTCGCTCGAAATACGTACTTCAAAGCTATTCAATCTGCCAAAAGAGTCCACTGGTCGCAGTTTCTGGCTGATGTTAACTCGCGGTCAGTTTGGGATGCTAGAAAGATTGCTGGCTGGCAGAGCTCCAGACCGGTTCCCCACGCGCGAGAACGCCTCCTCCCCCACCGAAATTAATAACACCCGTCTACAGCACTTTTTTCCTCCCAGGCCCTCTCCTCCCCCTCCCCTCATCCTCCCTGCGTTTAAGGATGTCCCCCCAGTTTTACCATCGGAAGTGTCCTCTGCAGTTCGAAAATCCTCTAACACGTCAGCCCCTGGTCCAAGTGGCATTCCTTACTCTATCTGGAAGCGGGTCCACAAGGCCAACGAGCGGATCCTGCCATCTCTTTTCACTCCCCTCCTTACCCACGGATACCACCCCCTAGCCATGAAGAAGGCCAACGGCAAGTCTTGGACAAACCAGGCAAACCTGATTACCGTACTCCAGCTTCCTTCCACATCATTGTCCTACTCGAAACCGTCTCCAAGATATTCGAAAGACTGTGTGCCATTCGTCTCGCCGCAGCCGCCCGCTCCCTTGGCCTCTTACACCCCAATCAGTGTTGGTCCCTGGCCGGTCTGGGCTGTTTCGACGCTGTTGCTACCCTCACCCATGAAGTACGCCTTCTTCAGGCTGCTTTTTTCAAAGTATCGACTCTTTTCCTGGACGTCAAAGGTGGTTTTGACAATGTCTGTGCAAATAAGTTGGCCAGCATCCTCGCCAAAGGAAGGGTCTCCGCCTATCTTGTTGCCTGGATTAAGTCTTTCCTCTCCAGTCGCCAGTGCCGTCTCATCTTCCAAGGTGCACCTAAGGTCTTTTGCCCAGTCGCTGTTGGCACCCCTCAGGGCTCTCCGATTTCTCCCCTTCTCTTCGGGCTTTATGTAGCCAGCCTCCACCCCACCATTCCTCAAGGTCTAGCGATTTCATATGTCGACCACCTCACCATTACGGTCATCTCAGACTCTGTTCGTTCAAACATCCGCGCTCTTCAATACTTTTGCGGCATCATCCAAAGACGGGGTGCCCGCCTGGGGGTAGCCTTTTCCGTCCCCAAAACTGAACTCATTCACTGGAGAACCCCGAAGGACCGCTCAGATGTTTCCTTTGCCCCTATAGTGATTAACGACATGCTTTTTCCTCCATCGCAAGCCATAAGGTGGCGTGGCTACTGGCTCACACCGGGGATCCAAACCTCTACCCACTTCCGAAGACGGCTGGCACTTGCCCAGGCCTCTTTCACTACAATGCGGCAGCTTAGTGCAGCTGGCAAAGGTCTCTCCTCCTGGTGCAACAGAAAACTAGTTTTTGGCGCCATCCTTCCGATCCTCACCTATGGCTGTGACCTCTTTATCCCGGACGCAGGCACACTCAAGAAACTCGCCTCTTTCTGGCACCGGGTGCTCCGGTGGACAACTAATTGTTTCTACAATACCACCCGTGGCGCTTTAGATCGGGAAGCCTCACTGCCACCCATTTCCTCAATATGCAAGCACCGCCGTCGGTCAGCTGCCCTCCGCTTGGTCTGCGCCAATTCGGAATTCAATCCTGCCACCGCCCGGATACCCGAGTCTGTACCCACATGGGACCAGGGTCGTTCTGCGGATGATCATCGCTTCCTCCTCCAGGGCTCTTCCACAGCCATCCACCTTACTTCGTGGCTCCGCCCGGCAGTTAATTCTGCCAAGCACTTGCCTCTAGACTCCTTGTGCCACGAGGTTTCCAACCTCTTTGTGCAGATCCCTATCCTCCCGCTTGCCTCGACTGATCTCGTATCGCTCCCACTGTCAAGAGAACCCTCCACCACCTACCAAGCCCTCAGAACTCCTCTGATACAGTCACTTCTCACCGACTGGCTGAACACAAGTCTGCCGGTGCCCCTGTCTTACCAGTACGGCGCCTGCCTCCCTCCTCACGCCTTTACTGGTCTCCCGCGGTTTATATGCAGCCGCATTCATCAGATGCGCACAGGTGCCCGCCACCTTGCTGCTCATGTCTCCTGGAGGAACAGAAACTCGAGTACCCTCTGCCCGTTCTGTGAGGAAGACGATGAGTCCTTCTAACATGCGATTCTTCTCTGTCCCGCTAAGGCCCAGCCTCGCCTCACCCATCTCTCAGGTGTGGATGACATTGGCCCGGACGGTCCTCTCTGGCACTCGGTCCCCCTTCTTAGGGGGCTGGCTGAATATCTCTACGCTACCCACACAGGCTTTCCTCCAGCCATGCTGCGAATTCGAGCCACAACTGCTACTCCTGAGCCAGGGTCGGACTCAGATAGTGCTTGACACTTTAAAACTCCCTAGCTCGGCCCAGGCCTTCTAGGTATAGCTACTTTTACCTTGCGTTATTGAATTTTTCTTTAGGGTATTTCTTTTTAGTTTATGAGTTTCCTTTGTTTCTAGGTGGCTGCGGCAGTGGGCAGGTAGGGCGGGGAGGTTTTAGTACTTGTGAATGTTTTCTTTACAGGTTATAAGGAAGATTTTACGTTACTTTTGTTTTGTTAGTCATCGATGGCGATGCGACAGGGTTCTGATGATCCCGGTTGGAGAGTTTTTTGCATGTGTTGTTTGAATTTTGTTGTTTCCTTTGTTAGTTTTTGGAATTAAGGTTTTTTATATGCCATAGCACAAGCTGCATGCAGGATTTTGTACCTAAATCAATAATCACATAATTCAAAAAAAAAAAAAAAAGAAAGAAAAAGAAAAAAAGAAGAAAAGTACAAGAACTCCACGCTCCGCGCCCTCTATTTTCCTCCCACTTAAAATACTTACCGCATTCGGCCAACATAAACCTCAGGGTTTGGTCTTTATTTCTTCACCATACATCTATTTTGGCTTTTCACTTGGGCTTCATCTTCAAGTGAAATATATATTTCACCATTGCTGAGAGGATTTTTATTCTTGGAAAGTCGAACTGGTAGTTTGACTTTACTTTCTCCCTCCTCCTCCTCCCTGTCCCCCGACCTGACCTGTGGGCCTTGTCCTGATGTCTGCTACTCCTCTCGCTTCCACTGGTGCAGGCCCGGCCTCGGCTGTCTGCCTGCTCGCTCTGCCTCCTCTCGCCAGGACCGTAGGGCTGATCCTATCTCTCACTCGTCGTCGTCCGAGTCCAGTCACGCCTCTCTCTCCGGGGAGGCTGAGAATGTCGCCAACATTCTTGGGCATGCTGCCAGGCAAGCTCGCCTTGACCCGGCTTCGTTCCCCACTGTCTACAATGCCTCCGCCGCAACCTGCCCCGACAGCGAACTCGCTATGGCCCCCCTTATCGCGCAACTCATCGGCATGGTTAATGACCTTGGTGCCTCTGTTACCTTCTTGACTTCGCAGGTTGCGTCCCTCACCTCCGCCCTGGCAGAGCGTTCAGCCACCCCCTCACCACCAGCCACATCCCACCTGGAGGCGTCCCTCAAGGACTTGTCCTCTCGTGTCGCTGCTCTCTCTTCACACCGTGCCACACAAGTGGCACCCCCGCTACCTCAAGCGCCACCCCCTCGCGCCCCCGCTGTCCAAGCTAAACCTGCTCAACAGAAGAAAAAACTCGCCACCCGCCTTACGTCTCGAACGGTCGCCGCCCCGGATTTTCCCTTCCTCTTTGAGGGAAAATGGTATGGCAACCCGGACAGATACGCCAAACGCCACCCGCACTCACCCCAAGCGGCTATCCTTTTCGCCTCTCGCCACCCCCAGTCAGAGGAAGCCAAACTTTACTCTGAGCGTTACCCAGCCACCTCACTCTTCCATACCGGTCCTCCCCCCGGTTTCACTGTTTCTGACCCCCCGCAGCCCCAAGAACAAACCTGGGCATAGGTTACCAGAAAGGGCGGTAAGGGCAAGAAGAACGCCACTGCAGCACAAGTCGCTGCGTCTAGCAAGAGTTCTGTCCCCAAAGGACCCCCACTGCTCCCAGCTGCACAACGTCGTTTCTTTGCCCCCCGTACCTCTGCAACCCTCCCGAACGATTCGTTCATTATGACTGCTACCCTTCCCGACATCATGGCCGCTTTGCTTAAAGAAGCCAACTGCTCTCTACCCCTCTCCCTTACTGCCTCGGTCAATCGCAATGGGGCTGTTACTCTCACGGTCAACCCCTACACCCCGTCTTCTGCTTACTCACCCTTTTTTGATCCAAGGACTAAGAAGCTGAATCAGAGCTTCCCGGTTGGCGACAATCCTTTCCAGGTTTTCAGGGAAGCACCCACAAGGGTGGAGCTTCTCATCCACAATCTTCCTCTTTCTATTCTCCCGCACGAGCCTACTGACCTCTTCCCCTCACTTCTTGAATCAATCAGCAATGCTATTGATGTCCCCATATTTGGGGCTAGATTTCTACAGTCAGATCCGGTAACAAGGGCTGAGAAGGGCACGACCTCGGTGGTTATGGCAGTCGACCCACTCCACGTTTCCCGGTTTCGCGAGTCCATTCGGCTTTTCTCCCGCGCCCGCGTAGTCGCCCCCGCCTACTCTGCCGCCAAATCCAGGCAGTGCCGAAAGTGCTGGCGTTTTGGTCACTCTGCTCCTCTATGTAGAGAAGAGGCACAAGCCTGCCCGATCTGCACTCTCCTCCATTCCCGCTCCGCCCACAGATGTGCTAACCAAAGCTGCCCGAAAGGGGGCTTTGAGCAGTCGGTTGTGGGTTGCTGCAATGCCTCCCCCCCTCTCTGTATCAACTGTGGTGGGCAGCATGCCTCTTTTGATGGCACCTGTCCCATCCGCCGCGAAATCCTCTCCGCTCTCCGTCCTCCTAGGGACCAAGACATTCCCGATGCCCCCGAGGTGGGCCTCCCCCAGGACACCCCTCAGGGTCCAACTATTCACCCAACCGTACCGGCTACTCCAGCCAGACACGGTCCTCGTTTCCCTCCCGCTAGCCAATCTACTCAACCTGAAACCGTTAAAATGGTTCGCAGCGCTTCCGCCCACTCTAGCCTTGACACCCCCCTCCCCCGCAGAAACCTCTTTGGTGCAGGCAGCACCCTCTTTCGAGCTAGCACTGGTGCCGTCTGGAGCGAGCCCGCCCCGACCAACGTCCACATGGACCTTTAATGTCGAGAAGCCCAGCCCCAACACAGAGTCCTTCACCATCCCAATCATTCCATTATCCTGGTTGTTTAAATCTTTCCGTTGTTCAGCATAATTGTCTCGGTAGCAGTAATGTTTTTCAAACTCTTTTTAGTTTTTTTACTTCGGTAGAAAGTTCTCCTCATATTGTGGCTCTTCAGGACATTCCTCTTTGGCGGAACTGTCCTCCTGTTTTTCGCAACTATAAATGTTTTTTTCCTCCCGCATCTGACAGCTATAAGCCTCGAGTTGTAACCTATTTTCATGAAAGGCTTTTGAATGTTATTACTATTCTTCCATTGTTTTTTGCAAGGGGCGCCCTCATGGCAGTGAATTTTCACTCCCCTGAGGGACTTTTTGATACATCTCATAATTTATTTCGTTTGTACAATGCCTACTCCATTCCTAATGGTCACACTAGGTCTGTTTCTCCTGTTGCTTTGTTTCCGCAGCATTATTTTCCTACACTTGTCCTTGGGGATCTTACCATTCATGATTTTGTTTCGGACCCGACCCGTTTGCTTTCCGGCTACGATCAGTTTATTAGTTCCCCGTATTTTGACAGGGCGTCAGCTCAGTTGTTTTCTCTCCTCAATACTCCCGGAGTCTACACCAGGTTCCCATTCACCTCTAATCACCGCCCCGCAGTACTTGATTTGTCCTTTGCCAACAGTGCTTTGCTTCCATATTTCTGCTCTTGGAACCCCTCCCTGCCGCCAACCGGGTCAGATCACACCGCCCCGCAGTACTTGATTTGTCCTTTGCCAACAGTGCTTTGCTTCCATATTTCTGCTCTTGGAACCCCTCCCTGCCGCCAACCGGGTCAGATCACACCGCCCTCTCAATCATTCTCTCCACTCCGCTCCTAAAGCCCGCGCCCAGGGGCCTCAATTGGGAACTCACGGACTGGGATCGCATTTCCCCACTGCTCACTGATCTTACACTTGCAGCCCCCCTGGCTCTCCCCACTCCAAACTCACTCGACCTATGGTTTGACGACTCCCTCACCAAAATCACCCACCTCATCACCTCCAACACCCCTACCAAACGCCCGTCCTCCTACTCTAAGCCGTGGTGAACTCCAGAACTCACACAGCTACGATGCATCGACCACCACACAGTCCGCCTCATGCGGAAGAATCAGGCCTCGCCCGCCCTGGCCCGTGCTGCTCGGAACACGTATTTCAAGGCAATCCAGACCGCCAAGAGAGTCCACTGGTCACAGTTTCTGGCCAACGTCGACTCCCAATCAGTCTGGGATGCTCGAAAGATTGCAGCCGGCAGAGCCCCGGATCGTTTCCCCACGCTTGAGAACGCCTCCTCTCCCACGCAAATTAACAATAGACTTCTACAACATTTCTTCTCTCCTAGACCCTCTCCTCCTCCTCCTCTCATCCATCCTGCGTTTAAGGACGTCCCCCCGGTTTCACCAGCAGAAGTGTCCTCCGCACTTCAAAAATCCTCCAACATGTCGGCCCCTGGCCCAAGTGGTATTCCTTACTCTATCTGGAAGCAGGTTCATAAGGCCAACGAGCAGCATCTTCTGGCTCTTTTTACTCCCATCCTTACCCACGGATACCACCCCCTAGCCATGAAGAAGGCCAACGGCAGTGTCCTGGATAAACCAGGCAAAACTGATTACCGTACACCTGCTTCCTTTGGCATCATTGTCCTGCTCGAAACTGTTTCCAAGATCCTCGAAAGACTTTCTGCTCTTCGTCTCGCCTCCGCCGCCCGCTCTCTGGGCCTCTTACACCCCAATCAGTGTGGATCCCTAGCTGGTCTGGGTTGTTTCGACGCTGTCGCTACTCTTACTCACGAGGTTCGCCTACTTCAGGCTGCTTCCTTCAAAGTATCAACTCTTTTCCTGGACGTCAAAGGTGGATTTGACAACGTCTGTGCAAACAAGCTGGCCAATACCCTCACCAAAGGGGGAGTCTCCGCCTATCTAGTTGCCTGGATCAAGTCTTTCCTCTCCAAACGCCAATGCCGACTTATTTTCCAAGGTGCGCCTAAAGTTTTCTGTCCGGTCGCGGTTGGCACCCCTCAAGGCTCGCCCATTTCTCCTCTTCTTTTTGTGCTTTATATAGCCAGCCTCCACCCCACTATCCCTCAAGGTCTGGCGATTTCCTATGTCGACGACCTCAC
>Ga0307509_10005824_pt1 | contig 16904 bp, 18 predicted proteins | sample 10_EM_MG_FD_202245 | JGI IMG/M metagenome (GOLD analysis project Ga0307509, IMG submission 202245) | Populus trichocarpa ectomycorrhiza microbial communities from riparian zone in the Pacific Northwest, United States - 10_EM | ecosystem: Host-associated > Plants > Roots > Unclassified | place... | reverse complement strand
AGAAACAAACAATGCTCAGCCTTCGCCAGTGTTACATGACCATTCCATACCCGGAATCCTAAATATAAACTTCCAACAAAGCAAACTAAACATAGCAATACGATAGCATAGCCTATCTGACTCAGAGGCAGTGGCGGAGCTGAAATCAAATCAAATAAACCAAATATAAATCAACTAAACATAGGAGATCCTGCACTGCCCGCTCCTGTATACCGTTACCGGAACATGTACACATGTTACAATACTCAACAAGTCAGGCAAGCCTTCCTATGACTGACCTGCATGCTTCAGGGTTATCGTCCTCCTCCGGACAGTCTCCAAGATCCTGGAAACAGTCGTTGCATCTGACCTCTCCCTAATCGCAAGATCACGAAAGCTTGTGCACTACAATCATTGTGGCTTACTTCCTGCCCTTTCGTCATTCAACGCTGCTCTCTCACTTGTGCAGACAGTCAGGACCCTTCAGCGCCCTGGTCTTAACGCTTCCACCCTCTTTCTCAACATCAAAGGGGGCTTCAATAACGTAAATGCCTCCATCCAATGTTCCTCCCTCAAATGAGCGGGAGTACCCCACTACATGGTTGCGTGGATTGTGTCCTTCCTCTCCCAGTGAATGTGCTGTCTACTGTTCCAAGGGTCACCCAAATCCTTCTCGCCAGTACAAGTGGGCACGCTGGGCTCCCCGATATCTCTACTACTATTCGTTATATACGTTGCATCCCTTCACATTAACCTTCCAAAAGGACTTACCCTATCCTACGTTGAGATTTTGCGCTGTCAGCGGCATCCTCATCATACAAGACAAATGTCAGAACCCAAGAAAGGGCATTCGGGCAAATCAGCGCCTGAGCCTGGGCTCATCAGGTAGGTTTCAGTGTTCCCAAGACCGAACTGATCTACTGGAGAACTCCCCTGTCGAGGAACCCCCCTGGTGCCCCCTCCCCACCATCAATATGGCTCGATAGCCAGATTTTTCCCCCCCACTCCTGCATCAGGTGGCTTGAATACTGGTTCACGCCTAAGCGTGCCTCGTCGGCACACTTCTCCAAACGGCTAAGCTCGGGCCAAGGGACCTTCACCACTGTCAGAAGGCTCTCCCCGCATGGCTCAGGCCTCTCTCCCCATCTCTCTCACCGCCTACCGATATCGCTGCTCCTCCCCACCCTCCTATATGGACGGGGCTGACATCATGGTCCCCAGCAGAGGCATGCTCACCAAGATGGACCTCTATTGGCGCCAAGTCCAGCGATGGGTGTCGAACAGTTTCAGGTCAACCCCCATACCCATTCTAGCCGCACAGGCCTGCATTCCCCCTCTTCAAGCCATCATCCCTTATAAGCGACGCATGGCTGCCCTGAGGCTGGTTTGTGCTGCACCCACCATCAACCCCACGGTGGGCCGTCTCTGCCCAACCTTTCCCTTCCTCCTTATGTACAGGGTCCCTGACTCCCATAGCGCCCTCTGTACCCGGCTTTCTCCAAACGTGATGCCACTCTCCTGGAAAACTAATCGCCCACCCTCTAAAGTCAGGTCCTATCTCCCAGTAGATGAGCTCGCTAACCTGGCACACCCCATTCTTGGATCCTTCTCCTTCTCCCCCGTCACCAATGCTACCCTCCTTCCAGAGCAGGCCGGGCTCCCTCCCCCTGACACCATGTCAAACGCTTACGGAGCCCTCAAGGGGAGAACAAGACTCCTACTCCTCGAGGAATTGAGATGCCTAGCACCACCCCCCCCCCTACTATACATTCTCATATTCGTTAACTTCCCACCCGTGGATGGGTCTGGGAAAGTTATGGCCAGTCGCATCCACCAGATGAGAGCACCGAAGCGCTACCTCCCCGCCCACCCCTCTTGGTCAAAGGTAAATGTGCCTAAGCAATGCCCTAGGCGCGATGGAGAGGAAGAAACCTTTAGTCATGCCATACTTCACTGCCAGTCAACGTCTCACCACAGGGAAAGCCTCCTCCAAGGCCTTTCTGACGTGGGCCCCTACTCCCCCCTCTGAATCTCCAAATACGCCCTTCTGACCCTGGCGGCCTTCATCAGAGCCACCCTGACCAACTACCCACCGGACATGTTTCTGTCTCTGCCTCCCTCGCAGGCCTCAATGGTCTTCCCGTCCTCCCCGACTCCGTGCCCCCTTGGCCTTTTTTCTTCCTCCCCAATTCGCACTATTTATGTTTTCCCCTGTGGTGGTGGTTTATATTTTCCAGTTATAAGTAGGAAGTTGTTATGAGTTTCTATAAGTATCCTTTGATTTGTTAGCCGTGATTTGGGAATGTGTAGAGTACTTGACACGACTTGGAGATGTTTTTTATTTTCATTTGTTTTTTGGTTTTTTGAGATTGAGGTTTTGTTTTCGCCATCGCTAGCGCTCCATGCGAGTTCTTGTACCGTAACAATGAATACATGATATGAAAATAGAAGAATAATATAAAAAAAACCGACCAAGACATAGGATCTTCACGCAAACATCTAAGTACTTTTCTATACTTGAAAGTTGCAATACAATTTTCTTTATCTTCTACACTATTGAATACTATAAATACTCTATCAATAAGTTCTCGAAGCCTATGACTGTTAAGACAGTCTAAAGAGGCGCGACGATAATATAGGCCAATCAGGATAGTCCTTTATCCAGACAAGACAGTCACGGTCCTGTACTATCTGATGAGATAGTAAGGTCTGTATATGACATGACAATTCTGTACTATCTGACGACATAGCAAACACTTGGGTAAGCAAGATCGTTACCAGTTGCCATATTACAAGAAGACAATAGGATTGTTACACTCTGTACCATAGAGGTTGTTTGACTGCTTATTGTTGGCATTTTGCTGATTTTGTAGAATCACGAGTTTCTGAAAAACTCTCTGTACACTCTATATGAAGGTGAGATTTTTATATTAATAATATTCAGACTAATCTATTTGGCTCATTCTGATTGGCTATTACTTTCTACAGGTACCTCCCTGCATCTTCATGCACCCCTAGACACCACTATGCAAGCACGGTCTATTCTACAAACATCACGACATTATGAGTACAGTCGTACCCTATTGTAAGGAACCTCTATTTACGGGAAATTTCACTATTCTGAAACCAGGGCTTCTGAGATCAAGGACACTATACAAAATCTTACACTGTAGTGAAATATATAGTAAAGAATATTGTATAACAAATCTGTAAAGTAGCTTTTTGATTTTAACCCCCCTGTCCACATACAAATCAATCTTGCTATACAGAAAAATCAGCTGACTAAAGGAAAAGGTTCCCATAAACCTGGCTGAAGCTACTGGTGTGATCGTAGTCCGAGAGATAAAGGTTCAAGTCCCGAGAGTCTTTGAATTGCCGATATATGTGCACACCGGGTTGAAAAATCTTGAAGCTACCTTCCTCCTCTTCTGCAGTTTCACTTCCCTCTCTTGCTGCTGCATCCAAGTGCCCCTCACAGATGACATTTTGTCTTGCTTTTCCCTTCCCGTTTTCTGATTTCCCTTTTCAGTTCCCTCCAACCAAGCCAGTTCCTACTGTGTTGGTCAGACTGTCTTCGTGTATGGCAGAATTGTGGGGAAGGCGTATAAAGTAATCATCAATTTTGGTCTACTTTTTGAGAAATTCCTGATAGCTAAATATTCTTCGTGTTAGCAAACTACAATGATAAGAGAAGAGATAGTAACAGCATAAGCTTACTAGCAAATTACTGTAGCAAGGTAAGTAGTTTGCTCAACGATAGTACAGAGGGTGATCATGCTCCCAGCTAGGGTGAGATGATTGTTGATAGGAAGTGAGTAGAAGTAGCGGAATAGATGGCAAAGATGTTCGATAGTGTCTGAATGTGTAAGAATAGTCGGAGAAGGAACAGGATCAATTTCTTGATTATCATCGCTGTCGCCAGCTGCATCAAGGTAGCCAACCTTCATATCATTAACACCTTGAGTTTGTAAGTTGAGACAGACTTGCTCTGCAACAAACATTCTGCCGTCTGAAATGCTGCTTTGAGAACCATCATTGGTCAGGCCTTAAAGATTATTATTATCGCTTAAGAAATCCTTCCAAATTTTGTCAAATTTAGTTGTACTCAAGTCTGAATACAGGTTTCAGAGGGTAGTGCGCATTGCAGCCGTTGTGGTAGGAAGAAAACTGTCGATCCTACTGGGAGTACCCGCATTTGAAAAAGGTACCACTGAGATTTCGCTAACGTTTGATGCATGAGGCAGGATGCCGGATTTCTTCCAGCAATTGCTACTTGTGGATGATGGAATAGCCTCTCATGAGTCTGCCATCATGTAGATTGATGCTAAAATATCCACCTTTGGGGCAGAGATTCCATGGCGGTTAAAGTACTCAGGCTGTACTATATAATCTGCACATTGACGACAGTATGCTGCTTTAAACAATGCGATAATCCCCTGATCAAGAGGCGGTAATCTGAAGGTAATGTTTGGTGGTAGGTAGAGTAGTTTAACATGAGTATTGGTTGGAGGAATGGAGCCTTTATAATTGTCTGAGGGTGAATCTGGGTGAGGCTGACTTGGGCATTATCGGTAATGAGAATAATCTTTCTACCCTAAATCCACCTCTTCTCATTTAGCGTTCGCAAGTACTCCTACCATATCTCACTCAATATTCAGGCCTTTCTATTATATCGGTAGGTAACAGGAAGGTCATGAGGGTTGATTTTGTAGCGACGAAATGCTTGTGGATTCTGAGCTTAACCAATAACTGTTAATCTTTCCTTCTCACTTCCATCAGGATTTACAGAATGAAATGTTCTAATCCATAGCTTATCTAGCTTGACTCCTGCTGGAACCTTTCCTAGTACCTTCTTAACATTTGAGTAAGCAGGCTGCTTGTTATACTCTAATCCACTTTCATCACTGTTCCATATATCTCGTAGTTGGTAGGATAAGAGTTCTGCCTGAATTTCCTCCTGGACATTTTGAATAGCTTTTGGATCAGTACTTTCAGACTCTCCATGGTGTTTCAACCTTGCTATCATCAATCTTGCCTTGAATTTCTGTAACCACCCAAGGGACAAGGCAAAACCCGTATAGTCTTCCTCACAGCCAATAGCTATAAGCTTGGTTTGAATAACTTCAGCTTGGGTTCGTAGAGCATCGTTGGTAACAGGAACATTTGCGAATTCGGCCACAACCACCCATTTCGCTAGCAGGAACTTGAGAATGTGAAATAGAGCAGCTTGTTCTTTTTCCATTTGTTCTTTAGCTCCTAAACCATTACTCTCCCCACCCTGTCAGTTATATTTCCGTTGGTCTAGCAATAACTGATAAGATAAACATATCCAATTAGTAGACATCTAGTAGTCTAAACTTCCTTCAAGTATACTAAATACAAATGCTACTGTAAGAAAAGTAAACATTCCACTCGGCTTTCCTTTCAAAATCCTGTCTTTCCGGCCTTTCAGATGCTCAGAAAGGCTTGAGAGAGGAAGTGGACAGCCATTCTGTCTCCTTGGGCACTCCCGCAATTCCGCAAATTGGACAAGCGTCATTTCTGGATGCTGTGATCGGAAAAGGCATAGGTCATACGTTTGTGATTGACGGAGACCTTTTCTTGCTTTTGGAGGCATGGGAAATTTTTGACTGTGCGAGTGAAGCCTGCAAAATTCAGAATATGCTTTGAATTTCTTGTGTTGAAGCAAAGATTTTCTACACTCTCTAACTTCCCCTTTTTTGCACCTTCCCCGCTTTCTCTGCACATACTAGCTCTAGTAGCCTCTTCATCACACTTTGCTTACTAACATTCTCTGAGATTTCAGAATTATTCGCTGTAATGGAATCTCGCTATAATGAAAAGAAAAATCTGAACTCTTGGCTTTCGTTACAACGAGGTGCGACTGTACTCGAGTACCCTACCCGTACCCGAAAGTCTAATCACACCCCTTACCCATTGCCAGGAAACTACCGCTAACGCCATGCATCCTGCCGTGGGGAAAAGCCTCCCCAGGCTCTGGATCCCAACAACATGCCGGCGTAGATCCAATCAATCGTTTGCGGCAACTCTCCCACCCTCTCAAAGGCTCTGAGGCATCCGTGCCCAAAGCGGTCAAACCTGGCTGTCCGCATATCTCAACGCATTTTTCCAAGGGCATACAGAGTGGCTGAACGTTTTCATTGTTAGCGGTTGTAATATATAGCACCGGAAACCCAAGATTCGCTTAAAACTCTCAGTTGCATTGCGAGCTTTACCATCGTTGGTACCGATTTGTCCCACCCCCTGGTATTGATATTCCTTACGACTCCGGAAAGGCACTAATCATGTCAAGCGCTTCATCGGAGGCGCAGGATTGTATCAAGGGGAGGGCGGGAGTAGGGAGATCAAATGAAAAGAATAGGATAGCCGTAAACCTCAGGTTTTGTCATGCATGTTTCAGACTAGAGAGAATAATCTCTCGCGCCCAATGATTCTACAAGCTACATTTGTGGTTCAAGTAGCGGTAATTATGGCAAACCAGAGTTCAACGATACCACAGCCCCAGGATGGGATAACCGCCAGTAATGTTCCCTCATTATCCCGCTATCTATACTGGGGTAGCCAGGCGCCCCGCTAATAACAAGGATCGCAAACTCATCGTAATTGTACCCAACCCCGCTGTAACTAACCCCCCCCCCCCCCGAGCCCACTCGCAATACTGACAACATATACCGCATTAACTTGGGAGATCATTTAGGCGCTCGTCCGTCAAATAAGAATTTTATCCTAGCTTCGTTTAGAAATAGCGATAAACAGGCATAAGCTAATTCTTTAAGGCCAGTACTACGCCTTTCACGGCTCTAATTTGACAACAGTTTACTCGGGTGGAAGGGGATAATCTGTTAACACCCCCATATTAGTTAAACCAGCGTTGATAAATTATCATACCCCTTCTGGCAAATAACAAATCCTAAAGCGTTCAGGAATTTCTTCTCTCTCTCGCACATAGATTACTTGTAGGCCCACTTGCATATCAGAAACAATCATCCATTGTCAATCAATATTCACCGACCAGCTTTAGCATCCAAGTACTCGAGTAGGTTTCATCCCAGCAGCTTCCCATTTCAACCTACGATTTACAAAAGTCGCCTGCAGGTTCTCTCCAGTTAATCCGGAACCCTACCATATCCACAGCTACAACCCCACATAAACTCCCCCCCTCCAAAAACACCAAACCACCTACCGACCGACCGACCAGCGATAATAAACCAACCACCAAACAGATTACAGGTATAATACCCCCTATGCAATTACCAATACCGACATAAGCCATCTCAAGGCCAGCAAAGAGATTGAAAAAAAATTATGCAGCCAATGAGTGCTTTCAAGGTGGCTCATAATCATCCTCTCCTCCCCAACTGAACCCCTTTGCAGATGCGTAGAAAAATTACTACTAGGCCACGCTAGCCAATGCCAGCCAATGTCCAACCCTTCAGGCGTCGATCACGGGGGAATACTCGCACCAAGTCAGAAAGAAAGGTAGTAAGAACCGAAATACGGGTGATTGGGAATGACGCCAGGACGCCTGCCGGTGCCGCAGAACTAACCAGGCAAAAAAAAATCACTTTCGCTTAATCTCGACAAATCCGAATAATAATAATAAAAAAGAAAAAAAAGTGAACCGAAGAAAGTTCCAACAGACCTTAGGAGGAGGAGGAGGCGGCTCCAACCCCTCTCTCGCAAAATCCTCAATCACAACTTCCAGTTCTCATGGTAGATAGAACTACCGTACCCCAGCACACACCCGCCCAGAGCCGCAAAAACAGCCTCACGCCTGTCGCGCGGATATGATATGTACCTGGGTAGGATACCATAACCAGTCCACGTGCCCGAAACCACACCACCCCACAGCCCCACTCCCCTCTCCTATGACGCCATGTCTCAGTTCAGCCCGGGCTTCACAGGAACTCACTCGACGCAAGTTCATTCTGCGCCTGTGAGTCTGCCTCTGCTAGCCAGTCATTCTGCTAAAGCCTGTGGTTCGGCAGGGCGGTATGGAGGAGAGTTGTGCTGTCGCCGCGGCGCACGTCCACAGCGGAGGTGGGATTAAGCGGAGGATGGAGTTGGGAAAGTTGGTAGTATCATATATGGTAGGTGCCTACTGGTACTACTTGGTACCGGTAGGTTCCGTGGTGGAAGGAGCGCCTTAGTGGGGGAGGGAGGGGCTGAAGGGTGGTTTGGAACTTTTGTATGGTGCTATAAATATTGTGCCCAGATGTCTTTCCGGAGTGAGTATTACCGTGGGAGCACTTTTATCGCGGGTTTGAAGAACGCGGTTCTGGCTGGCCTATGCGCGGTTGGGAATACCCCGATAGAATACTGTACTCGAGTAGATTATTCCAAATACTCATTTCACGGTATGCCGAACTGCAGGTACTGTACAAACTGCACGTGCGGTATATTCATGACTCAAGTGCAGTTGAGCTTAACTTAACCTGTTCTCCGCTCATCTCCCCCCCACCGGCACATGCCCGGGATGTGCCGGCGCTTAGTTAATTTGTTGTACTAGTATAATCTATGCTAGCGGGGAGGAGCAGACGGCGGTATCCTAGTAGTGCTCACGTTGGGGTTGAAAACAAAAAACAGATATAAAAACATTCAAGCACCACAGGAGCAAATATAGGTCAAGACTAAACTTTTTAGTTGTATAGTGTTGTATGCTAGCTAGTTACGACAGTTCGCATGCGTTTTCTGAAATGATATGTGTGGAGTAGTGTAGGGAGTAAACTGCTTCCCACTCCCTCCTCTCCTGCCACTGAACCACCCGGAACGCTGCAAAATCCCCACATGCACTCACCTTCTCACCTGAGCTCGCCAGGGGAATCTTCCCTCCCCTTCCCTCCCGCCTATCCCGACTCACTTATCGCTCCTCGAGCAACCCAACCTCCAACAGCAAGAAACAAAACAACCCCGCACATCATCAAAAAAGAAAGAATCAACACCGCAAAGAAAGGCCCGTTCTTCACCTCCCCTCCCCGTCCCTTCCCTTCCCTTCCCTACACTCCCCGCCGCGGTCCACGGTTCATTGTAATTCCCGAGCCACTAAGTGTAAAGAAAACGAAAGCCTCCCGTGTTCGAAGCCGACATTCCCACCGCCGCACTTCCCTCCCTCCCTTCCTTTTCTTAACCTTCGCACGGCGAGTTAAACTCCAAGCCATTCCTCAAAAGTAAAAAACCAACCAACCAATCAAATTTCCTCCATTAAACTAATCTGATGGGGAGAGAGAAAACAGTGAAAAGAGGGTAGAAGCCTTCTTCAAGTCCCCCTGTGCCCTGTGTGCAAGTACTCCCCCCAAGGCCTCCACCCAGCGCCGTCAACACTGTTATTCTCAAGGGTCCAGGGCAAGCGCTTCCAGGGATTAGGTTCGGCTTCATCAGCGCCTTTTGCTGAAGCGAGGGCGAAGAACGCGTCCCAGCCGGATAGGTATTTAGCTACCTGGGCCTGGCGATCGCGGATTAGGGTTTTTTGGTCTGGGGCCTGGAAGGGTGGTGGTGGGGGCGGCGCGGGTGCCGGTTTCGGGGACGCAAGTGGCGGTGGTGATGCCGGGAGGGAGGATTTGTCACTGTCCTTGTCGTCGTTGTCGCCGTCAACCACAGCGATGACGGTGGTTTCGGACGAGGGGCGAGTTTGGATCGGCGCTGGTGGGGGCTGTCGCCCGCGAATCTCCAGCGTAGTTCTGGCGGCTGGCGCTGCGGGAGGAGTGGGAGGAGTGGGAGGTGGGGGAGGTGGGGGAGGTGGAGGAGGTGCAACAGAGGGCTTCAAGATTTTAACTTTAGGAACAAAAGGGGAGTGGGGTGGTGGAACGTAGAGCTGGCGATGAGGGGCGGTAGGAGGAGCAGGAGCAGTCGTTGACGGAGTGTAGCGCGGAGTTTTCGAGGTGCGATTGGTTGTTTGATGATTGACAGCATCTTGGTCTCCGCTGGCGTTATTATTATTACTGTTGCGACCCCTGCCCCCTCTAGGACCGCGACGACGAGGTGGTTTTGAAGCTGGAGGTGACATGACCGAGTTCATACTTCTGCCGATAGTAGTGATAATTAGCTATGGTAGCAAAAGGGGCGTGGTGGTGGTGACGATGGTAGAAGTAGAGGTGGTGGTGGTAGTGGTGGTGGTGGTTGTGGGCGTGCCTCACAATAAGCGAAAAAAACTTAGCGGCACTAGCAGAAGTGATAAACGTTCGGATAGAAACAGAGGCAGACAAGGTGGTTGAGCAAGGCACTAGGGTCCCCTTCGATTCGATCGCTAAAGGGCACTTTCTTTCTTGAGTGTAAAATTCTATTTCCCTCTCATATCCCTCGTCCCGCCTGTCTGTCGTTGGATGCCTGAAGGGTCGATCGGATGCCTAGAAATTCCCAGGCTCGAAGCTTCCCCGCGCACGGTTGAGAAGAGACTCTTTTCGTCTAATGTTTTTTTTTCTTCCTTCTCTTCGTTCTGCCTTCCGTGGTTATATGCTTCCTCAAGCAAAGGTGTAGAATGAATCGAGTTCCTCTGGTGGTTGTTCGAAGGGGAAGGGAGGGTGCGGGTGAATATTCAAACGCAGGTTGTTCTCCTGATTATCGTGGTTCGCCTAAGCCAGCCAGTGTTGTCCTCTGCCCCGGCAACAACAGGTGGTGGCTTGAAGGTCTTGGCGAAGGCAGAAAAAGGTAGGATAGCTCTCGCCGAGGTGGCATATGAATCACCATTAATTCACGGGGGGTTCGAATCCTAATTCCTAGTATTTCCTGGTTAGCCCATGATGCCTTTAGAAAGTCGGCAACTCATGATGGAATGATTTATATTTCTTCTCTTTACTCTGTGCTGTCCGCAAAGGCGTGGGAAGCGACCATACTCGAGTACGGTACTATTGCACCACACTTGAGGTTGGCCTTCTGATATGCCGGTATACAATCTACCGTTCTAGAGTGCAACGCTTAGACCCTCCTGCTAAGGCTATGCCACTAATGGCAAACGCAACTCGGCCGTCCTTTCACATCAAGTTAGAGGGATCCTTCTCTTCGCCTTCTGGAAGTCTGCAGCGTTCTCAAACCAGTTGGCTCTGCTATATTAGGTGAAGCCTTAACGGCAATTACCGTTCTCCGTAGTCTGTGTCAGTCTACGGAAGTCTGCTCTACTCGAGTACGGTACCCGAGTAGCACCGGGGCTATGCATGGGGTGTCGAGTCTTGAGAGCAGCCCTCGCCCGTGCAGCGCCACAGCCCAGCCCGCAGGCGAACTCTTGCAGAACATGGATTGGGTGGGGTATCGAGAGGCAGTCAGGGAGCGGTTTCCCCGACCGCGGACACCAGCGTAAAGACCCCCAAGCACAGCATAGGATGTCCTACCCTACTCGCCTACCGTATGTGACGTTATTATATATTGAGCGCCAATCTCATATTCGGCGAGGGCGGCTGCAAGAAGGAAGGCAAGAAGCCCGGGAGCGAAGGAATGCCCCGGGCAAACGCCAATCTCATTCCCTTTGGTCATTTTTATCGTGAATGAGTCAGCCATGAACGAGAGACATTCCACTTCTCACCGCCACCTTTGACAGCTGTTCCCCTCGCCTGGTGATCACGACGTCTCCAAGTTGCAGCTCCGTGGTTGCATACCGGCATATGATTTACTCTGGAGGCAGGCTCTCGCCTCGGTGTCGTTATCGTGCGGGGATTGCAGTATTCACAGCCCAGTGCCCCTGTGATCAAAACAAGAGAGAGAAACGAGCCCTGCGGGTGTTTATCCACCACTCCCAAGGCAACCTGTGCTCCTCCGGGCTGCAAGAACACGTTTCCTTTCCAAATTGATGGGAGAGGGTTTACCGAAACAAGTGTCTGGGTTGACTAAGGGAAACAAGGGGGATTCTTCTATTCAGCCTACCTCAGGCCTCCACTCCCCCCAATCACACCAGCCCTCACCCTTTCTCGCCCAAAATTAAAGTTTGCTACCGCTAGAGACAGGATATTATTATGTAATCTAACATAAAGCCGTGCCTTGCGGGCGTGTTGGGCAATTTTGTCTTCCCAGGGAGCTTCAATGTACGGTTCCATAGTTTATCGGAAGGACATAAAGTAGTGACCATTGCTTCGAGCTGTCAAACCTGACAAGAAGGCGGAATTCGTCACTTTGTTAAACGAATCGATCTCACTCGATCACTTTTTTCACTTGTAGGTTACTCCACCCCCTCAACATGCTCTTTTTCTGTTTCCCGTTTGCTGACGCCTGGTGAACAATATACCGCTTTCCGAAATGCTGACCCGGAGTAGTAGAGAGATGCATGGACTTACACAGGATCCCCCGCAAAGAAGCGGAACGCCGATCCCTGGCCAGAAGGGATGTTACACCGTACTGCTAGGCCGGCCGTAGGCTTTAACGAGATGTTAGGCTTTTCGGCGAGAAACTCTATACTTGTGTTACTTGAGTGCCAAATCTCTCCAATCACTAAACCCATACCTCACGCCATCAACTTTTAAAACCCGGCATCAATCCACCAATTCATCTGTCACGCTTACCCGTTGCCTGTCCCCCGTCTGTACTGCAAGGACCAGCTCGGACCGAAGCCTGCTTGTATGTGCCGCCTGCATAACTTAGCCACGGCCTTGTTACTCAGCCCGCCCTATAGCAAACTCCTTCCCACCAAGCACCACCTTTCATCCCTCATAGAGACCAGAACCACAGAAAATCAACCCCACTGCGAATGAATACAGCACAATCAACCCAGCTCCCCAGCATCACTCGATGCCATCGGCCCCGCCTACTCCCTAGACTACAGCACTCAGACACCATGCCTTATCATACCGTGCTCTAAAAAAACCATCCTCTTACCAAACACAAAACCCCCCAGCCTCATAATATCAGCTAGCCCATACCAGAAATAAACATGGCGGGGAACCATACTCATACCCGGAGAAGGCATCACCACAATATAACTAACCCTCAACTCTCAGGAATAAGCGGAATTAAGGGCTCTTCTTAACTCTTGCCCGAGTGGGTTGATGAGCGCACTGCCGGTGCGAGGCAACTTTACTTGTGGGAAGAAAGACAGAAAAAAGCATAGTAAGTAGGTGATGATGATGGCAATAGTGGGGAGTATGCTTCACCGGAGTGGGCTGGTGTGAGAAGACCCCATGCTCGGTTCGAGTAGTCATGTAGGGTTGTCCTTACCGTACTGCACGTTTGGTGGGTCCTCCACAGCAGATGGGTGGTTGTACGGTTAGGGTTATATTCACGTACTCCAGTCATCGCCTGAGACTGTGCGGGTGCATAGCTCGTGCTACGCAAGTACTAATATGCGGAAGCCGGCTGGGAAAAGCATACCGTACCGTACCGAAAACATCACACAATCGTAAAAGTGCCACCATCATACAGGTAGAAACGCTTGTACGTTCCGATCCATAGGAAGAACCTCAACTACCCAATTATCATGAGGCAGGGTCCTGTACCCGGCAACACTTGGCATATGCTATGGCAATTCAAGTCTACTCCTATCAAGCAGCAGGTCATAAACTAGAGGAAAGAGGCCGATCGAGTGCCACCGGATGATGCGATTTGGTGGGCGGACGAGTGGGGGAACACCCAGTGTTAACCATACCAACGGGAAAGACAAACAACATGTCTTACCACCACCGCCAGCAGCAGCAGAAGAAGAAGAGAAAGGAGAATTCTAGCCCAACCCACCCTTTCATACAGCGAGATACACATTCGCCCCCATCAGGCGGAATAATAACAAATTGTTATAACAGAAAAATACTCCAAGAGACACAGGCTCGGTAGGAGGAATCCTGCATCAATCTTACACACGCCGACACCCCCGGTGCAGCACAACCCAAACTCCCCACCCGGTGTGAAAGCACCGGATACTCAGACCTGAATCTTGGGAGCAATACCCAAAGAATGAAACGAAACCATGTGTTGAAACCTTCTTTACTAATCTCCTAACAGATAACGAACCTGACATGACTAAACCACCGGAATGCGAAAGTGAAGTTGTATATATTTTCACCATGTTCTCCATGCCCCCCGCCATAGGGAACCCAGCTGCCCCTCCTCCTCCCGTAGCCAGAGGCCATTTTTATATTTTTCTATTCCTCTTTTCACACAGGTGGTTTGGGTTTGTGGATATTTTTACTTTACTTTATTTTATTTACATTGTATTTACACTATACGGTTACAGGGCTCTGCATTCCTTGGCCTTCTCGTGAGTTTCCCTCGTTCCTGGCGTTAATTGGCTTGAGTCCCTTACTTGCGCATTCCACTGCTGCCTGTCCCCTGCATTAGTTGTGCAGGTGCGGTACTGCACTGTACCTGTGCGCTACTGTAGTTTTTTGTTTTTTTATATACCAAGGGCGCCGAGGGCGTGAAGGTTACCGTGGTACCCAGGATACTCTCTATGCAGGACTCTTTACTTTTTCTCTATCGTTTCTTTTCTGGAGTTACCTGATTGGCTGATTGATTGATTGATTGATAGCTGGTTATTAGAACACCCCGGGTACTGCAATTGATACGTACTTTTCTCCCTACGGGAACTAACTATTCGAATACCGATACATATCTGCTCTTCCATGTCTCTGCCTCTCCAGCTGGCTGGTCTTACTTTGTTTTTCGAGAGCACTTAATTCCATCATTTCCGCCCTAGAGAAGAGAGTGCCTGTCTGATCGAGAGCCCCATTCACTCACTCGCTCCCCACAGCGAAGCATAAGCAAAGCAGAGATGTTAAACCCCTTCCCCCTCCTCCTCATATCCACTCTCCTCTCCAGCATCGCCGTGCTCTCCACGGGAATCAGCCCCCGCCGCGCCCCCGCCCAGGGTTCCCAGCCCGGCGGCGATGGTGATCCCTACTTCAACAACGACCTCCCGCGCTTCAAAAAGGAAATCCTGGAAGCACACAACGCTCGCCGCAAAGAATTTGGCGTGGTCCCGCTCTCGTGGGACAACGAGCTCTGGAAGATGGCCAAGAGCGTGACCAAGACCTGCGTCTTCAAACACTCTGGCGGGGGGTATGGTGAGAACTTGTATGCCAGCAGCGCCGGGAACCCTAAAGCTGGAGTGGATGCCTTCGCAGATGAGGTCAAGAGCTACAGGGATGATAACCTGATCTGGGAGGGGAACTCGCCGAAGACTAAGGATGGGAGTATGATTGGGCATTACACGCAGGTTGCTTGGAAGGACACTATCAAAGTGGCTTGCGCGACGAGTGATAAGAGGTGCAATTTCCCAGGCGGGCCAATGTGGTAAGTTTTTCCTTCCTTCCTTCCTTCCCTCCTTCCGGGGGGAATCGGTAAGGTAGTGGAGGGTAGCGCTGATGGCGTGTTTGTGTACCCAGGTTCGTAGTATGCGAATACTGGCCGCCCGGAAATGTCGTCAGCAAACAGGAAAACCTCTACACCAAGAACGTTGGCCGGCCGGGGCAACCATTCAAGGAGCCGTCCAAGGACATAAAGGCTAATGTACCGCCATACAAAGGGAATGATATACAACTGCCGGAACCCCTGGCGAACGACCGTTCTGACAGCGGGAGCAGTAGTGGTGGTGCCGGAGGCCGCGGGAATAGCTCGAACCCCAATCCTAAGCCCGTGGGACAGAAGGCACCGCAGAATCTGTCTCCGTCTCCATCACCATCTCCTTCGCAGCAGCCCCAGCCACAGGATCCTTCGCAGGCGGTTAAGGTTGTCACAGTCACTGTTACTCGCAGGCATTTGCCTACCCCGCACTTAGTCAAGAGGGCGCTCCTCTTGGGGGATGATGGGAAGCCGACAGAGTATGCCAGTGCTACCGTTGTCAGGAGGAATCGTTTTTAGGGTAGTCTAACAGTTTTAGAGGAGCTTTTTTTCCTCTTTTTTTTTGGATATTGAATGTGCCTTTGGCTGTGCTGGGGCGTCGATGTACCACAGACGGGTGGTGTGTTTTTTGTAGTTGCCTTTCTTTCTTTGCTTTCCTTTGGTGATGTGAGGTGTAAATGTGAGCCACGACGCAAGTGATACGAGTGAGAGTTGGATATAGGAAGAAGTGGGGAGCGCTACAGCGGTTGGAAAGTTTTTTTCGGGAGCAAAATCCCGGCGCACAAATGTTGGATGCTACGGAAAAGATATGATAGTCCTACGGTATCTAGAGCTGAATATACAAGCATAGAATTCCAGCCAGAAAATCTAGATTCTTTGCGTTATTAGAATGGATATTTGATTGTGCGCTATAGAGAAGACCCACGCCTTACTATTATCTAAGTTTATCCTAGCACCCACTGCCCGTCATACCCACGATTCGGCCGCACCTATTACACCAATACCCGATTGTGCAATCCCTTGGTGAAAGGGCCTGACTTCGCAATATCCCTCACATATCTTATCCATACCCAAACCGCAGTGCTTCCTCTAGCGAGTTCGAATAAACTTCACCCATCAGGGAGCTAATTCACTAATACGGAGCTCTCTATAAGCGAGTAAGGCAAGGGAAGAGGTGGTCGGAGCAACTCTAGGACCACACGAAACAGTACGGTGTCGCCAGGGGGTTTCAAGCCCGCCAGTTGACCGGTGGAATGCTAGTAACTTACTACGCACGAAATGCGACTCGGCTTATATCATGCTAACCATATTATTCACCGCGGCGACTGTAATCCAAGCGGAAGAACTAGACACCTAAAACCGACCTTCATACCCCCAAAGGTTCGCTTAGTAATACACACAGAACCAGCGTCCCGCACACGGTAAACCGGCTGCTGGCTCTTTATATTCTACCAGCGGGCGCTCCGAATGGCCCTTCGCTACGCTTCGGGATTCGGAGGCGGGCTTTTTGCGATGCAATAAAGTAGGATATTTAGCTAGCTCTTCTAATGGCTCTAAACTTCGCTTTAGGATTTACAAACTTCTCTGTTGAAAATCAATTGAAAAATTTATTGAGACATGAAAACTCGAATCGAAACCAAGTAAAGGAGAAAAAG
>Ga0307509_10005823_pt1 | contig 16906 bp, 10 predicted proteins | sample 10_EM_MG_FD_202245 | JGI IMG/M metagenome (GOLD analysis project Ga0307509, IMG submission 202245) | Populus trichocarpa ectomycorrhiza microbial communities from riparian zone in the Pacific Northwest, United States - 10_EM | ecosystem: Host-associated > Plants > Roots > Unclassified | place... | reverse complement strand
CAGCAGCAGCAGCAGCAGATGTGAGTATGGTAGCTGCAAAAGGTGATTTGAAGAGAGAGCGTAATCCATTTCCGGTGAATGAGAATGAGACCGGGGAATTATTTCCTAACAAGAAACAAGCAAAACAAGAAGAAGCTTCAAACGACGACACAAAATCTGAAGTTTCGAATCCTGTAATAACACTAGTTTCTCCTAAAGGCAACGGATCATCATCCCATGATATCTCTGAAGAATCGCCTACGAATGCGTGCCCCTCTTCAGAGGAGACTCTGACTGTGAGCCAGGAAGGAGGTGGTAGCAGCAGTGAAGATAACACCTCCAATCAAAGTCCTCGAAATGATACTTGTGATTCTGTCTCTATGTCTCCTGTTGTGTTGGAGATTCCTGAGCATGCTAGTACCACGGGAGTTAGGAAGATTACTTTTAAGTTCAGCAAAAGAAAAGAGGATTATGATACCAAAATTTCGCCTCACCCTCTACATGGTGGAATTGATCAAGGACTGCTGTATCATCGTAATGGGGATTATTATCCAAGGAACCACTCTGTTTGGGTTAATTCCTGCACAGAAATGCCTCAGACCAGAGAAAGATATATGGAGTTGAACATGTCTAAGAAGGTCGTTCCCAACAACTACCCTACGAATGTCAAAAAGTTGTTAGCAACTGGTATTCTCGATAGGGCTCGAGTCAAGTATATTTGTTTTTCTTCAGAGGTAATCTCGGCTGATATTTATTGTTCCCAGTTTGCTTCTAATTCCCGTCCAAGTAACTGTCTTGAATAGCTTTAGGAGTCTCATGTTTTTTAAATTAAATGGTTTGCCAGCGAGAGCTTGATGGAATTATAGACGGCGGTGGATATTTGTGTGGCTGTTCGTCATGTAATTTCTCCAAAGTAAGTTGTTCTCTTGTAGTTAACATTCCTGATGTGTGGGGCTCCCCCTTCATATGTAATTTTGCTAACAGGGTGACTGAATAAATGCAAGCAGGTCCTTAGTGCATATGAATTTGAGCAGCATGCTGGTGCTAAAACTAGACATCCAAACAATCACATATACTTGGAGAATGGGAAACCAATTTATAGCATTATTCAAGAACTAAAAACGGCTCCACTCAGCATGATAGATGGAGTCATAAAAGACGTGGCTGGTTCATCTATCAATGAGGAGTTCTTCCGGGTTTGGAAAGGTGATATATGCTTTATTTGCTATTCATTTTATTGCCCTTTTGAGACATTTTGGTTTGACTTGGTACCAAAATGAATACATGCGATGAAAAAGATAAGTGATTTTTGATGCGATGCATCTTTATAATGCAACCAAGCTAACGTAGTAAAAAAAAACAACAGGAAAAAAAACACCGTAGTTGCATTATATTTACCTAACTACCCATGTATGGATTTTAACTGAAGAGAGCCATGTATACATTATGCCAATTTGACTTATGTTTAATGTGGCATGCAGCTAGTCTTAATCAAAGCAATGCACTTGTTGGAGCAGATAAAAAATGTCACAGCGAACTGCCTTGTTTGCCTCATTCTCATGTAAGGTAATAATAATAATAATAATAATAATAATAATAATAATAATAATAAAAAGAACAACCTCTGTAACTTCCATGTTTGTTTTGACCTTGTTAGAACAATTATCTCTGTTCCTTGTTATTTTTTTCCACTCCTTTTGCCAATTCATTTGGGCACGTGTCCGTGTTTCTTAATGCCTGCACTGATTCCTTAAGTGCATGTATGAATTTTTGGGCATTGTTGGTGTGTTTGACCTGGATAAGAGTTGGTAAAGCTGTTCTTCAATATAGAAGATTGTTCCGTTTGTTTCCTAAAACTTGGAAACGTGATGCCTCTGGGTAATTCTCTATGACATAGATGTAAAAGACAAGCCATATCTTTCACTCGTTGTGTGTTATTGTTGGTAACTTTGGTGTAAAAAGCAATACATATCCTGTGCTCTTCTCTGTAAACCTCTCTATATAAGTATTCTACTCTTTTGAGTATCTCTAGACAGATCTAAACTTTGCTTACTGTGGCAAAGTCACAGAGGTAAAACATTATACAACATCATTCTTAACTCTTCTCCCTCTGATTCTCACAATTCTAGCATACTATTTACTCCCCATTTATTCTTATTTATTACGTACTTTGTGAGTTCAGATTAAGGTTTTCAGCTTTTTTGGCGCATTTTCCTCACTGTCCTTGTGTACAAATTGTTGATTGTTTGTTCCTTTTTTGATCCATCTTTTGGGTAAAACTATTCCTGCTTATTATGGCTTAGAGAATCATCTTCATCTGTGTATTTTTCCTTTTTTTGCTCGCTTTCATGCTTTCTGTGAATCTTCAGTTATTTGCATATTCTTAATTTGCTGGATTTGTGTTTTCTTTATTGTTTTTTCGTATACTTGTTATTGAGTTATGGATCTTCAATAGAAACATGAATATGTGCAACCCATACCCTTATCACACACCCCTCCCCCTGCTCTTTTCCTCCGTGACAGAATTTTGACTCAGTTTTGAACTTAAATGGCTAAACTGGAGAGTTTCATTGAAAATGCAGATAGGCAGCTAAACTGCTCATCCTCAATTGTCATTGTTCAATGCCTAACTAACTATTAGAGGACATTTCAAGACAAATTTTCATGATCTTTGATCTTATAATACTGTTTCAGTTCTGTATAAATTAAGCATGTACACTGAGCATTTAGCCTAAAGCTTCCATTCTTATTCCTGAAAGCGTGTTGACTACTCACACTCTTATGGTTAATCACAATTACAATTCAATTTATCAGTTTCTGGCCAAAGATAATGCTGTGTTAAAACTTGCAGCTACGCTAGTCAAGCTTTGAAAGAAAGCTTTTGCCCAATTTCAAGCTCCTTTTTGTATAATAACAACTTTGTCAGCCAGCAAATGTATATGGAGACTTCAGGCGTGAATAAGCAAACATCGAAGAGGTTTCCTATCTCTCAGTCTCACTAATCATTTGCTTTGCTTGTTGCTTTATTCTGTTGAGGATCTAGTAAAAATTGATGGATCCACCTTAATTTCTCTTCACTATATCCATAAACAAAAATGGTGTTGGGTTCTTCTGTCTTGGTCACTGGCATTACATTTTTTTTTTTTGCAGGCCTAGCCTTTACTTCCCTGGCTCTGCTACGAAGCAAAAGAAAACAGCTGAGAGTGGTGTCAGGAAGAGGTGTGCTTTTGGTCTATTCTCATGTCTGTTTATTGAAACCTACTCATGTTGTTGGGATTTTATCTTTTCTTAAATTTTTTAACATGGTATTCTTTCTATATTTTGGCAGGGATAATGATCTTCACAGGTTACTCTTTATGCCGAATGGTCTTCCAGATGGGACCGAATTGGCTTACTATGTCAAAGGGCAGGTGAGCAGTTTGGTAAAAAGGCATGCATGCGCGCGTGCGCACACACACGCAAACACAACACCAGTGAATGTTGATATTGACACATGGTTTTGGTAATAATTAAGTGGTTTTTTTTTTCAGAAAATACTAGGGGGTTACAAGCAGGGTAATGGTATTGTCTGTAGTTGTTGTGAAGTAGAGGTAAGATTACTATGCTGTATAATAACATCATATCTGGAGCTGCATGTGATGGTCGCAGCCCTCTCATTATCCCACTCATTATTGCTCCCTTAATTTATTGGTGACAGATTAGCCCTTCACAGTTTGAGTCTCATGCTGGAATGTCTGCCAGGCGTCAACCGTGAGTAGCCTTTAAAAGTAGTTGGACCTTTCCCTGGTTAATTGATTTCTTTCTTATTCTTAATCAAGTGTTATCTTTTGCAGCTACCGTCACATTTATACTTCTAATGGACTGACCCTCCATGATATAGCTATTTCGTTGGCAAATGGACAAAACATTACCACAGGTATTGGTGATGATATGTGTGCAGAATGTGGAGATGGAGGGGATCTAATGTTTTGTCAGAGTTGCCCTCGTGCTTTTCATGCAGGTGGTTCTCTTCACTACTCAGAGCTTTGTTTTCTACTTGCTTTCAGTTGTATAGTTTATAAACATTTCATTTGCTTCTACTCACGAGACTTGTTTCTTGTTATTTCTTTCCCCTGCATTTTCCATCTTCTGAAATACTGCCTTCAAATTCATTCTGCATGCTTAAATTGTCATAATATAAGAATCTCTTCTCCATGCTAGGTGGGTTGGGCTGCTTTTACTTGTCATACTGTCTAAGCCCATATCTCTTTCTGCTGGTGCATTTTTTCTCAAGTTCCATGACAGACAAACTGTTTTTTCTGCTCTTGAATATTCGCCGGTGGAAAAAAAAAGATTACTCTCTTGGTCCTATATCAGTGGTTTCCCAATTTAAATAGAGTGCATTGTGATTTATAATTATTGAAGTTTACCTTTTTTTTATGAATACTTCTCCATTTCATCTTGTATTTGTTTGTGCTGCAGCATGTTTGGATTTACATGATACTCCTGAAGGTGCTTGGCATTGTCCAAATTGCAATAAACTTGGCCACGGAGGCAATTTTGCAAGACCTATTGTCATCCGGCTGACTCGAGTTGTTAAAACTCCAGAATATGATGTTGGTGGTTGTGCTGTTTGCAGGTTAAATCTCTTGAAATTTCTAATAGATTTTACCCTAGCAAATAGAAGGAAGTCATTTTTTTAGGAAAAGAACTTGATAGTATAAAATTGGCCGGTGACCTTTGTCACTCCTGTGATTATATCACCAAGGGTGTAATTTTTTAACTTTTAAAATGCATCATGGTCTTTGTAAGGTCTGTATTTTACGAGCTCAGAATGTCCTTGCTTAAATTTTCATACACTAAGTCAAGATTACTGAGCAATAAGTTATATGGTTGATTATACCTTTCGTGTTACTGATGAAATAAGAAATTCACAATAGCAGCTGATTAGCGGAGATGGAATTAATTAGTTATTAAGGATTACAGAACTTTTGTAGAGTAATAGATTAGTTAATACTTCCATTAATATAGAATTCCTAGCAACCAAGAGCTTCAAGCCTCAAGTGCTTTTTGTAAAATGGTTTCCTACCGGTCAATGAACACAGATTTGTTTTTGAGTTTTCCTTAGTCTTTGCTTGTTTAGTTCAATTTAGTCATTCATCAAATTTTGCTTTTGGTTCCTATAATCTTTATATGTGCTTTTCTTATGTTTATCAGGGCCCATGATTTTAGTGGCGATACATTTGATGACCGAACAGTTATCCTTTGTGACCAAGTATGCTTAATTTTTTTTCTTATCCTAGCACTTGGGCTAGGATTCACTTCATATATTTAATTTTCCTATTTCTTACTATAGATGTCTTACTGTTATGCTCTCTTTCAGTGCGAAAAGGAATTTCATGTTGGTTGCTTGCGGGAAAGTGGACTATGTGATCTAAAAGTAAGTCCACTATCTCAAAACAGTTTGTGTTTATGATCTTCCAGGAGTATTTACTATTTTTTCTTGAATATTTCACCATAGGAAATCCCCAAAGATAATTGGTTCTGCTGTCAAGACTGCAATAATATCTATGTAGCTCTCCGGAATTCTGTTTCTACTGGAGTGCAGACAATTCCCGCTTCGCTGTTAAATATCATAAATAGAAAGCATGTCGAGAAAGGGCTACTTGTTGATGAAGCTGCATATGATGTGCAGTGGCAAATTCTGATGGGAAAGAGTCGCAACCGAGAAGATCTTTCATTGCTTTCAGGGGCTGCTGCAATTTTTCGAGTAAGTTCTTGTGTGCCTTCTTGGATTTCTGCTTCCTTTTCCCACTAACACAAGCAGCTATTATGCAGAGAACTGGGTGAATTTGCCTTTAATTTATTCTTTTTTCATTTTCAATATCATTTTTTGGATGTCTTTTTTCCTGGGTACATTTATTGAAATGATAAAAACTGGAGGTTGAGGTAGATATTAATGCGAGAAATTTTAGTTTGGGATGTGAAAAAATAAGTTGTGTTTTACTATTTATTTCCTTTTCTCATCTCTGCAAAAGAGAAAAAGTAATCTGCATATTTTTTCACTTTTACAGAGGAAGAAAAATGCATTGTGTGCACTTAATTCATGGGGAGAGTCCGCTTCATTTTATTAAGTGTTTAGCTCATAACAGAACAAAATGGACGAAAGGGGGAGTGGATCCTTGAAGTCTGCCCCAGCTAGTTTGGAATTGAGTCTTGGTCTAGATGAGTTGAATTGAGCACTGAGTCGATTACAAAATGGACAAGGAACCTTCTAAATATAAATATCAAACAAAAGAGCATTTAGAAAATGCTGAATGTTACCTAATGAAAATCCTTTCAAAGCTCATGTGAATCATTAGCTCTCCACTATCAATAGAAAAAGGGAAAAGAAGAGGAACTAATGCTGTCCACCTTGAGAAAAACTAATAATTTAAATCTTGCAATGTGAAGGATGATGAAGATGATAGGACAATTAGATAGGTCCTTACCTGTAAAAGGATAGGAATTGTGTTTGTTAGGAATTAGCTGAGGTCAAAGGGGGGTAAGGGCCTGGCATGGTTTTGATGTTCATGTTGTTACTTCAAATGCTCGAGGGTAAACAAATATTTTTAAGCCATTGAGTTGGGTTTGTCACCTGATGCCTTATGCAAGTTAAAGCTTTTCTTCTTTGGGTGCTATGTGTAAGAATGAACATGCATGAGTAGTCTTCGTAGATGTGTGTAGTGTTACTGATTATGCTCACTTTTCCTTTCAACAGGAGTGTTTTGATCCTATTGTTGCAAAAACTGGCCGTGATCTGATTCCTGTTATGGTCTATGGGTACGTTGTACCTTTTTTCTGCTTGTACATTTTAGTCTTAACAATTCTGTATTTGCTCCTGCATTCAGATTGTATGCGGTAAAAGTAGCCATGCTTTTGTTTCACACCTCAATTTGATTTGCATGTTTCATATGAAACCAAAACATGTGGCTGTATGGATTTGGATCCGCATTCCCTTTAGTCCTTTTGCTTTAGCATATTGGATGTGGATTAACTTATTTGCACTCTCTGACCTTGAGCCTTGTCCTATGGGAAAAAGCCTAATAGGTGATTTCTACCAATTGGATGGAAATTAATAAACTTATTTTTGCGTATTAACATTAACTCTTACTGTGTTTTTCACTATCCTTATGTTGTGTGGTATGAATTACCATCTTAAATGTGAAATTAATCAGTCATGGTTTTCAAATCATGATAATTCTATCTCATCAAAATTTAAGGCTAATTATTAATATTCTTCTTTGCTAAGAGTTTAATTTATCTTCTATATCACTTTTGGAAATGTTTATGGTTTTGAATTATGAAGGTGCAATTGTTTTATCCTTCTGTTGGTCTGTCTCCTTTAAAGCACACATATGCCAATCGCCAAAAAGTAGGCGCTCTAGAGAGTGAAAGTTATTCTCACTTGACATGTGCTATCGCATTCTGGGTTACAAAGGATAATTTGGTTGGATGAAAGTTTGGCGAACAAGAGAGATGATAAAATCTCTCCCTTCTTTTTGGGCCCTAAATTTTAATTCATGATAATGAAGGGATTGGAACAAAGGATTCTCATTTTCAATTGTTCCCATGTTACACCGGTAGAAGACTGATGTTCTATCCTTCTGTCTTTACTTCTCAATCTCTTTTCTTTCAACCAACTAGAGTATTAAGAGATGAGCACATTCTGAAGAGAATTTACATGCTTAGTTTAGCAGCATCAATTGCTGGTTCTGTTGTCTGTCTCTGATTTCTGTAATTTCTCAGGACTTTCAGAACTTTAAAATTCTCTCTTTAACTTTATGCAGGAGAAATATATCTGGCCAGGAATTTGGGGGCATGTATTGTGTGCTTTTGACTGTAAGGTACATTGCATTTCATGAAATGTTGGTTTTTTTCAGCTTTTAACTTCCTTTTCAATCCATTGGTGATTTTTTTATGTAATTGTTGCGGTTTGATGCATCCACAGGCATGTTGTTGTGTCTGCTGGTCTTCTTAGGATTTTCGGTAGGGAGGTTGCCGAGCTTCCTTTAGTGGCCACAAACAGAGAGCATCAAGGGAAAGTGAGTGTCTAATGTTGGAATTTGGATGGGATGCTGGAGTTCAGCTTTTAATTTTTACTCCCCCGTGCATTTTTTTTATAAGGTTCAGCCTTCTGATGAATAACCTTCGAACTTAATTTTGTAAATCTCTTTTAGGGTTATTTCCAAGCATTATTCTCGTGCATTGAGAGGTTATTGTGCTCCCTGAATGTGGAACAACTGGTGCTCCCAGCTGCTGAGGAAGCAGAATCAATCTGGACAAGAAGATTTGGCTTCAGAAAGATGAGTGAGGGACAAGTAAGTTTTGTCTTTTGTTCTTTAATGAATGGTCAAATTTATAGTTCTTTTTATGAATCAATAAAGCGATGAAATGCTCATAAAAATTGAGAAAATAGCGAGCTTCCTTGTTTTGGTCATAACAGAAAAAATTGTTTGTGCATGAAATGCATTGGATAACTTTATAAAGAAGAGGAAGAAGGAAGAGGATGGGGAGGGGAGGTGATATCTGCACTCCTTTCATGTTATAAAGGCCCTCTCACTATCCATTATTTTTCAAATTGATGATTTTTTCCTTGTTGAAATTCTAGCTGATCTTTCTACTTACCGTCTTAATTTCCCTGTTTTAAAACAAGTCATTCTTCCAAAAACTGCATGACACCAAAAACATTATTCTTCCAAAATACATGCTGCGAAACATTCTTTTCCCTTTACACTTGAACACCACTCTTGCAAAACCATCTAGAAAACCCAAAACCAAGGAGTCTAAAACTCTAGTCCTCTCCTCACTCACAAGTCATAGCCTGACAGCTAGACTCCAAAAAGCCCAACCTCTGTGAAGCCGGTCGCAACTACTGTGGCAAAATAAACAATTTTCCCCACCATGAATCTGACTATTAGTGCGATAGGTAAAAGTTCTTTTTTTAGGTTGCAGTTCTTTGAGCTATGATCTCCAGCAAGATCAAGCAGCAAACGGCTTTGGATGGGGGGAAAAATAGTGAGGGAGAAGAGAGCGTTTGAGAGAAAGCGGGTCTTTGGGGATTTTGAGATGAGCTGTGATTAATTGGGAAATTTTAATCAAATTCACTTGTATACCCACTATTATAGATTCTTTTCCTGCTAAAATTTTCTTCTACATTATCCAGTTCTTCCATTAATATAGTTATTTTAGAATATTTGGAAGTTGAAACTCAGTCACAAAATGCTCAGAAATGAAAAGATGAAAGTGATATGGAGATGGTTCTTAACGTTCTCTCTCAAAAAGAGCAATATATATATTTAAAAGAAATAACAACCAGTACTTTTTTGTGTAAATTTGGAGAAAAATGGATAGCGGGTGTGCTGTTATAACGTAGGGCAAGTGCAGGCATCATCTCCCCAGAGGATGGTGTGTGTCTGCCTTGCAAAACATTGTTCAAACTATTTTTGTCCCCTCTGCACCAAGTCCTTGGGTATTTTATTTTAAAAAGATCGATAGTCTTAACATTACCGTAGATCAACAGAAGTTCTGCCACAAACTCTAACTTGCAGTATAGATTTTGTCAAATAAATAGAAGCAATGGAACTTTGGTTGGACTTTTTGGCGTTGGATGTTCTTTGTTTAGATGAGAACTATTGTTGCAGGAAATAGTAACATCTATAAAACGTCTCTCTGTTCAGTTGTTGAAGTATACAAGGGAGTTTCAGCTGACGATTTTCAAGGGAACATCCATGCTCGAGAAGGAAGTCCCACGGATAATTGATTAGCAGCTTTGGTGCCCCAAGAAACTTAATCAAATTTATAGAACTCTAGGCTTATTCTTCCACAAGAATTTCTCTTTACATGTAATATTGCTGCTATTTTTGTTTTTTTGCCAGCAGCCTGCAATTGTTTTCTCGTAGAAACTAGAATTGAAGGTGAAGGAGGTGAAGAGATGAGTGCGTGCTGACCTTTTATCATGCATGCATGCTGCAAGAAATCCATAAAAATTGTAGGGTTTTTTTTTATTATTATTATTCTCTGTAATATTCATCATACTCGTTGTTTAAGACTTTGGATTTATTGGTCGTGGCTGCGTTCAGAAATCGCTTTTGAACCTCAACGGTACATACAGAAGCAGGATGCCGCGGTGTGTCCCCAGCCTAAGCAACACGGAGGCCTTCGGTTTCCTAGGGAGAGCAGCATTGCATGTTTGGAGGAACACAGGCGTTGCCCAAGTGCTAACTTGCTAATATCGAATGGAACACCTTCACTACGCTTCAGCACTTAAGGCATAATAAATCAGAGAACTTAGCAAGCACAAAAAAGAAATGGAATAACAAAGAATAATGAGCCCGCAGACAAGATTAAGCACTCATTAATTGTAGGCTGGCCTCCATATTCTTTTCGACGCCTTGCGTGCAGAGGAACCTTCGACTAGCACGAGACAGATCGTTTTCATGGTGCTATTGAGACTGTCGCAAATAAGTTGAACGAACAAGGCCAGAGTTTAAAGAAACCAAGAATGAATTAGAAATAACCTAGTACAAGATTTTCCCAAGACTAAGACAAAATCATGGAGATTTTCCCAAAATCATTCATGATTATTGGCGACCCAGGCCATCAAGACAATCACAACTGGTCCAAAGAATGGATCGAAAATGTAGAAATAACATCAAAACACAAGTGCATCCAAATCAATTCCAAAGCAGCCTTCTGTTAATTTCAAAGCAATGAACCAATATGTTGGTCCTCCCCAAAAACAGATTTGTTGGAGAGAATTTTCATTCTTTAGGGTAATTTCAAAATTCAAGTAGTAGGCTGAGAAGCTAAACATAATATGTATCGTATTGAAGTTTATTTTAATTGAGGCGTCACACATCTATCCAACCACTTAAGGAAAATGAAGGAGCATGAATTTGGAGGGAAGCAGAACCCTGGGCATGATTCAACCTAAAACATACTTCCATACATGCAAGTTTAGGTTCAATCATTTTACTAAATCCAATCATATATCTTTTACAGAATTCAGCTCAAAGCTTTTTATACAGGCCCACTGACACAATTAATTGTAGGAGCAATAGCATTTACGGTTCCCAAACTTGGAATCATGAAACCACTTCAATTGTCTTCCTACAATTCCCACAGATACAAAAGAAGAGCTTTTGATTCTTTGTTAACTAATGTAATGCAACAAAAAACGATAATGGAAAGAAACCTGGTTAGCATTAGCTGCGCAAGCACCTCCATACCACAAACTCTACACTGAGTGTTATCGGATGCAATACAACTTCCACTTCCACAATAACTTGGAATCAGTTGTCTGAGTCGTTAATCTGGGTAATTTTATATTTTCTTGGTCTTGTGGTGTCGCTATTCATGTCCGTCTGTGAAAGGATTCCATGTGCATTGTTTGAATAAAGGCAGGGATGATTTTGGTGATTGTCATCCATCTTTCCCATAACTAGACCTGCAAAAAGAGAATCGGTTAGACATAAATAGCAATAATATGATACTGCTGCAAAACAAACAATGAACTCTGCATGTCACGGGTAAAAAGAAAGGCAGATCCATATCTTTGTATTGTGGCTCTGATATATCATATGATCCGATTTTGCCTTCATCACGAAAAATACATGAGTTTTCATTTATGATTTTACTTGAATGCCCTTAGCCACCTTAACCCTGTTTTGTTTCATATGTACATTAAAAGTCCAAAAATATTAATTCATTTCAAAAACCATAAAACCGACACAATCTCTCCCCTCCATCCTCTCCTACTTCCTTTTCAACTGTTGATAATCAGAAAACCCCCTTTGAACCCATGAACTCCATGAGAAAATCATTCTTCTCTAAATCCACTGAATTTGCTACCAAAAACCATGTCTATTAATAACTACAAATCTCTCTTAATCTCCATCAAAAATTCAGAATAACAGGAGAAAAAAAAATTCAACTCAATTTGTCACTAACAAATAATTATTGGGACTTTGGTTAGTGGTTAGCCCTCCAATCAACATCTTCCAAGGTGTTCTTGTTGCAATCATGGCAATTTAAAAACACAAATCACCATTATACGTGGACAAAAGAGAAGAAAGAGGAAGAGAGCAGCGACAGTAAAAAGAGAAGGAAGTACTGTTCATGGGAGATACACATCACAGGACACGGGATTTGTGGATTAGGTTTTAGAGAGGGGTCGAATTTTACCAATCACTACTTTTGTGTGCGCTTGAATTTCTTTCATTTTTCACAATTGGTTGTTCTCAGCAAAGATAATATATGCAGTTAGGTTCTTATTTGTACTTACTTTTTTATTTGTATCTAACTACTACTAGTAACTTTATTTAACACTTACCATTTAAAATTACTATTTTCAGCTTATGTTTTGATTTTCTTGTATTTTCTATTTTCTAATTATTTATTTGAGAATAAGAAAGTTAAATGACAATTTAAAATTGAAAAAATTATGATACATAGAGAGTAACTAGTAGCATCCTATTAATTACTACATTTTATTCACTTTGAAGAAAGTGAGACATGTAGGAGAAAGAATAAAATCCAAAATTCACTAAAAGTGATAAAAGTATCTCAAACCAGGATTTATATCTCCTTGTATCTATCTCTTTATTCAAAGTAGATCCTAGAAAGTAAATAATAGAATGTTACCAATTACTCCCAAACACCATAAAATTTATTATTTAAAATCTAATAAATTCATTTAATTAAAACGTTAATTATATTTATTGCCCAAAAACCCTAAAAAATCTTTGGTGACCAGTCAAAGTTGACCCACAATTCTTCCAATCAATGCTCGCTACATAAGGGTTAGAGAGCTTGCACATGTTTAGAGTCGACATCAATTGGATGGAAACCTAGGTTTAGTTAATAACAGACCTGATTAAATTCCCAATTTTGTTCAAGGACTACTGGGATGAGTAATTGGCTTGGCACATTTTAGCCCCCAAAGAGAAACTTTTATATAAAAATTTTATATTATCATTATTTGCTAAAGATAAGCTTACAACCTGTCATCTTCTCAAATCACAGAACCACTGTGCATATGTCCCACTATCACCACCATGAAAAAAAAAACAATAAGAACAAGTTTACCCATATCCAACAATGATCTATTCAAAGTTTTTTTTTTAAAATAAAATGTATGATGAAAGAACTAAAGAAGATGATGACTAATTGTAAAAGATGGAGACAGAAATAAAAGCATGCTATATTTCATTAGCATAATCAGCAAGGGTAGGGTGGTTGCAGTCCAAGAGTGTTAGGGTTTTTGGGTGTCATATACATGTATATAGATGAAACTAGTTTATAGTTCCCTGCTTCGTTGTGGGCAAGATCAATTTTTTTATTTTTATGTAATAAAAAATATTAAACTTTTTGACATTTTTATTAAACCCGACCTAGCGGATCAACCTTAAAACCTCCTAATCCAACTCCTTGTCTAGTATAGGTTTAAAATTAAACCAATAGGGAGTTCCCCAATGTGACTCAATTGACTTGGTCGATTCAAAAACATCCTGGCCAACCGGTAAAAAAAGCTCGATGATGAAATTGACATGAAAACAACTTTATGCCTAGCCCGAGTTTAAAATTAAACTGTGTATAAGTTGCCTTAACGTAACCCAGTTGACTTGGTCGATCCAAAAACAACCTAGACGATCGGTATAAAAAGTGTGAGGATGAAATTGAAAAAAAAATAATGAAATTGATAGAAAAAAAACCTTTCGGCCCAGCTCTTAACTTAGCCCAAGTTTAAAACTAAATTGCTTAGGAGTTGCCTTAAAGTGATCTAGTCAACTTAGACGATTCAAAAACCACCCAGACAACTGTTAAAAAGAGTCTTAAGAATGAATTTGATAAAAAAAAGGACAAAATTGAAATAAAAAGGGGGCAATTGAAAAAAGAAAGAGGAGTTTTAGCGAACAGATCTCCATATTAATTCCTTGGAAGTAGTGATTCTTAAAATTAAATGGTCAAGCTAGCCTAAGGCCCGCCCAACATCACCCAAGCTGAAAGAACTTGCCCATGCCTACCAAATATCACCCGGGCTCAGGCCAACCCATGGGGCAGCCTAGCATTGAACATTCCTCGCCCAACAAGGCACTCTATACATATCATGTGTTATGCTACCAAAACTTCACCTAGATTTATTGATATCAAACCAAATGACAAGTTTGGCTTGAAGCAATAAACCATGCCAAAACAATCTATAACAATGGTATAATAAGATAAAGAGTATAAACTTGAAACAGAGACGCAAAGCAACATGAGAGAAGAAAGTTAAGCATTGATCTATCTCAAAGCAATGTAAGATAGAAAGCATTCAACTTATTTCTACATGGATCCAACAGAAAGTTATGACTAAACTTCATGACTTTTCAAGTCACCTAGGTTAGCAAAAATACTCATAATAATGTCTTATCCACCACTGGGACTCCAAGCAATGCAACCATTGATATGTGACATGATTTATAAAACAAGCAAGTCTTACTACAAGCAATCCCAAACGTTCATCAAGCATGTTCAACTGAATGCATGATCCAAGCGGAGAAGATATATGTATTGTTAAGTTTAAAACTATTGGCCTTACCTTTAGCAAAAAAGCTGCCAAAGCTAGTACAATAAACACCTCATGTAACTTTCAGGTTAGGGGAGACAATGGGATTTGACAAGGTCTTTGTCGTGCTACTCTTTGCATTTCCAGCAGCTTGTCCCACAGAGTTCTTAGCGTTTGCCATCTCAGATGTCAATATTGACTTCTTTATCTGGCATAACCAAGAACAGAAAATATGTATGTTTGTGTGTGTGTATATATAAGGAAGACAGAAGGGGAAAAAGTTATCATGAAATGATTTCTGTTTCAAAACTGCTACATTATAGGATCCTCTTTATCTAACTCGCAATCAAAGATAACATTATTAATTTATATCGGAAACAACAAAATACATAATTGAAAACCTACACACATGTAGACATGTATGCTGTCATAAGTATATGTCAAGACATGCATGCCTATTGGATGGGAAGATTTTGGGGCAAAACTCACCGCCGCAAGGCGCTCCTTGTGGATATCGTTTGTTACCTGCAAATTCACAATGCAAAATCAACAAAGAGAAAAGGATGGAAAGAAAAGTTTGCACCAAATAGTGACTCGTGCCAGACCACAACTCCACAAGTCAGTGAACTCAAGTGAAAATGCTTACTTGTTTTCTGTAGCTCTTAATCTCATCACCACAGAACCCTGGTAGTGTCATATTCCAGTTTCTGTCTGCACAAAAAACATAGAAAAAACTTAGGATTTAGCATCGGATACGAAACAAATGACAACGCAAGCCTTGGATGGCTAATCCAGCAGAACTAACCAAGATGTAGAAGTATGTCTTTCGCTTCCAATGTATCTGATTTTCGATGCTTGGCCAATGAGCAACCAAATGTTGTGACCTGCACCAAGAAAAAAAATACAAATAAATTTGGAATGGCTTTGCAAAAAGAACAAGAAAACAGCTTGACAAAATGAAGATCACAAAAAGAGTGTAGAGTATAATACTCTCAGACAAAAAAGTTCAGACCATTGAAACCCAAGCTCCGAGTAACAAAACTAATCTGAATATATTACCATCAAAATTGTAGTTGAATTTTTTTTATGAATTTTGTTCAACAATTCAAGGAGAAGAGAACCTTGAGCACCTGTGCAATGTACATGGCTTTAATAAATTCAGGCAACACCTTGAAGTTCACTAATCAATTGCAATTCTTTCAATCTCCAAATGGACTATTTTAGTATTTTCTTGCAAACACAATTATTTTCCTAATATTCAGATGATGAATTTGTTTACTGCCCTTCAAAAGAAATGAATTTTCGAGATTTGTATGGTGAATCTGAATCCCATTCATTTGATCAATCAACCTACTGTTTTGGTGAATGAGCACAGCTTAGCTCCTATAAAGTAATATTTAGTGAAGAAAATTCCGCTTATGCATTCCCATGCAGTCTTAAAAAAATTGGAACAAATCAAGATTACGATCAAACAAAATCATCTATTTATAAAGCAGAATAGTCCTTGGGGGGGGGGGGGTAAGTTCAACTACTCACAGACACAAGAAATTCATCTGCTATATCTGCTAGAATCTCTACAACTTCAGGATTGAACTTCTCTGATGGATCAATCTGTACAGGAAGCAGGAAAACTCACAATAAGGAAAGAAATTACAAAAAAAAAATTGCAGATAAACTCTACGTGATAACAAAACAACAGCAGAAACAAAGCGTAAGTCTCAAACTAGCTGGGGTCTTCTCTACATAATAACACGACATTGGAGTCAAATTGTCAGGAGAGACCAAAGTCATTTTGATGCCTCTTTTAGACAAGATATGAACAAGACAATCTCTAGGTGAAAGATATCATGCTTTAAAACAACCAACCCATAAATTAATCCGCTGACACAAAACTCAAGTCACAGACTGTCTTACACCATTTAAAGAATTCAAGCATAATGTCCAAAATAGTTGTATTGAACCACATGAAATTGCATGCTAAAAATTAAATTTCAACAAGGCACTGTGGTTATAATTTTTAAACACTGGCACAATCCACTACATAATAAGAAACACCAGGCTATATCCATCATTAGCTAACAACAAGACAGCCAGTGACAACATGGCTGTAGTGGAGTCCACGATACCACAACCATGATTCAAAACATCATTTCACAAGCTAATTTCAACATAAAATAAATAATTGGATGCTTTTGCTTCATCAAATACTTGTCCAGGACTTGCATATCTGCAACTCTGTGATTCTGTTCACAACCACTACAATAAACAATTAAAAAAAATATATTTCCCTCACCTCACTTGGTGAATTATTCTGGAGTAGCATGGATGTAATAAATGACTGAAGGTCTTTTATTAAGA
>Ga0307509_10005822_pt1 | contig 16907 bp, 16 predicted proteins | sample 10_EM_MG_FD_202245 | JGI IMG/M metagenome (GOLD analysis project Ga0307509, IMG submission 202245) | Populus trichocarpa ectomycorrhiza microbial communities from riparian zone in the Pacific Northwest, United States - 10_EM | ecosystem: Host-associated > Plants > Roots > Unclassified | place... | reverse complement strand
GGCATGGGATGTGAGCCGGCGTTGCGAGGAAACTCAGGACGCATGGAATTTGAGCGGGCGTTGCCAGGCAACTCAGGACGCACAGGACGCAGGGGACGCAACTCAGGACGCACAGGGCGCAGGGGATGCAGAGGACGCAACTCAGGACGCACAGGACGCAGGGGACGCAACTCAGGACGCACAGGGCGCAGGGGCCGCAGAGGACGCAATTCAGGGCGCACAGGACGCAGGGGACGCAGATTCAACGTCACGTGCGTCAGGACGCAACGGCGCCGTATCTGACGCAGGGTAATCTTTTGCTGATGCTTTAAATGCTGGGCGATATCGTGTAGCGCTGTATCGTTATTACTTGCGTTGTCAAGTGTGAAGTACCCTATCTTATCAATAATACTATACAGCTCAACAATCTTGAGAAAGCAGGCAGCCAAATTCTCTCCTATATGCCACCCATTAAATCTCTGCATGCCTATCAACGTACTCTGAAGCTTGTAGTTAGAGTCCATCCAGTGTGCAACGATACCGAAAAAGGTCCTGTAGTGCGGAGATATTCACATATCGAAGGTGTAACAGGTTTACTCCTGTCTAACGAAAAGGTACAATAGAGGGCTAGTGGTTGACCGGCAAGCACTAGGTCTAAGGGAGGCTTCAGAGAGCTCGAAGGTAAAGAGGGATAATAGTTAAAGGGCAAGTGGAACTGTGAGATCGCCGTTCAACCAAGTATATTCATAAATCAAGAGTCTGCTGAAGTCTGCCGTTTTCCTGCTAGCCAGGAGATGAGTTTAAATACAAGAGTTCTCCCAGAGCGATAGTAATCAGATATCCTGCAACCACGATCATTACCGGGCAGTGCACCTTGCCCTGCATGTCCTGGATCCCACATGAAACCTAAGAGTCATAACACTGCCTCAATGCTATCGTCAGCTTACATGACTGTTCCTTCACTTGTATTCCTAAATAAAACAATCAACATGCAAAACTAAACTTAACACAAGCTACTGGGCCTTAATATAGCTCTGGGGCTGTAAAAAAATCAAACTAATCAAAGTAAGCAAAGTAATCAACTAAACATAGGAAATCCTGCACTCCGCTCCTGTATACAGTTACCGGAACATGTATACATGTTACAGAAGGTAAAGTGAACTTTACTGCTGCCCTGTCTGAAGCAACGTGCAAGACTCTGTTGGGGACGATTAAATTGTTCTAAGATCCAAGTTTTAATAGTATTAGCAGAGCTGGGAAGTGCTCGTGGCATCTCCGTATAGGTAGCATTCTACAAGGATAATCCATGTGAGTTGCATATATCAAATTAAAAAAAGCAAAGAACTCACACAAGCGACTTGATATCGTAAAAGTACATGAAAGGAGTGTTTTTCTACTTGGCTAAAGCTGATATGGTTCTCAATGGTCCATCGTAGGAGGAGATCTCAGAAGAGATCTGTATTGAATGTGACCTGCGGTCAAGTTTTTCCGAAAGCTGTTTCAATCAACACCTGCCCTTGGTCGAGTGGAATACGACCCTCCTTTCCGATTTTATGTACTTCAAGTAGATGCTCGATCATCTTCTTGGTGGATAAATCAGCAAAGGTAACACTCAATCCTTTTGTTGAACCTACACTAAATGTCAGAATTGCTGAAACACAGCTCCAGGAATCAAGTACCAGAGACCAAGTCGAGTGATAATGAATGATAAGAGTAGCAAAGATTAACTTACCGCGAGCGCATTGCCAGCGTGTTTTACCATCAATTGTTGTATACTCATTCCCATTTCAGGGAAATATACCCAGCTCTTGCGAATCCTTCTTCTTTTTTCATAAATTCTTCTTTCTGATCCAGCCCCATACCCATCCTCTCCAGGATTACTTCCGACCGTAGGAGTTAGAAGGCCACTGGGGGCACTACTTAGTATGCTACCTGGACTACTTCCCTGACTATTCTCCATAGCATGTCCAGCGATTGTTGTTAGACTTGCCCCAGTACCTGTAAGGCCAGCAACCGCTTCAATATCAAAATCCCATATTGTCTCCTGTGAGGCTGTGGCTTCATCTTCGAGTGACATAGAGGCAGTGACCAGGATTGAATACTAAAGAGAGCTTGGTAAGGAATAAGAGAAGACAATGGAGATCCAAGCGCTAAATATTAGGGTATATGGTAGATTCTGCCCGAATAATTCTACCTTAAAGCAAGTTTATTCTGCTATTTAACATCTCCTCCCGTTATTCTCTACTCTAATGCTATATCATTTGGTGATCTTAGAATTATTCTCAGAGGGTGTGAGGATACCGCACGGATAGGACGTATTTGATAGTCCCCGGCCGTCACCCACGGTCACCCACTGTCACCCGCCGTCCCCTGCCGTCCCCTAGCTCAAATTGTCTCAGATCGTGGGGCTTGTCGTCCTTGACAATGACGGCCGTCCTGGGAGTTCGAGGACGAGGACGGACTACATTTTGCCATCCCGTCTCGTCCGGGGGTCTTGGCAGTCCCCGCCGGGCCCTACGGGGGCCTCGGACGACTGAGAACACTGAGCCCAAATTAATGCTATTCTCAACTAGGCCTTTCTGATGATGGTAGAGGTTTGCGGAGTTATCTCGAACGATGGGCGGCCAATGCTGGAGGTTCATAAACCGTGCAAGACAGGTGAAGGAGGGAAGGAAAGCGAAGGCAAGGAAGAAACGGCTGTATATTGTGTGAAGTCCTACCTTGCTTATTTGTTCTATCTATGGCCGAACTGTGGGTTTATGTAGAAAATACAAAGAGCTTCTAAATACTTCTTCACTCACAAATATCCTTCAGGAAGAAATCCTTCCGGAAACGTGCATGCATCAAAGGAGGTCCGGTATTCTCCATCCCCAGTTTTCCGATCTATCCTCCACTTTGCCCTCCGATCATTTCAGGAAATATGTGCGAATCTTCATATAGAGTATACGAACCATGTACGCCGGTTCCTCCTCCTTGACCAACCATTAGTGACAGAGGAAACTTGTATCATAACCAAAGAGTGACAAGATAGGGAAAGGTACAAAGGAAGCTCACATTCGTGCCGAGTCATTGCTGGTGATTTCAACAATTACAGATTTTGCAATTACGGATATTGTGGGGGGCAATCCCCACATGACGGCTGCCGCTGGCTACGAACTGGGAAAATTCGGCAATCAAGGTTGTCGACACGGGTAGAGAATTCGGAACTTTAAAATGACGACACGGATCCAACCAGAAATCACACTCCCGCAGATCACCACTCATCGGCCACCGCCGACACCACCACCAAAGCTCCACTATCCTATCCGGGTGCCAATATCTTCTCCCAACGCCGACACAAATGCCAAACGAAGACCAATCAGACGAAACCTCCATTGTCGCGTGCTCAGCAACAACGAACACCTATCTCCCTCTACTAAAATCCTGAATGCTCTAACCCTCCCCTTCTCAGAAACTATCCCGAGCGACCCTCAACAGCTCGCGGGACCTGTAGCACCCTAAGTGCCGGGGGTCTTGGCATGGGAGGTCCTTGGGAGAGTACTCAATCTGGGCGAGGTGTACTTGTAGGTAGTGTTCCGATCAGTCCAATACGTCGGCTTCGGGGGGGGGGGGAGGGGACTGTCTGCGGCTCATTGTTCCTTATGTGGGTACTGGGAGGGACTACGCTAGAGAAGGTGAGGGCCGGCGGGACTATAGGGGGCTATGATCGTCGCGCCCAGCCCTCCGGTAGAAGCCAAACTGAAACCATACACTTCCAAACCAATCATCCCAGTCGCATGAAGCATCACTCCTGCCTCGCGGGCCGTCCTCCATAGCCCCCCACAGTCCGCCACTGTGCTAGGGCGCCCCTCACTATTCCTGGCCGTCATCAACCGTCCCCCACAGGCCACCCCCCTGCGCTCAACTGACATGTGTCGAGCTGTAGGGCCCGCCGCTTCCCAATGACCACCGCCCCGCAAGCTAACAGCCCTGGGCGAGCTATAGATAGCCGTCATGTCCCGCCTAGGGCTCTTGGCAGCTTCGCTAGGCCCCCAGACTGCGGCGAAAACAGCTTGTATAATTGGGCAAGGGGTTGGTGGGGGAGTTCACAAAGCCGGGGGGGAAGAAGGAGAGCTATCATTAGGGAAATGGCTATGGTTAATGGGGCCTCAGTTAACAGAAAAATCTATCTCCAATATTAGCGTGAGACATGTTTCCTCTGCTCATCCATCAAATACATATTATACCTACACAATCAGCTTGTCAAAAGGTTCGAGGTGGGGAGGTAAGGGTCGCACGGAAGTAAGCCAATAGACTAAGAGATTTGACCTGGAATTTTGGCACCCTGAGGAAGGATATGGAACGTAAGTTTACCGCCTATAATGCTTCGTTCATTCGCTCTCGCTCTCGCTGCTCTAACTCTACTAAAATCAGACTAACGGTAAAGACAGGTGTATAAGTAAAACATAATACCACATACTGATCCACCTATGGATCACCCACATCTATCTCTGTGTTTGCCTCATGTCCCTATTCCTCCGTACACTCCCGTGATAACAAAGAAGGGAACATCCGGATAAACTCTCTATAGAATATTCTCCCGTATCCGTTCCGTCTGCATGCTTCCTAAACTATCCTTCCCACTCCAGTAACAAAAAGCCAAGCACATCCTTCTAACAACACAGCTGACTAAGAAGAAAATTGAGAAGACGACCCATAACATTTCCAGCCCCTCCTCCTAGCCCTCCAATATTTCTCTGAGACTCTAGCACAAATTTTCCTGATGAGAACAGAGCACTGTATTTGGAGCCCTCACGAAAACATAACCAATCAAGGTAAGGACAATGGCAGGGGAACGTCGTTAGGGGGATGTTAGCGCACTTATTGTAGGTGAGGGGTGTTTGGAATATGCTGGTTGTTGTGTCCAGCGGGAATAGGGGGGTTAAGTTTGGCCCTGATCGGTTTGTTCCCTTTCGGGATTCGTGGGTGTGAAAGGCGGGGGCTAATCTTGTAAGTTTCGGTATGTTAAGACATGGCGGCGGGAGAAGCTTTGGCGCTCGTGGGTGAGGAGAAGGTGGGGAAGGGTCGCGCTCCCGCCCTGCATATAACAAAAGAAACTAAAAGCATGACGAACAGGATTAATTGATTTCTAACAGGTTCAACGCCACTCAGTGTTCCCCAGTGTCAAGTCCGTCCGTCTTCGATTCCGGACGGGATGGACGGCGGTACCTGAAAGGGTGCCGGGGACGGACGGGCGTGCACTGCAGGTGTCTCAGATGGCGAAATTTGCCGGCTAACTCCGGATGACAGGCGGGCCCTGCAGGTAATTTATGGGCCCTACTCGAGTACTGTACAGGTAATTGGCCAAGACTGCAGATAACCGATGAAGACTGCAGATGACGGGTGAGGACTGCAGGTGCGGTTCGAGAGTTGCCGATTGGTAGAGGACTGTAGGCACCTACAGCCACCTCTTAGGCGGTAGTCTTGCCCAAAGGACGAACGCCCCTGCCCGACAGCTTGGGACAGACGCCCGGGACGGCTGGGACTGGAGTCCTGTAGGTGCCTACAGGGCAGACGGGACGCTTGGGAACACTGACGCCACTGACAAATAAGTAGCATCCGCTCGCCTCTCCTAGGCATTGATGGATTTTCCCCTCCACCTTTCGAGCAAGGCGACCAGGTGTTGTAAAGAATGACTTGTTTTCGTCTTGAATCAGTAAAGCTAGACTTTCAAAAGCGGCACTTGCACCCGGAGGGGTCACGTGGCGGGCTACACAGCACCAGCAATTGCAGTCGGGCCAGTGGTAGTTGCAGCTTTCTGGCTCATGATCGACGGTAGGCTTGAAGGTAGGGTCGATTGGGTGGAGTGTTCCAAACCCTCCGGGGGACTCCCAAGAGCCCCGGACGGGACGGGACGGCTACCTGTCGTCCGTCCAGGGCGGCCTAAGGGCAGGACGGCGGGCCCTACAGGGTGAGACATGTTAGTTCAGGGAAAGGGGGGTGGACGGCTGGGGATGGTGGGGGACGGCAGGGGACGGCACGAGTGATGTCTCATGGGGTGAAAAGAATCCGTTTCGAGGTGTATGATCTCAACTTGGCTAGTACAAGAGGTCCAAGGGCTAGGACTATAGTCCCCTATAGTCCGTCCGGTCCTCACCTTCCCGGGTGTAGTCCGTCCTACACCCTCAAAAAGAGGGGCTATGAGCCGTAGTCCATCCCGTCCTCACCCGAAGACGGACGGACTGGACGGCTGGGAACACTGATTGGGTGGCTGGTGTAGCAGAACGAGTGCTACCAGTAGTCGATGAGGTACTGGATGTGGCTGATCTCCTATAAATGCTTGTGCTATAGCTTGGATAATCAGCTATGCCACCGAATACCGCCGCCATTGTTTAAAATTAGTGCTTTAGTGTATGAGGGATTTGATGAAAAAAGAAGGATAGGGTAGGAGCGGTAGGGCAAGAAGATGGCCTAAAAACCGAAGGGGGATTGGTATGGGCGGAGATCAAGGGTGGACGGAAATAAAGAAATGGAATTGTAAATAGTGTGAGCAGAGGATATGTAGGGAGGGGAAGAAAACAACGATGGCAGAAATTGGGTTCACCTTGCACAGTGAGATGCGTATTGACTGTGGCAGTAAGCAGTTTTTCAGGAGAGTGGAGGAGGGGGGACTAGTTGTGGGGGGGGGGTGTTGGCGTAGTCACTTGTTTCTCAATTGCTAGCTGACGTGGCCTGATTCAGTGAGGGGCATTGTATACGGTAGCTTTCTGGAAGTGACATACGATTTGTGACTTCTGGGCTTAGGCACTATGACCAATAGAGCCGAGTAGAAATGGTCCCTTATCACTACCAGAACAACTATATTAACATTTAAACCCCGGCTTTATCCTACCTTTTGCGATGCCTCTAACTTACTCTAAACCGTATATATACTACCACTCCACAAATCCTAACTCTTACCCTTCCCGTCCCCACTCTTCCCCACCTTCCTCTCACCCACCCACGAGCGCCAAAGCTTCTCCCGCCGCAATGTGTTAACATACCGAAACCTTCAAGATTAGCCCCCGCCTCCCCTGCCATTGCCCTCTTAAGCAGCCAGCAAGAACGGCATTCGACCGCGGCGCAATCTAGGTCTAGGGCTACCTGCTTCTACACCAGTAGTAGATCGCCAACACGAGTTAAGCCCTTTCTGGCAACAATCATAAGTGGTACCTGTCCTGCGCATTCTCAGATTCCTGGAATGCCTCTCAAGGGTAGCTAAAATGAGTATGGGGACATAGTGAAAATGCTTTTGGAGCGGGAGGCTGCGGCTCCCAACACTGCGAACAAAAACAGTCGAAAACCTCTCCCTAAGCTGCAAAATGTAGACACACTAGAGCAGATGCTCCTAAAACGGTTTAAAGTTAGCCAGGATATCACTACAACGAACCCTGCCGGCCGAACAGCATCTGCACAGACTCTCAAGAAGCAACAGGGCAGAAATCCAAACCGGCGATCGGAAAGTCCACGTTTTATCCCTCGGTCGGCAGGTATTATTCGCCCAACTGCATTTTTCCCAGGTTAGCCCTCCCAGCCATCTAGAGCTCCTCCAAAAATATCCAGAGATCTTCACAGGAATGACAAAAACTCTCGCTTGCGGCTCTACACTTTCGCTCCACCAAACCTCCCTCCCGATTCATATTTTCTAGCTCTCCTTCTGTCCTCCCCACCGGTACTTCTATCCTCCCCCTTTTATTTCAAGGACCGTATAGTGTAGCGCTTGCACTATGTCAGCCTTCTCCCAGTACTGACACCTTTCTTTTCCCCCCCCCTTCCTCCTCCTCTCCGCAGCACTCGCTCCCGTCCTCATCTTACCATACCCGACACTCGCCGAGAGAGGTCTTCCCATGAGCAGAGTAGGTGGCCTTTTCATTCAACAGCAATTTCCGTTTACAGAGTAGAGTATTAATTCAGCGCTGGTCGTTACCCTCCTTCACTTGCTTCTTGGTTCTTTGTCTATATTTTTCATATATTGGGAGGAAAAAGATCCGGTTCCAGAGTGGGGTGGTTTGTCCGGCGTGTTTATTTTTTTCTTATTATTTTTACTATAGCCCCTTCCCGATAAGAATTGACTTTGGTGGGCTTTATAGACTTTGGTATTGCTCGCGCTGTAGAGTAATCGGTTTCTCACCCGATTGAGGGGTGCTCCTACCCTAAGATGGTAATTGAAAGACCAGCTAGTCTAACCCGAACCCCCTCTTGCCTCAAGCGGAGTCAAATTAAATTCATGGTACCGGTAGTGAACATAAAACGCACAAATTAAACTCGACGTGCTATACAGTGCTATACCTATCATTTCCCCCTCCAGACCTCGATAAAGTTAGAAACGATCTGCTCTATTCGTAGGTGATCCAAGAGTTTCAGCCCGATAACTCCCTGCTCGTGGCAATGTAGAGATCTGACAGGAAGCTTCGTTCGTATTCTCAATTGGATCGGATATATCTATTTATTCCGCTTTTCTTCCTTTTTCATTTTGCTTCCCCCTTCACCCTTCCTTTCCGCCCGGCTTGATGGGGATGCCCCCGCCCCCGCGATAAGTTATAAGTGCAGAACAATCGAGCGGTTTAATAAAAGGGAATAAGCGACACTGTAATCACAGGTGAGAAGCAGAAATTCGTAGCTTATGCGCCATACACCACCACAGGACTCCCGGAATCCATTCCTATTCCTACCCGCACCTGAGCTCACGTCTATATACCTAACATAGATCTGCAAAAGTTTCGCCGGCGCATACTCCGCATGTATAATACAGTAATCATCTATAAAATGGTAGCAATAAAATGGTAGAGAAGGAGGGACTGATGATAGAGAGAAAATGGAGTAGAAAAATTAAAGAAATAATTATGAAGGAGCCAATCGCCATTCGGAGGAGGGATCGGGTATTGAGGGGGGAAGACTTCGGTGAAGGGTAAACCGCCGAGATAGATTGAGTAGGGCGTGTAAATAAGTCGGACGGATCGGGCGAGGGAGGGTGCTCGTCGACGTCTACGAGGAGGGGAAGGGAGGGTTTACGTGCGGAGAATAGCTCCACGACCTCGTATGTCCACGGGGTGCAACTGATTCGGGGGCTGTTTCGCCGCTGAATATGTTGGGATTGATATAGCCTCGTTCTAATAGAACCTTTGCAACTCGTTCATGCCCGACCTCCGCAGCCAACGAGAGTAGTGTCCAACCATTATCGGTGTCTGCGGTGTTGGGATTGGTATCCTCTCGTTCCAATAGCAACTTTACTATTCCCTCATGCCTGTTCCCCGCAGCCCACGAGAGCGGTGTTCGACCATGCCAGGTGTCTACAATGTTGGGGTTGGTATCCTCTCGTTCCAATAGCAGCTTCACGACTCCCTCATGCCCGCACTCCGCGGCCCACAAGAGTGGTGTTCGACCATATCTGGTGTCTACAGTGTTAGGATTGGTATCCTCTCGTTCCAATAGAAACTTTACGACTTGCTCATTCCCGCACCCCGCGGCCCACAAGAGTGGTGTTCGATCATATGCGGCGCCCGCAGTGTTGGGATTGATATCCTCTCGTTCTAATAGCAACTTTACGACTCCGGGATGCCCGTTCTTCGCAGCCCACGAGAGCGGCGTTCGACGATATTCGGTGTCCACAGTGTTAGGATTGATATCATCTCGTTCTAATAGCAACTTTACTACTCCTTCATGCCCGTTCTTAGTAGCCCACAAGAGCGGTGTTCGATCATAAAAGGTGTCTACAGTGTCGGGATTGACATCCCCCGTCCCAATAGCAACTTTACTATTCCCTCATGCCCGCTCCCTGCAGCCCACAAGAGCGGTGTCCGGGCAAATTGGGTGTCCGCTGTATCGGCTTTGGAACCCTTACACTGTAAGAGCATCTTTACGACATCTTCATGACCTCCTACAGCTGCCCACGCGAGCGCCGATCTACCCATGCTATCCGTTTCGTTAATATCCCACTCTTTCATCGTCAATAACGCAACAATTATATCCACCATCCCGAAAAACGCCGCTCCATGGAGCCCTGTAAAACCATTAGGGCAACATCCCTCACAAAAGCCTGGATCCTCCCAGCGTCTATCCTCCTCGTAACTTAGTAAGAGCAGCTGAGAGGATATATGGTGTTTGAATCAAATCAGAAGCCCCAGTGCAAGTGGACTCACACTCTCCACCTTCTCCCTTCTAATGTGCTTTCCCCAATACAAAGAAGCATATCCGACAAGGGGGACTGTCGACGGGATTGAACCACGAATTGGAGAAAGCTCCCGGACATATTGAAAATTGAGGTACGTCAAGCAAACTTCCGCTATCATCGTATGTGGACTCGGGAACAGACTTGGATTATCGGATAAATACTCCTGCAAACTGAAATGCACAAGCCGGACTGTAGCGGAGGATGCCTCGACCGTGATAAGTCCCAAAGAACATGCTAGGAGTGCTCGAATTGTAGGAATGCTTTCAACACTCAGGTCTTGGGATCCTATCTTCACTCCTAAGGCATGACATAGCTCGCTAATGTGCAACGGCCGCTCCGAGTTCGATACCCACATAAGGGCTTCCATTCCGAGTCTAGATCTACCCCCCTTCTGTGCCTTCATTCGTGCAAGGGTTGTGGCGTATGCATCCTCCAAATGATTACCCTTAGTAATCTCGTTCAACTTTCGTCTTCTATCAAAAATGGTAACCTCTCCCAGGATAGTGTCGATGTTTAGCGAAACAAGGAGGAATCTACAGACAATTGTTAGCAAATATAAAATCACACAAGGAGCCGGAACTGCGGATGCCCCTACACACATTTCAGAGATTCTTTCCGGGATAATCCTCAATATATCTGCCCCCACAAATCATCCGACATTGCGTCGCACATGGTGTCCATTTCCAACTTCTTCTCTAAATATCTTTTTATTTCGTGCGCGCCATGTCTGATGGGTATTATAATCACACCCGCGAAATATCTTACGATATCGACCTCAACATGAGGCCTCCCAGTGACAAATATTCGCATTGTCGGTGACTCCTGGAGGATATCCTTCAGTGACCCAAGAAGCTCCAGTAAATGCTTCGGGAGACACTCATCTAAAGCGTCGATACAGATGAAAACCCGCGGTAATATAGCAATAGCATCCTTGACCATCTGCACCATATCCGGAAGCCGCAGACCTCGCCCGCCAAACTCCTTTTTCGCTTTTTCAAATACCGTTCGCACATACTCCAGTATGCCTTCTCTAGCCACCAGCTGCTTTAGAATGGCTCCCATGATGTTAGCCGCTGTCTGTTCATCCTGATTGCGAAAGTCGCAGTAGAACCCCGCCACTGTAATATCTCCCTCACCATCCTCATCACATAGCCTATCGATCACCAATGAACTAATATTTCCGGCAGTCAGTGATAACTCATGCCTCCTCCGGAGGACCAGTCACCTACCTTAGGAATGTCTTTCCCACTCCCGGATTCCCATAGCAAAACAAGACAGCCTCTTCTACACCATCTTCACCATACCTCCACCCGTGAAACTCATTTGTTTGCAAAAGCGAACCCCCGACATCATCAAGCCTATTAGTACGCACATCTTGATGCCTTCTCCGCGAGTCCAGTGGCGAGAGCCATCGCATAATTTCTGGGTTCTCATCAGCTACCGTTTTGTTCACATTGATAATATTGTTATGACTATTCGTCACGTTATAGCTGTTGGAATTCCCTGTATTGATCGGGTGCAGATATGTTGTGTAGTCCATGGCGGTCGCTCCGGGGTCTCAGTCGTAGATATGTCACAGTGGAAAGCAATATTGCGATATCGGGGGAAGGGGTAATGGAATGCACCAGCTATGCTAAAAAAAGCGGGGATGCGGCTCATTGCGCTAAAAATTACTGTCCAATCATTTCCCGCTGAGTTGTCACCAGCAATTTAAGTGTCTTACCCTACCGGTAACAGCTCAGATGTCACAAATCAAATAGTATGATACAGAACACAACAACAATTTTACCACCCGGGCAGAGGGGAAACCCCACCGTTCAAGTTCTCCATGGAATGTGTTCCGATATTCTGCGATGGAGGCCTAGTATCCCAGGCCACCTAGAGTTTATTAGAATAGCTAACCAGCTTAAGTATTGCAAGGCGCTCAACACCCCTCTGCGACCGGTAAGCTATCCCAAGAGTGAAGTCAAGCCGAAAATTCCAAAAACACCCAACTGCTCCGAGCACATTACAGTACAATCCAGCAACATCGGTATTTGGACAACTAGAGATTGACACTTGATTTTTCACCAAGATACAGTATCCCAATCGACGAATAGCCGAATTTTTGATCCGATATTACCCAGGCCAACTAAAGTGATGAATTACCAGGATAGAACATGTCCAAGATCATGAATACTTCTAGAAAAAAATTAAACAGTAGCCTATGCGGATCTGTTTAAAGTAAATTGATAAAATATCTGCGCAACTGGAAGCTTGATTGCGGAGGAGGATGTCTTGACCTTAATTCCACCATGGCACTGAAGAGGGGAAACAAGCGTCCTTTCAATACATAACTAGGAAAAACTCCTACCTTCCAACATCTTCCTTTCCCAACCTCCCATCTTCACGATACAAGTAAAATTCGCCGCACCCCTTCTTTCCCCATCTCACTTCACCTGATCTCTTCCTCCTTCCATTCCCTTCATTTTCTGTACTTCATTTCTTAAATTCTCAACTCTTCTTCGTCCCCTCTCTTCACTCTGTCTTCTTTACTTCACTCCCACCTCCGACCTCATTCTCTAACTTCCAGATTAACTTATTCTTGTTCGTCCTTTATGCGAGAGATGATGAATTCCAGATATGTAACCATTGTTCTTGATGCGCCAAGCTCATTCTATCCATCACATCGCAAAGCGCCGGCGATTCACAATACCGTTGGGTCCCGATGATATGTACTCCAAGTAACCACAGCCACTGGCTAGATTTCAGGGATCTTCTTCACCTCTTAAATTACAAGCACAAGGAACAATAAACTTCTTGGGAGCAGGACCACGCACTACCCGTGAAATCGTTAAGTTTGTAAAACGGGCTGCTATTACACAGACAAAGTTGACTAGAGCCTCAGCACCACCATAGTGTTTATGCAACTGGACCTTTCTATAAACATCACCACGTTACGGGCACGGTACAGCGGGTGTGGATCCCGCATCTCTTCCGCTTAACACCTAGCCAGCCGCAATGTTTAGTCCCTTACTATTTTCAGCCAAACCAGATATATCCCTGGATCCCTTTTCTTTTCTCTTTTTTTTGCTCCCTTTTTATTTCCTTTGTCTCTTTTTTCCGCTTCTGACGTGTCTACTATCTACTAATGATCCCTCATTGTGGCCGGCGAGAGGGTGAAGTTAGAGCACAATGAGAAAGTGAGTTATTACTTTGGGGAGGTTATCCGATTGTCGGATCGCACTTTTTAATAAGTTGTAGGAACCATAGTTTCCCTCCTAAATACCCCCTTCTTCCTTGCCACAGTTCACTCCGCCTTGCCAGGGTTGCCGCAGGAGACCGCTCTCGGTAATTTTGATCGGAAACAAAGTGTAATTTTGGGTTGGAGCATAACGCGGTAGTTTTATCGGATGATCTAGAGGGTGCCCACTTTTTTTTTCATAGGACCTCCGCGAGTGATAAGATATGAACTTTGGCAACCTCCCCTGTGCCTATCACACCCAAGCCTCCTCGGCAACATGAATAGGATCGCACCACTCTAAGTTACGGCGGGATGTTGGAACCGTGTGCGGTACGCAAAATGGGAATTTATAGGTTGAAAATAATATTAAATTTCCGATGCCGCACATGCACGGATATGCGGGTATGATACGTGGATAGGGGGATCTGTGACTAGGAGATATATGGCTGTAGGGCATGCAGCTTTGTGGTGCACAGCGACTAGGCGCTTAGCAGTGGGTTGTCGTTTTCACATCTTATATCGTTAGGTATAGGGTACTGGTTTTTGGTTTTGTTGATACCCATTGTCATTGGGCATTAGGTATCCGGTATTTAGCGCACCAGCTGGGCACAGGCTTTAGAGATTACGGAGTATATCAGAGAATCCTGGGATGTCAAAATGGTTCCAGATTGTTTAAGATTGCTAGGGTTTAGGATCCGTTAGCTTAGTGTGTGTTCTTTAGAGTTCGTTGAGTTTTTGAGTTTTGCGGTGTTGTCGGTTAGAGGGAGATAGATATATACCCATGCCAGATTAGCGGGGATAAAGGGGTTGTGTTTTGGACAATGTCCCTCGCAAAAGTTAACGACCCCGTAGTGTAAGTTAAATACAAGCAGCTACCCTAAGGCCTATCATACAAACCGAGCTAGAAATACCCAGTCAATCACAGTACGTCAGTTCCCGTTACATCTAATCCCATTCATTCCACAGGATCTTCCTCAAAACATCAATCGCAGCGATACACGATTTGCAAGCATAGTAGCCAGAAGGAATTGTACTCGGAAGAACAAGAAGGCCGAATGTTCACGAGGTGGAGCCGAGCATCCCCAAAGGGGGGCGGTTGTCAAGAACGAAATCTCTGTTGTTTTTAAGGCACCAGGAAACCATACACCCCCCCCCCCCGCCGTCAAACCTGGATGGTGACGGCACTTTCCCTGAGCCACAGGAGTGCAAAGCGCAGGAGATCGGTGTCTGACCGCGCTCATCTTGTTTGTTAGCTCGACATCTCCCTTTCCTAGACTAATCCTTATAGCATCCCCCTGCCCCTTCTTAGCAGTTGGTAGGAGCGGTATTCGACAGCCGCGCAATCCAGGTTCGGGGTTGACATTATTCTGCACCGGTAGTAGCTCGCCTACCCGAGTCATTCCCTTTCCGGTAACAATCATGAGTGGTGCCTGGCCTGCATATCCTGGCATTCCCGGCTAGCGTCTTCCAGAGCTAATAGCCTTTTCACCAAACCTGAGAGGTATTTGGCCCCACCCATTTTGTCCGCTGCATTTGGTAGCTCCCCGGGTGCCTCCCATATTGCAGATAAAGACGGTTGAAGGTGTCTTGCGGGTAACTGAAATGGGTATGGGGACATGGTGAAAATACTTTTGGAGCAGGAGGCAGCCACTCCCAACTGCGGATAAAAACGGTTCGACATGCCTCTCGTAGGCTACAAAATGTGGACACACTGGAGCTGTGGGAATGCTCATAAAACCATATAGAGCTAACCAGGGTATCACTATAAAAAACCCCTCTTGTAGAACAGCATCGGGGGAGACTCCCGCGAAGCAACAGGGCTGAGATCCAAACCGGCGATTGGAAAATACTGTACATGTTTTATTCCTCAGTCGGCAAATAGAACTCGCCCAATAGCACTTTTCCCTGGTTAGCCCTCCAGGTAATCTGGGGCCCCTCCGAAAAGATGCATTAATGACAAAAGCTCTCGCTTGCAGCTCTGCGCTCCCGCACCACCAAACCTCGCCCCCGATTCACACTCTCTAGCTATCCTTCTGCCTTTCCCGCATGTACATTTATTCTCCTCCTTTTACTTCAACGACCATATTGTATAGTGCTTACACAATATCGGTTTTTTCTCGGTATGATACCAACCTTGTTTTCTCATTTCCTTCCCTCCTCCTCCTCTTCTCCACAGCACTCGTTCACGCCCTCATCTTCCCATACCCGAAGCTTGACGAAAGAGGGCTTCGTATGAGCTGAGTAGGTGGCTTTTCTATGCCATAGAAATTCCCCTTTACAGAGTCCAGGATCAATTTAACACTGACCGTCACCCTCCTTCCCTTGCTTCTTTCCTGTTTGGTTCTTTGTCCATATCCTTTATATTTTGGAAGGAAAGACATGAAACTTCGTTCGTATTCTCGACTGGATCGGAGATATCGGTTGATTCCGTTTTACCTCTTGTCTTCTGTTCTATTTCTCATTTTATCCTTCCGTTCCCACCGGCTTGCTGGGGATGCCCCGCTGCTGCTCGCTCGGCGTATGGGTTAGGGGTGAAGGAGAAAACAAATACAGATATCCCGTCTGTTGATTTATTAAATTTAGATCCCAAGATACCTCCTTGGGATTAAGTTATACAGTAAGTACAGGATAAACGAGATTCTAATAGGAGGAGGTAAGCGATGTTGTAATTACAAGTGAGAGGTAGACAAAAAAGAGCAAAAAGAGGAAACCATAGTCTATGCACTATATATTAATACCAGCACCACAGGACCCCCTACATTATTCCCATTCCCACCGGTACCCGAACCCACGTATATATCTAACCGAAATCCGCGAAAGTTTCTCCCGCGCCCAGTCCGCATGTATAACACAGTAACTATCTATGAAATGGCAGCAATGGAATGGTTGAGAAGGAGGGACTGATAATAGCGAGAAAATAGAGTAGGAAAATTAAAGAAGAAATAATTGTGAAGGAGCCAATCGCTATCCGGAGGAGGGATCGGGTATTGGGGGGAAGGGATCCGTTGAAGGAAGAACCGCCGGGATAGATTGAGTGGGGCTAGGAATTAAGTCGGACGGATCGGACGAGGGGGGGCGCTCGTCGATATCTACGAGGAGGGGAAGGGAGGGTTTACCTGCGGAGAATAACTCCACGACCGCTGTGTGTCCACAGGACGCAGCTAGTTCGGAGGCTGTTTCGCCGCTGAGGGCTGGTATGTCGGGATTGACATCGTCGCGTTCCAATAGCAACTTTACGACTCCCGAATGCCCGTTCTCCGCAGCCCACGAGAGCGGTGTTTGACCATAATCGGTGTCTACAGTGTTGGGATTGATATCCTCTCGTTCCAATAGCAGCTTTACGACTCCCTCATACCCGTACCTCGCAGCCCACAAGAGCGGTGTTTGACCAGATTTGGTGTCTACAGTGTTGGGATTGATATCCTCTCGTTCCAATAGCAACTTTACGACTCCCGAATGCCCGTTCCCCGCAGCCCACGAGAGCGGTGTTCGACCATATTTGGTGTCTGGAGTGTT
>Ga0307509_10005821_pt1 | contig 16908 bp, 18 predicted proteins | sample 10_EM_MG_FD_202245 | JGI IMG/M metagenome (GOLD analysis project Ga0307509, IMG submission 202245) | Populus trichocarpa ectomycorrhiza microbial communities from riparian zone in the Pacific Northwest, United States - 10_EM | ecosystem: Host-associated > Plants > Roots > Unclassified | place... | reverse complement strand
AAAAAAAAAAGAATCACCCCCCCCCAGCAACCCATCGACGCTCATTAAACTTCCTTTGCACTCTATCTAGTCGTCTCTCAACAACCATCGCCTTTCTCTCCCTCTCCCTTCCATTTCTTTTCCTCTTCCCGCCGACCATCTTCGCCTCCGTCCGTCCGATCGATTCGCTTTCGACCGTGATCCTCTCGGCCTTCTTCTTTGTGTGTTCAGTTTTTTCCTTCCGTCGTTGAAGTCGATACTAAAAAAGGGTTCTCATACACGAGGCTGCTTCTACGGGATTAGATTCGAAGTCGTGGGCTCATCCCTGGGATATTATCTCTTTTCTTTTAATTTCTGTCTTCCCTTCTGGGCGGGAGTTGGGAATAAGGAGGCCGAATCGGAAGGGAGGGAAAGAAGAAAAACAAGAATAAAGGACTGTTTTTTCGCGAGCCGAAGCTGTTTCTAAATTTCTTCTAGACCAAGTTGCTCGATATTTTGGACATTTGTGTCTTCTCTTTTCTAAGATGTCTTCTGAGAAACAAGCACCCTTGAATGGGGACGTGACATCTGGCTCCGCGACTCAGGCAATCTCACACGAGCGAAGTTCATCGAATGTTACTGGTGCGTAGTTCTGTCATAAGCATCATCTTCTTCTCCTCCCCCCCCCCCCATCCCAAGCTCGTTATATTATTGTCCTTTTCTTGCTGGCTCTTCTTGGACTATTCGCCTTGCCAGGAGCCTTGGGGGTTCAATGGATGCAACGTGCTAATGCTATCTATAGATTCAGATAAAGGCCGTAATTCGGAGTCATCTCCTTTAACACCCCCGACACCCCCCATTAGAACTTCGTCGATACAACCAATTGCCCCGCGCTCCTCTGCAGACGAACCTTCATCATCTCCATCAACACCTGTGCCTCCTCCATCAACCTCGACTGCTGGAACCGAGGTGCCGCCACCTGCTACGCTGTCAACCGCTAACGCCCCCGCTTCTCAAAAGCGGAACTCGTTGCTCGCTGTCCCCACCCGGACGTCATCAACAAAGCAGGCTGAACAGTCACCAACCTCCACAAGTAGTACCGCTGTCACTGCGACCGGCGACAACACGTCTACCACCAGTCGTAAGGGAAGGCGGAGAAGAGAGGCGGGGAGTAATGTGAGTAGCTTGAACTCTGGTGAAGAAGGACATCCTCGCAAGGCTAGCGGCTTGGGGAAGTTTTTTGGATTTTTATGCTGCCGAAGTAGCGCATCTGCGGAGGAAATGCAACCCGGTCCACGCAAAGCTAGTAAGAGGCCTGGATCTGCATCTTCCCGCAAAGCGACCCCTGTCGGGAAAGAGCATGCGCTTAAAACTTCAAAAGATAGCGGTGTCGCCGAATCCAAGGATGCAGCGGATGCTGGTAAGCTTGGGGATGATGGCAACACAATCCGTTCCGAAACTGCGAAGGAGGATCCGACGTCTGCCACGTCCGTCGTCTTAAACTCTGGATCCGGAGATGAGGACAAGATAAAGCGGGCGGATGGTGAGGTTCTTGTTGGAGAGAAGATTGTTGTAAAAGATGACTCCGCTGCCAAAGAAGGGGGCGCGGGGGCGGGGGCGGGGGCGGGGCAAAACAGCTCCTTGTTGCCCGGTAACACACCAACTGTCACCATACAGGCACCCACACCAACGGCACCTCAAAGCGAAAAAGACGAGCCCGAATTTACTGCTCCCGACCCCCAGTCGTCGAAGGAGACCGGTGCCTCGACTTCAGAGGATATCGAGATGCGCGACGCAGATGGTGAGGATTACGGTGTTGCCGGCAAGAAGGGCTCGGAGCTGAAGATTCAGTTGCCACCTTCCCCACATTCCGAGGAATCTGGCCAGGAAAGTGAAAGCGACGACACGCAGCAGAGGAGCTCGGATGAGGGCTATTCCCATGATTTCCGTGATGCCGCGCTAGTACATACACCATCACTGGATGAGAGGCAACAATGGTTGCTACCTCCGCTAGCCCCCAGATTCGAAGGAAAGAAGTGCTTAGTATTGGACTTGGACGAGACCCTTGTACATAGTAGCTTCAAGGTATGTGGTCCGGTATTTGCTGTTAAGGTTTCCTCCGCTAACCTCTTGCTCTAGGTCTTGCATCAGGCAGATTTTACTATTCCTGTAGACATCGAGGGAAGTTATCACAACGTCTATGTTATTAAGAGACCTGGTGTGGATGAGTTTATGAAGAGAGTGGGTGAACTATACGAGGTTGTTGTATTTACGGCTTCTGTCTCGAAGGTATGCTTCCGCTCCTGTAGACCTATAGATGCGTGTTTCTGATATTCGTATTACAGTATGGCGATCCGCTACTCGATCAGCTAGACATTCACCATGTCGTCCATCATCGCCTTTTCAGAGACAGTTGCTTCAACAACCAGGGAAACTATGTCAAGGTATTCTAGACAATGTGATACTATCTTGGGCATTAATTCTGACACCTATTGTAGGATCTCTCCCAACTTGGCCGAGACCTTAAGGATACCATCATCATCGATAACTCCCCCACAAGCTACGTCTTTCATCCACAGCATGCCGTGCCTATTAGCAGTTGGTTCTCTGATGCTCACGACAACGAGTTATTGGATCTCATCCCTGTTCTAGAGGACCTGTCGACACAAGATGTCCGGGACGTAACGCTGGTCCTGGACGTATCTCTGTGACGATCCGTATAGATGACTCCTGTGGTAGCTTGCGATTCTATGGTGGCTTTGCTCTTGGTCTTTTTTTTTTTACTTTGAAAATGGGGTTTCTGCATCAACACATGGTGAAATGCCGATATTTTATGGCTGTATAACTGCATGCATAATTTTTGGGGAGTATGGTGATTGAGGGAGTGCGGCCGTTGGATTGAATAGCTGCGGTAGGGTGCCTTTCCATACACAAAAATGCTGCCCGATGGGAAAATGCTATTGGGATCAGGGACTAAGGGAGATTCCTTGGAACGTGATCTTGGGCCTTTTATTCCTTGCCACTGGCTATTGTCCAGTATATCTTTTTATATTCTCGTTTTTGTCTTTTCCTTGATATCCTACACCCATGGGTGTTGAATCTCATTTAGTTGGCTACTGCCGTGTTTCTTTTGTAATGCTTCTTCCACTACCCTCTCCTATTAACATATTATTAAGTCTGCATACTGTATATGCCGTTTCCCTTTTCCCCTTCCGCATCTCCCTTTTCCTTTTTTGTCGTCGTCTTCCTTCTTCGCTCCATCTCATTTTCTTTTCTGCTGATTCATTCTCGAACATGCTTCAGGAGTCTTTTTTATTTCACGCAAAAAAATGCTTCGTGTATCTGGGGTCAGCGATCTTTTGATATTGTTTCTTTTTCATTTCTTTCATTTCTTTCATCATTTTCATTTCTCCGTCCTCACTTCCCCTTTGTAAAGCCTCAATCATATTAGCTTTGCTCTTGTGACCTTTCATTGCCGTTTTTTTTTCTTTTTCTTCAATACCCACTGCTCTTCTCGGCATTCTCTTTTTTCTCTCTTCTATTGCTTAGCGGTGGAATTGGTATGGGGGATGCATCAATGGAGGTAGTTTCGTGGGAGGGAGAGAGTATGGGAGGGGAGGTGGGGAAGGGAAGGGAAAGGGGAAAGGGGGGGGGGGGTAGCAGGGTGGTATGTTAGTTAGGGGTCGATCGAATATATTTGTAATGGGGAGGTGTTGGCAGAGCCGGTGAAAACAAACTACCGTACACATGATATCATGCTCGAGTTGGTTTCCTCTAACTTGAGCAATGTTGTTGGTTGTCATTGATAGAGTTGTTTCTTTCTTTTTTTTCTTGTCCCGACGGGTATATAGGTGGATGTGTGCAAGCAAGTTATCCCTTGTGGGGTCTGTGACAGTCAGATTCGTCGCCAGGCACGCTAAGACCAGATTTGGCAGCCGTTAGCTGGACTTGACGAGGACAGATATATTCTGCCTTCTCTGTGTTTGAATGACTCAGCACTCTAGGTGAGTTTAAATGTTCTCAGCAAATCACAAATCCCAAACGGTTCCAGGATGAGCTTGGCGTGCCAGGAGACGAAGCTGTCTCAGACCGCCAAAGGGATAATGCTTATCAGTCAGTAGGTTAGGGACCCTGAAATTAAGTCACCCCAAATCTGCCGGTAAGGAAAGGGTAGATCGCGCAAGTCATGTTTAAAACCCTTGCAACCACGACCTCGATAAACGAGGGGTAGGAAGTAGACAAGACAGGAGCCAGTGGCAGCGGCTTAAATTTGGATGGCACAGGACTAGCAACCGTTTTATTTCAATCATCATCCAACAGCTTGTTTCCCTTGGGAGCCCAAGCTAACTACCCGTCCAAACTTCATTCTTATCCCCCCCCCACCCCAATAACCAAACATCAGAAATTATAAAGCTACATCACTCATAGCCATGACGGACGAGAGCACGAGATTAACGAATTATGAAGCAAGGGAGGATGATCATCAGCACACACCCGTTGGTGACAGTGAAGCTGATATAGAGACCGAAGAGGAGGACGGTGCTAATACAGCTGTGGTTAATGGAAGGGTTATTGAGGATCCTTCGGTGGAGGTTATTGATGATGATGAAGGTTTTTCTTCCTTCCTAATAATACCTCTGGTTTGCGATGGATGGCGAGAGGGGAAAAGAGCTAAGGAGTGAGGTATAGATCTGCTCGATGATTATCCTCTTGACGTTGAGGTGGGTAGTACTATTTCCTTGCCTTTCCTTCTTTTCTTCTTCACTCTTCCCTTCCCATTTGCTGGTTTGCTTGCTTGATTTGGTCGGAGTACCGTATTTCACACATGAGCCTGACTCATCCGATCAACGGTCTTTTTTTTATAGGACATCGAGTTAATCCACCTGCGAATCTCCTCCATCCGCGCCCTCAAGCTCGAACGCTTCACGCAAGTGCAGAAGCTCTGCCTCCGCCAAAACAGTATCACTGACATCGAATGCCTCTCCCCGCTCGCGCAAACTCTTATCGACCTCGACCTCTACGACAACCAAATCGCACACATACACGGCCTAGAGGACTTGGTGAATCTGGAGAACCTCGACCTGAGCTTCAATAAGTTGAAGCACATTAAGCGCATTTCCAACCTCACCGGTTTGAAGAACTTGTACTTTGTGCAGAACAGGATTTCCAGGATCGAGGGGTTAGATGGGCTGTCGGCGTTGCGGAACTTAGAGTTGGGGGCTAATCGAATTCGGGTATGTTTTTTTTTCTTCTTTTCAACCTGAGGGAAGGATGGGGTGGCTAATTAGGGGGGTGGGGTTGTGTCTGTTGCAGGAGATTGACAATATCGGCCACTTGACTGCTTTGCAAGAGCTCTGGTTGGGGAAGAATAAAATTACCGAGTTAAAGGTTTTTGCCTCTTCCCCCTACGGATTTGACTTGGTTAACTCACTCTCCTCTCCCACAATAGAACCTATCAACATTAAAGAACCTCAGGATCCTCTCCATCCAATCCAACCGCCTAACCAGCATCGCCGGCCTGGACGAGCTAACCTCTCTCGAAGAGCTTTACATCAGCCACAACGCCTTGACCGCCATCACAGGCCTCGAGGCCAACGAAAATCTACGCGTCCTGGACATCTCGAATAACCAGATCGCCCAGCTCGCCAACCTCGCGCACCTGTCCCACCTCGAGGAGCTGTGGGCCAGTAATAACAAGCTCGCCTCGTTCGAGGAGATTGAGCAGGAGTTGGGCGGGTTGGAGGAATTGGTCACAGTTTACTTTGAAGGGAACCCGCTCATGTGGGAGGCCGCCGCGGGGTATAGGATCAAGATTAAGTTGGCTTTGCCGAGGATTCAACAGATTGATGCTAGTATGTTTTTCCCCTCTCCCCTTCTACCTTCCTGCTCCTGTTTGCTGGCCCAATTTGTCATGCTGACGGGGGATGTTTTTGTAGCGTTTGTGAGGGCTTAGGAGAGGAGAGCTTTGTAGACGATAGTGATTGACACATTGGATTGTCTGAAGAAGTGTGCGTAGCGGAATAGATTGGTATAATGGGTATTATTGCTTGTAGAGGAGGGATATTTCTTGCTTCCTCGTTATTAACACTTGTAGTTTTTTTCGGGGGGTTTTTTTAAAAAAGAAAACACCTATATACAATTCACTGAACGCCCCCCTGTTTCAACAACCCACTTACCCAACTTCCTTGAGTTCTTGTCGAGACAAACACACATAGTATCGACCCACCTCTCACCAACTATAACCCAGCCCACGCTTCATCCGGGCTTTCTACCCTTCTCCTTACCCCACCATTCTCCTACGCCGCCACCACTAACGGCCGGTGTGCTTGTTCCGCGCTGGCACTCCCCTCATCCTCCGCCGGCGACGAAGCTAAAGTTGAAACGGGGGCATAGTGCTCCACTTAGGCGGTGACGGGCATAGTGCTCCACTCAAGCGGTGACATCCCAATAGGCGCAATCTTCACGAACCCAGTCAAGATCCTACCAGTTTTATACTCTCCGTGTTCCACCTCTCCCAGGTTTCTCCCCCTTTGTGTGTGGGGGGGGTTAAAATGGACCCAGCATCACTAGTACTCTTGCTAGCACTACTCTTCTCCTCTCCGTCGTCATTGTCATCGGTGTGGTTGGGGTAACCTCCCCGGTCTCAGCTGATCCCATGCTCGAATGACCGAGTCCCGGTAGGTTGTTGGAAGAATGAGAGTGAGTGTGGAGGTGTGTGGTTATGGAGAAGGGGGAGGGGGGTGAAGAGGTTTAGGTTCCCCCCTGCTTGGTTGGTTAGCTGGTGGGGGATATCTTGTGGGGGGGGTCATATGCAGAGGTGCGGAGAGGCAGGCAGTCCCTTGTGGTCTTGAGAGGTGGTCTTCTTGTTGGAGTGTTTCATTTTTTCTATCTTGTGCGAGTGTAGTAGTGGTATCTGTATTGTACTAGTATCCTACGAATAGCGTACTACATGGACAAGAGGCGCGACCTGTAGGCGCTCGCTCCTCTACTCTGCTCTGATTGCTAGCCGGCGCGACACACCGTGTGCCTAGGCGTGCTGTGTGCGATACACGCACGTATGTTGGCAATCGTTCGTGTGGGCTGCACCCTGCTGGGCGTTGGCACCTGCTCGCTCGCTTGGTAAAGGGTTGGTGACTTGGTGTCGAGTGAGTTTTTGTGCTGGGGGGCGGGGGGGGAAATTGATGCTAGACTACTCCAGTTTCGGGGGAGGTTGGGGTCAACGCGGTTGTCGCAAAACCCTAACAAGATTATGTATGACGAAATGATCGGTTGCCCCTGGCTTGGTGGTGGTGGTGGTGGTGTTGGACATCCAAACCAACGTCAACGTGGGACCGACAAGCGGCTACCCCCGTCTAGTCCAGTCTTGGTGTTGGAATCTTTTTTTCCCTCCGTTTCTTGCAATCCACCACCACCACCACCACGAATTCGCACCATGCCCCCGCGCGCCTTCCACCAGGCCAGCACCGGCAACCTGTCCACCCCAGCGGGAACCTACATCTACACTTTAACCCCCCTCTCCGCAACGCATCTCGCCGCCTCAATCTCAACCTCCTCCGTTTCCTCCTCCTTAATAACCTTCTCCAAATCCACTCTCACACCAACAACCACAATCCCACACGCACACACAAGCATAACTTCACTCAGCACCTACCCTGCATCACCGCAAACTCTACTGACTTCTGGTACGGACGGGCTTATAAAACTCTGGGACCTCCGTTGCCCCCCTTCCGCCCCGCTAGCGAGTAAGATAAGCGTAGGCGCACCGGTACTATGCGCTTCCACGAATGCTCAGGGTGGGATTATCGCGGGGACCGAGATGCAGGATCAGGTTTCGAAGGTTTGCGTTTGGGATGGGAGGATGATGGGGGAGAAGCCGATGTGGGTGTTCGCGGAGAGCCATGGGGACGACGTCTCGTTTGTGGGGTTCGCCGGAGGGGGAGAGGGAGGGGGATGGGGGATTAGTGGGGGGATGGATGGGCTGGTTAACGTTTTTGATCTGCTAGCTGGGAAGGGGGCGGCGGGAGGAGAGGATGATGAGAGGGCGCTTTGGCAAGTGGTTAATGTTGGTGCTTCGGTTCACCGGGCGGGGTTTTTGAATGCTGGCGGTGGTGGTGGTGGTGCTGCCGGGAAGGGGGAATGGGTCTTTGGGGTTACGACAGATGAGAGTCTTGTTCTCAGGTCTTTTAATCACACACCTGGCGGAGGAGAGGAGGAGGAGGAGGATGCCGAGGGGGAGAGCGCCGGGGATGTTGGGGATGTTAGGGGGAGGTTGGATTGTGAGTATGTGGTCGACGTATTACGTGCTGGTAGCACTGGTGCCGGGGGAATTGTCGTTGCAGGGAATAAGGAGGTTGGGAAGCAGCGGGTCGACCTCGTCCCGCTGAGGTGGACTGGTGGTGGCCAATGGGGGTTTACAAGCGAGGATAGAGTCAGGTTGCAAGGGGGCCATGGCGAGGAGGTTTGTAGGGGGGTCTGGGTTGATGAAGGGGTATGTTTGCTTTCTTTCCTTTCTTTCATGCCCTGGTTCGCGAGGAAGAGAGCGGGAGGGTACTGATGGGTAATATAGTCCGAGGCGGTCTTCACCGGCGGTGAGGATGGGCTTGTCAAGGTTTGGAGGGAGGAGGCGAGTAGAGGGGAGGGTGTGTCCAAAGGGAAGAAGAAGAGGGAGAGGGAAAGGGAGAAGGAGAAGGAGAGATTTAAGCCTTATTGATTCACGGAGCGAGACGGCCTGGTGGATTGTATTGGCTCGTGTTGGGCTGCATTATGGTAAGTCGTTGCTAGCATTACAGTACAGTATCATACAGTCTGGTGAAAGAGGGGATTCGTCTTGTGAAATGTGGGAGATGGGCGCCGTTATTGTTCAAGGCTGACTTATGGGAAAGGAGCAACCTTTAAGTACATGATCAATGCCAATTGTACCGGTACGAGCACGCGTCCCGTAAGCAGCTCACGTACCGGTACTTTGGTCGTAGTCTACCCTCACCGCATTCACTCAAAATGGTATTAGTATGGTGTGCAGTACATAGCCTACGAGTACACTCTTCCTGGGTGCGGTCAAGACTGTAGTCCCCCTCTAGCCTTTATAGTATCATATTCTCCTCTGTGCCAGTGCCATAGTAATCGCCAAGCAAGGGCACATGTGCTCCCTTCAACACCTTACCGGAGCAATCTCACACGGCGTCAGTCGGTGTAATGCAGGTAATGATACTGGTACCGTAAAAACTTGAATAGGTGGTAAATGTGTTGTCTCAACTGAGGGCCGAGTTTGCGACACCGGCATCCCCCCAGAGTGTATGGGAGAAAGGGGGGATTCTAATTCCCAGCACCGGCACGTTTATCTGATGTTGGAGTATTGGTGCTGTACTACAAGTACCTGCAGTACTCGTGCCTATGGTATTTTCCCAGGGGCGCGAACGCAACCAAACTGGCCACGTTTTGACAAATACCCGTATCCGTGACGGATTCTCACAGATAGCAAATGGGGCAGAGCACAAACAAAAGAGAATCCAATGTTCTCCTGTATGGTGGAAAGCAAGGGGGGGAAAGGAATTCTAATGTTAAAACAAATACTACCTGTACAATATGAGTAGAATTGTATCCATAGGGATGGGGATCAACACCTGGAGCGAACCGGGGAAGCCTCTCACATCACATCATCCCGTAGCCCGGCTCGTTCTTCACCCATCCCCGGATTTACTCTGCCATGCAACACACGACAACACCACTGTATCTTCCACGTAACCCTCAACTCACCTTTTTTCCGCCCCTTCCCCTCTACCCCACGCACAAACCAATCAGGGCGGTACCGTTCATGACCTCACTACCATTATCTCGATAGAGAGATCGCCTTCTCTGCTCATTCTTCCTATTTCTTCTATTTTCCCTTGCTCTATTTATTTATTTCTTTTTAGTTCTACTTCTTTCTTGATACCGGCCCTATGAAGCTTAGCCATCTGGTCACCCTCGGGGGAGCTGTGTCCCTGCTCGTCGGAAACGTCGCAGCGGCGACAGGAGGTGGAGCATCACTACCCAAAACACCGGGTGATCCAGAATCATCAATAGTTTTGCGGGGCCAACAACAGCAGCACTCCCAAGAACGATTACTAGATAATCGCCTCAACGCAAAACCCCCCGATGATAGTACTACTACTACGACGGCCGGTGGCGATAATGGAGATGCTAATGAGCATTCGAAACAAGCCGCGGCGGCACTAGTAAACGATGCGCTCGCGATCCTACGAGCTCTTGTACCGAGCTCCTCGCAGTCTACATATATCGTACGGGAAGGCGGAGGGGGAGGGGGGCGGCCAGAAGGGGAAGGACCGCATAGTCTGCTGGGATTACTTGCGGGTTATATTAAGCGGGTAGCTAAGGTTTTGTTATTGTATACTCCTTCGACGCTGGAGGAGCCGGTGGACGGTGGGACGAAGGTCACGGTTTTGGGGGAGAAGTTGGCGGCAGCGGTGGAGAAGCTCGAGACTGCTGGGAGGGTGCTGAAGAGCCCTGACGCGATCTATTTGCTGGCGCAGATGAATTTTGTGGGTTCCCTCGTTCCCCTTCGTTTGGCTATTTCTCGGAGGTGCTGCTGGGTGGGTGGATCGGCTAATTCACGGGGGTAGTATGGGAATTGGTCGTATCCGAGGAATTACCCTGTGGCGTTTGAAAAGTACAAGCAGCTAGCGGACCTTACTGGGAATTCAACAGCGCAGAGTATGGTTGGATTCATGTACGCTACGGGTATCGGGGGTGCTGTGGAGAGGGATCAGTCAAAGGTCGGTCTTCTAATGGGTCTTGGGATTTGGCGGGGTGTGTAGTGCTGACCGGGTTGTAGGCCTTACTCTACCATACCTTTGCGGCACTCAACGGCGAGACTCGATCGGAGATGACCGCTGCGTTCCGACACCATACCGGAATCGGCACCCCCCGCCGATGCGAAGAGGCCGCTTTCTACTACAAACGGGTCGCCGACAAAGCCATGCAGTATTGGCGCTCCGGCCCACCCGGAGGTCATGCATTGATCAAGCATAGCTATCGGCTCGCAGATGACGAGGGTGGTGTATACGGGGAGGGCGCTTCGGTGGTGTCGTCCGGGATGAATGCTGTGCGCCGTGGAACCACGACTGACTCCGCCAAGGATTTGGATGACATCCTGGAATACTTGGACCTTATGGCCCGTAAGGGAGATCTATCCGCCACTTTTAGTCTTGCAAAACTTTATTACGACGGGTCTAGGAACCTCCCCAGGGACCTTAAAAAGGCCAAGACCTATTTTACGAACGTCGCAAAGCAATATTGGTCCAGGGAAGGGAAGTCCATATCCGGGGGACCCCCGGGCCTGGAGAAGCTTGCTGGTAGGGCCGCAGGATATCTTGGGAAAATGTATTTGAGGGGTGAGGGGGCTGTCAAAAACTACGCCCAAGCGGTAAAGTGGTTTGAACTTGGAATTGAGAATGTTGGGCTCCTGTTAAGATTTTTGTTGTACGCCTGAGGCTAATTAAAATTTAGGGGGACGCGAGTTCGCAAAATGGCCTCGGATTCATGTACCTTCATGGGTACGGTGTTAAAGTGGATCGTGTGAAAGCAGCCGAATTCTTCCAGACGGCTACTGAACAAGATCTACCTCAGGGTCAGATCAATTTGGGCAAGATCTTCTTGGAGCAGAATGACATTGAGACTGCCAAGCGCTTCTTTGAGCTTGCAGCGCGCCATGGAACTCTTGAGGCTTACTACTTCCTTGCGGAGATTTACAACTCTGGACTCGGGAAAGAGCGCTCCTGCGCGCTGGCGACGGCCTACTACAAGATTGTTGCGGAAAGGGTCGAACCACTTCATAGCCCGCTAGCCTGGGCGAATCAGGCGTATGCTAATGAAGATAAGGAGAGTGCTGTAATCGGGTACATGATGGCTGCTGAGCAAGGTTACGAAGCCGGGCAGGCAAACGTTGCATTCCTACTTGACCAGGAAAAGTCGAAACTGGACCTGAAGTCCTTTCTCAACCCCAAGCCCAAAGACCCGAGGAATCAAGAATTGGCCCTTATATACTGGACCCGATCTGCCAAGCAATCCAATACCGATTCCCTTGTCAAAATGGGGGACTACTACCTCAGCGGTGTCGGCACGGAGCAGGATGCAGCGAAGGCTGCAAGTTGTTACACCGCTGCTAGCGAACTCCAAGCTTCCGCACAAGCGCTCTGGAATCTTGGCTGGATGCACGAGAATGGTATAGGCGTGGAGCAAGACTTTCACTTAGCAAAACGCTACTACGATCTCGCCCTGGAGACGAACCAAGAAGCATACCTCCCCGTAACTCTAAGTCTCTTCAAACTCCGCCTGCGCAGTTTCTGGAATACTATCACCGGCGGGAATATCAATGCCATTGGCGCCGACCCAGGTATTAAGCTCCCCTTCTAGTTTCCCCAACAGCAGCTAATCGCGCAACAGACCCAAAACCAAAGAAATCCCTCACCCTCCGAGAATTCTTCAAGCAATGGTACGAAGCAACGCCGGACGAATACGGAGATCCAGACGACATTTTCGCTGCGACAGCAACGCAAGATGGAGACATACATGGCGATGAGTACTACGACGCGGAGTATGAGGGGGATTTAGTCGAGAGCGTGATTATACTTGCGCTTGCGGCGGCTGTGGCGATATTGGTGTATTATCGCCAGCAGCGGCAACAGCAGATTGCTAGAAGACAGCAACAGCAGGGGCAGCAAGGACAACAGGGACCAGGGCAAGAACAGGGAGAGGGAGAGGGGGTGGGTGGTGGGATGCAGCCTATGGGAGGGGAAGGGTTTGGACAGTGGGGTGTGCCGCATTAGGGACGTGGCTGGGTGGGTGTACGATAGGAAATTTAAATGTGAGGTTTTTGTTTTGTGGTTATATGTGATATGAACGAGAGGGGTCAAGCTCGGAGGCGTCAGGTCAAGCCTGCGTTGCATGATTTACTGTATAGACGTGCTAGCGCTTGTCAAGTATGATTAGATACTTTTTTTTCATTCCTATTAGTTGCTGGTTAAGTTAGGCTATGTACGAAATATACCCATAGCTCAAGCTAACTACCCTACTCTGCATTATACAATATTATCTCATAGACGCAATCCGCTAGCGTTGCTGGCGAATACGCTCGTCACGGATCCTGATGGTATCATATATATCCTAGCCAGCATACGCGAACGGCCCCTTGCTGTCCAACACTCCTTAGGACTGACTGTACAGTGCTATATAGTAGGCACCAAACCTCTTTCTTACCCACAACACGCCCAGCGCCATCCATGTCTTTACCCATTCATGCGGAGTATCACGCTCAACATGGCCGGTACCTATAATAATAATACCTTAAGCTGGCCACTCTAAGGCAAAAAAGAAAAGGGAGGGAGGAGTCTAACCTAGTAAGTTGCTCTAATAACTTTTCTCCTTTGTTGCTTTCTTTTTCTCTTTTTTCTTTTCTTTCTTTCCTCTTTCATTACTCGTTAACTTTTGAATGCAGTTCGGGGTTAATTGGCTAGATGCGTGCATATCCCCGGGGGTTGAGCCGAGGAGGTAAGTGTATGTTGTGTGAGCTTTTTTGTGTTACGAGTGATGTTTTATGATTTGGAAGTTCTGGGGAGAGGTTGAGGCGGTATTTATTGGTCTAATTAGTCAATAATAATATTATACAGGATGCCGGGATAAAAAAACTTTTTCGTCGTCCGACGCGCGGGGGTTTTGCACTGAGTTTGACGAAAAAATGGGACGTTTTCAAAAACTGGTGGTTTATAATGCTGTTTGCGTGAAAATAATAATAATTTCCACCAGCGAGGGAAAAATGACGGTTCGTTCGTTCGGGCCCTCTGGGGGTTGTTGGTTAGGAGCGCAAGGGATCAAAGCTGCTTTGATTGTTTTCTGATTGTGGGCCAGTGTGTGGAAGTGGGTGGGCTCCACATGAAAAAGTACGTGGCAGCAGTTGCTGATATATACTTGGACGACCTTTTTTCTCCACTCCTTTGTAATAATATTTAAGAATTCTGTAATATTCATCATGCTATCTACAGGTCTACCGACGCGTGGCTAAATTTTCGCAGATTCTCATTGTGTGGTGGTGGTGCTATGAGGGGGTGGTGGGGTGGGTGTTTTTGGTGTGGAAAGGGCGTCGGATGGGAAGTTTTGTCATAGCACTGTGGAAGCATACATGCATGCAAATTCAAAGCCACGAGGGCATATACGATCTCTCATCCGCTAACAAGGGTAGGGTAGCGTAGGGAGGGAGGGAGGGAGTGTGGGGTCTCCCTAACGTGGCTCCCGGAGATGCAGCCATATTCTGGCGCTAGTGCTGGGGGCGGGTCTAGATTGGGCTATCCAGGCTCTAGTCGAGAATGCCATTCTGTGGAATCGAGTATGGCTCCGAATGGCGGCGTGTGCGTGGGTAGTTGGCTCGTAACTTGTTCGTTTTCGCTCATTTCGAGCTAGTGGTGGGGGTGAATAGGAGGGTAGGAGGGTAGGAGTATGTAGCGAAGGTGTCCTGATCCTTTTGTAGACCACCGCAGGTGTTACTATTCACTTGCTTTCCTGTGGGAACGGGAGGGAGAAAGGGGGCTCTCTGCAATTCCCTGGTGGAAGCTCCAGCTTTCTAGAGCTGGCATTGGTAAGTGTCGTAATGTCCGACGTTCGAGCTTGTTCAGCCCTCTTGTATATTCTAGTGGGAACACCACTAGTTATTGAGTTCGGTAGATCCGTTGACGGGGGTATTGCTGATACTGAGCCCGTCAAATAACGAGGATATGACTAGAGCATGTCGAGTGGCATCTGAAGACTTCCGACGGATATACGCCTGTGCTCGGATGTTGGCCATTTCCGTGCTGGGTTGGGATATTTTGGTAGGCTGGTAGGTTAGTATGTACTAGGATATTTTGAGCAGATGGGGGGCTTGGAATACTCCCTTGAATGGTATCATATAAGCTGGTGGTGACGCTGCTAGTGGGAGTGAGTGTTTTTCGTGGAGCGGATGTGTGTGCTGGTGGATGTGTTACCTAGGAAAATGACTTGGGATTTGGGTGCTGGGGTGAAAGATGAGAAGTGATCAGAGGGATCTAGAGAAGAAAAGAGATTCAGGTCAGCTGGACCACTTGGCCTTTTTCTCTCTCCCCTTCCTTCTCCTCTTTCCCTCTCGGAGAAAAAAACTGTCTCTACCTTCTGAAGGCCAGCATCCTGTTTCTCGAGTTCACGGAGTTGCCCAAACCCAGCTCAAAGCCCCAAAAACACTTGACATAGCGGCGAGCCTTATCTCTTTACTAGTCATGGCGCACACATTCACAGTCCAGAGCCGCGCATCATCACCAGACACAGGTTCTAGGACAAGTCCCCCGTATGCGGAACTGTAGCCCTCCGACCAATAACAGGGAGCATACCCGAGTGAAAATTGGTGATCATTATGTAAAATGTCCCTACCATTTTGGGGTAATAAGTGCGCGCACAGCTTAGGAGATTCGATACACGTGCTGTGGTGCACATGCAAAGATCACAGGATACCAGGGGGGTAAAAGCATATACCTCGCATTGAGTACTGGTTGATTGAATACGCCTTCCTATGATACCAAGACTGCCAGAGGAATAGATTCTCAAGAAGCTTTATAATATTATTATAAACCCGTATCCACGGGATTTGGGACCCTCCCTAGCTAGCGGGGGCAAGAGACCGTACTCATGTTGTAGTAAGCTCTTTGCAAAAAAGAAACCCCTAGCCGAGGATAAATAAAGGTGTAAAACCCTTTGCACCATCCCCCAACCGACCAGAACCCCCCTATCCTCGTCCCCACTTGCCTCCGCGTGGGCAGTGATCCAATACCATTAAGCTCTAGCACTCCTCCAATATCAACTCTCTCCTCTATCTAAGTGCCAATCACACCTAATTCATCCTTTGGTCTCATAGTGGCAAAGGTATAGCACCTATGATGCTTCAGACAAACAAGCCCATCCGACAAACACAAATTCTTGACTTGACACTCTAAGAGGCAATATATCCATCCATCCATCCATCACTTTCAGTATTGTTCGCATCTTGCTAAAACAATCTGTTGCCTAGCACTACTTAAAGTTACTACTTTTACGCTAGCAAAGGGCGGACGTTGAGAAAGCCCGAGCACGTACGTCCCCCAAACGGTAATGATGGGGGGGGAAGGAGCCAGTTAGTCTCCCGAAGAGTGTCCAGAAATTGCGGTTCAGAAATACCCGTGGGGCCCCACCGAGAAGCTAGCAAGTAAGTAAGCGAGAGAGGGAAACCAGCTAGTTTTCCTTAAGGCTATTTTCAGCAACGCATCGTAGCTGACACCCTGCTATACTTGAATCGGTCCTGTCAAATGAGGCTTTTTTTTCTCTTCGAGGTTCAAATTCAGCACCAAATGGGGGGTTTTTTTTTCCTTTCCACTCTCATACACATATACGTATAGATGCCTAGAAATGCCCATACCTCAAGTAAGCGAAATCTACCCCCCCCAAATACAAAATCTCCATCTCAAGCAAAAAACACAATACATCAAGATCCCCACCTCTCCTCAAATCCCCCCCCTTCTAACTACCGTTTCTCTATTTTATACTCTACATCAACAAGCGGATATACCTCCTTCCCACCCCTTCTTCCACTCCCAGTAACCTCCTATCTATAATACCTCGCAATGCTCGAGCAATTACCACCCCAAATCCACCCCATTTTTCCCACCTCAGTCCCGGATATGTACCCGAGTGATAATCCATGACTTTACAACATTCCACCCAACAACCCCCATCTCCAAGAAAAAAACCACTACGGTACCATACCACTATCCTAGCCCAGCAGAGTCAACACCTACAAACTTAATTCACTCTAGAGAAGTACGGTAACTTCCTCCCCCTCCCTTCCAGGAGAGGTATCATAAGTTACCTCCAAAATCTACCATCACCAGCATCATTCATACTTAGATGGGTACCATCAAG
>Ga0307509_10005820_pt1 | contig 16911 bp, 22 predicted proteins | sample 10_EM_MG_FD_202245 | JGI IMG/M metagenome (GOLD analysis project Ga0307509, IMG submission 202245) | Populus trichocarpa ectomycorrhiza microbial communities from riparian zone in the Pacific Northwest, United States - 10_EM | ecosystem: Host-associated > Plants > Roots > Unclassified | place... | reverse complement strand
GCCAATGGTGACCGCGCTTTCGGATGTCGACCGTCGGGAACAATCGGACCGCTTCGAAAATTGATCGGATCACGGGCTCGGATAATCCTGTCGTCCTTCCGTCCAACGGAAAACCCGGAATACTGCCTTGAAACCACCCCCAAGTATTGCAAAAACGGAGGGTAGAGTCCTTCTGCCTCCGGTTTAGTTGGAGGAAGGCAGGAAACTTCCCCTAGGGCAACTTAAGTCCCCGTGCCACGCGTGAGATAGGGCGCGTGTGACGTGAGTGGTGTGAGTCTGGTGTGACGTGACGTTGTTTATTATTTGTGCACTTCGACCGTCATACATATCTCGTTGTGATCATCCTGTTTCGAAAAGTCAGTAACCTCGCAGCAACCCCACCTCTCCACGCCGGGCTATTCAATCATCTGTCATCATTCGATGGCCGAGCGGGTCGTGCGCGAACCTGATGGTGGGAGCGTGCTCACGGGTATAAATAACCGAGCCCGCTCTGGATCCCCAGAAAAACTCGCTCAATCGCTCCGCCCAAATGTCCGACAGAGAAAGCTCCGAGTCCCCACAAGTCAAACTCATGCACGAATGGGGTTCAGGATTCGGAAAGAGGGATCTGGCCCACATTGCGAAGTGCTTGCACAAGGACTATTGTCACACGCATTACCCGCGATCTCTTGGTAGGCCAGAGCAAACGAGAGAGCAGTGGCTTGAACACTTTAGGGGCGTTGTCAGCCTTTGGACTGAGAGTAAGGTAAGCTATATAAGCCACTGCTCGAACCTCCTTCCCCACAGCTAAACCTCCCCCTTAGACGACCGTCCATTCCATCACAGACGCTCCCGGAAAGGTCGTCGTTCACGTTCGTACTCCAGATATTCAGATCGACACTGCACCTACCTAACACGGTATCCACCCCACAGTTGACTACCAACGTGAAGACCTCAGTTGGGGTTGAAATGATCCGTGAATCAATCCTCATCGGACACATCGCTACCGACAAAGACGGAAGCCTGAAGATAAAGCAGATCGAGGAGTTCACCGACTCCAAAGCCTTCCTCGACTTTGTTCAGGCTGTCACTGCGGCAAAAGCCAAAGAGTAGTTCTATCCGTGTACCTACTGACAACAGAGCCGTATGCTATGGGTGTAAAACCTGTTCATGACGACGACGAGGGAAGCATTCTCGGGGGGCGCGATGAAGAGACAGATTTGTGTAGGGGGGGCCAACCCCGTCCGGAATCCACCCGACAAAATTCCAACAATCTCTGCATGCGAATACATCAGAGATCAAGAGAGGATAGAGAGGTGGGACTTGGAGGTGCCGGTGAACTACGATCGCGACCTGACCCGCGTACGGTCACCACTCCACAGTACATCAGTCCTGCACAACGTTGGCTCCAGGCCACAGGGACCGACCGTCGATGTTGAGCTGCGACCACGCCCTAGCAGAAGATCTGGTGATATGGCTCAGCTCGCTACCGAGACATCACAACAGATTCTGATGCCGGTTAAGTAAGTACACTCCGATCGATCGCAAGGAGTGGAACAAAAAAGAGAGGGACAAGGTTTTCGGGAACCGCTGTAAAAGGTCCGGTCAGCGACCGCGCCTCATTCCATATCAGGCTAACTCCAAGTTCCATCCACTCAATTGCCTGTCGTCCGCTCATGGCCGAGCGGGTCCGTGCGCGACCTAGTGGCGAGGAACGTGCTGGGTATATAACTATAACCCTGGGTCTAAGAGCCTGACCTGCCTCTGAACCATCAGAAAACCCACCTCCAATCGCTCCGTCCCAATGCTCGGCCCAGAAAGCTCAGCTTCCCCGCAAGCCAAATTGATCCACGATTGGGGTTGGGGATTTGAAAACAGGGACCTAGCCCATATCGCCAAGTATTTGCACAAGGACTATCGTCACACGCATTACCCGAGGTCCCTTGGTCTGCCAGAGCAAACCAAAGAGCAGTGGCTTGAACACTTCGGGGGTGTTCTTGCTCTCATGACTGGGAACGAGGTAAGAGCTGCATTGACCACTGCCCGAACCCTCTTCACCGCGGTTAAAACCCACAGACGACCATTCATTCCGTCATAGACACTCCGGGGAAAGTCATCGTTCACGTCCGTATTCCAGATGTTCAGATCGATGCCGCACCTACCTAACGTGGTACCCAGCTCACCACCAAGGTGAAAACCGCGATCGGGGTAGAGGCGACCCGCGAATCAATCTTCATCGACCACATCGTCACCGACGAAGACGGGAGCCTGAAGATCAAGCATGTCGAGGAGTTCACCGACTCCAAAACCCATCTCGACTTTATGCAAGCAGTTATGGTTGCATCACCCGAGAAGAAGTAGCGTTCTTTGCATGCCTGATGATAGAGAGGTTGTATATTACAGCGGATGAAAGTATAGTACATGTGGGGCCCGGCATCTCGGCAGGACATCTTCTGGGGCGCCCACAAGCAACGGGCGATAGGAGTTGAAGGCGTCGAAATGAGAGAGAGTAAACGCGACCTTCTGGCGTGTACAGTACACGACGCAACCAACATCGTTTTGGGAGCAAACCTGCGCCTCAACCAACGGTTTTCCAAAGCAACAGTTACGGATGTTGCTGGTGGTCCCAATCCTACACGTAAGCAGAAGATCATGTGTATGCTTTTGATAACGAGCTATCGACATGCGACTAGATGTACCCTGTTTTTACAGTAAGGGTCATCAACCCCACTTCTGACCAGGCTAGCTCCAAATTCCGCACACTCAATTGCCTGCCGTCATTCGATGACCCAACCGGGTCCGTGCGCGGATTAGTAGTTTGGAACGTGCCTATGGGTATTTATAACCCAGGGCCCGAGAGTCTGACATGCCCCTAGCTGGATCCTCAGAAGATCGCCTCCATTCGCCCCGACCTAATATGTCAGAAGGATCCGAGTCCCCAGAAGTCAAATTTATACAAGGCGAATGGCGCCAGGCGTTCGAAAAGAGGGACCTGGACCTTATCGCGAAACACTTGCACAAGGACTATCGCCACACAAGTTACCCGCGATCTCTGGGCGTACCAGATCAAACCAGAGAGCAGTGGCTTGAACACTTCGCGGGTGTTCTCGGCCTTTTAACCGAGAATACGGTAAGCCGCATTAATCACTGCCTGAACCCACTTCGCCGCGGTTAAACCCCTCCCTCAGTCTACCGTCCATTCCATCATAGGCGCTCCGGGGAAGGTCATTGTTCACGTAGGTATCCAAGTTGTTGAGATCGACACCGCGCCTACCTTTTATACCCTACACAGATTACCACCAAGTTGAAAACCGTGACCGGTGTGGAGGGGACCCGCGAATCAATCCATATCAACCACATCGTCACCGACGAAGACGGGAGCCTGAAGGTCAAGCTTGTCGAGGAGTTCACCGATTCCAAAAGCCACCTCGACTTTTCGCAAGCGGTCGCTGCGGCATCAGCCAAGAAGGAGTAGTGTTTTTTATGTGTCTGATAACGGTGAAGTTGTACGGTATGAAGGTACCGTACGCTCGTGCAAGCTGCGATGTGGAATCGATCCTGTAAAATTACAACAAGCCTCTCTGCGTATGAATACATCAAAAGCTGATCCGAAAATCTGTGAGAAAACGCCTAAACTACAGGAACTGGCGAGATATCAAACACTTAAGTGGCCGCAAGGAGAGGTATATACAAGGATGGGATTAGCAATACAAGTTATCCGAGGGCAATGGGGAGAGTGGATCGAATCCTCTAGGGTGGGCTGCCGAGAAGGAGAAAGGCTCTATGGGAAGAGAGAAAGAGGGGCGAAGAGGGTCATGATCGCGACCTGTAAGGTCGCCGAGGAGGCACCCTAGTCGTGGACTGAGCGGGCTGTTCCTCAGTGCGGCGGACCTGTACAACGTTTGCCATCGCTCCAGCGAGCAGGGACCGACCGCCAACGCTGAGCCGCGGCCTCACCCTGGCAGGAGGCCTCGCGACGACAGCGGTATCAGCACCGGAGTCGCTCGAGTGACCAGACTTTCCATGCCTCCTGGTCGACGCCTCCAGCTCCGCGGCCAACGCCTGCTTCACCGAATCTGGAACCAGGCTCGTGCGGATGATCTTCCTCCCACCGTGGGTGTTGTCGCGTGGGTCCACAAACTCCAACCGCCAATGCCAGGTGTGCCCCCGAAGCCGCCTCCCCTGAAGCTCCTCAAACATCCTGATTGCCTCGTCGAGAGAATCGAAGTCGACGGTGGCGTACCCGATGGAGGGATACTCCACCCCGTCGATCGTCCTGCTCCTCCAACACCGGAAATACTTTGTCGTGAAGAACCCCATCGCCTCAGTCAGATAGTTGTACGAGGGTATCCCCCCAGTCATCCGGAACCAATCCGCGTCCAAGTTGTCGATGGCGATACGCGTGGTGGGGTTTTTACCGTCCTCGTCCGTGGGACGGACGAACTGCCACTCCTGCAGATTGGTCTTCATAGGAATGCAAGCCTCCGGTTTTTCGAACTTCCAATCATTCCATGACTCTGGCCGACCATCAGACTTGTAGAGTTTGCAACAGTGAAAATATTTGGGGCGAGAGAGTTCGAGCTTCCTGCAACCCCGACTGCTTCCTTCACCGCGATCCTCGCCGTTCAAAGGCGCCTGGGTGCGGATCGGATATCGAGGACGGCTTGGAGATGGGACCGGTGCGGTAGGGACGGGTTTTGTGGCTGCCTGTCTGGGCATTTCCGAGGCCGGCTGTGGTTCTTCAACGAGTTCCCGAACCCCTTCGACGACAGGTTCTTCAACTGAAAAAAAAACCATTAGCACACTTCTCGAGGGGGAAAAATGAGCAAAGCGCGGACCATTCGCGTCTTTCGAAGTGGCCGTGACGGTTTCCAACGCTCCTCCCTCAATGGTGAAGACCTGTGCTTCGGTCTCCTCGAGGACGTCGGCGGCTTCGGGCTGCTCAGCGATTTCGGCAGTGTCAGAGGGTTCCGGAGTGTCGACTTCCAGATTGTCAGTTTCCTCTACATGGATGACTTCATCGGTGAATGGTAGGGGTCCCACATCCTCGTCCTCGTTGTCAGCCCAGACCATTCCTGTGATGATCGGCGATTGGTAGGGTGAGTGACAACGGTCGCTCTTCGCTTCCACGGGGCTCGGGGGGAGTTCCGAATCAACCTCAATGACTGGGCGGACGGGGTAATCACCTGGGTATTCAAGCTCGGAGTCGCTGTCGCACTCGGATCCTTCATCTTCAGGTTCGAGATCGCCTTCAAAGGAGGAATCAAGAGTGTCTTCCGGTTCTTCCTGTTCCTCTTCCCAGTCAAGTTGTTGGGTGTAATCTTCGGGGTCGGCCTCGGACGGGGGGGAAATAACGATGGTAGGAATTTTGCCATGTGGGATCCAGGGTTCAACACCTTGTTCTGGATCATCCTGGGAAGGGAGGTCATCCCCGACCGAAGTTTCATCCTCTTCCACGACGATCTCCAAACCGGTGCCGGTGGTTGTCTTCTGGTCGACACAAGCGGGGCCCGTGATCGGGTCGGTTATTCCTGAGCCTGCAATGGGTTCGTCATGAGATGGTGGATCAGCAGCAGCATTGTCCGAAGGGGGTGGGGTAATGGATGGTCCTTTTGCGGGAGGGAAGGACTCGTCTTGCTCCTCGATCAAAGCAGCCGTGATGGATTCCAGCTTAGTTACAAGATCTTCCGCCAAAATGGGAGTGGTTTGCTCTGCGAGGTTGGCGATCGAGTTCGTGACGGTAGTGGAACCGTCGTCGTCGTCGTCTTCCGGTTCGGTATCCTGGAACAAACTGGTTAGAGCAGATCCAGCACGAATAGCCACAGTAAAGGGGACGCACGAATCCAGCGGTGTCGGTCTCGTCAGTAACGTGCTTGGAGGTAGTGACATCGTTTAAACCTGGCAGACGGGTTAGATGAGGGACTAAATGAGACAGGACACGAGGTTTCTCACCGTGAACAAAAGTCAATTCCGCACCAGCTGTAGGGGATGATTCGGCCAGATGCTCCGGGGGGGTAGTAATGCTTTTGCCTGAGACTGAATGTGTGCGAGTGAGTGGAAGGGTCTAGACGCCAGGGTAAAGAACTGTCTGCTTACCGATGGGAGAAGCATCCGACGCCGTATCGGGTAGAGTCGTTCCATAACCAGAGTCAGCTGGAGAGGAAAGCGGCGAAACTGTCAAAGGGTTAGATGTGTATGAAGGAGAGGTACAAGGTGGCTCACGTTTCTTCTCGGGGTCGTTTTCGAGGGCGAAGAAGCCTAAGAGCTGGAGGAGGGGAGGGGAAGGGGGAGATGGCCGGTCTTGTTGTTGTTGTTCGGCTGATTAGATGGTCAGTTCGTGGTGAGGGTGAGAGAGTATTGGAGGGTACTCACATACAAGCCAGAAGGGGGAATGGGCGGAATGGGCGGGGGTGAAGATGGGCTCCAGAGGAGCGTGGCGTTTGGGGTCGAGGATCCGGATGTTGACAGTTCGTGGGGGGGTGAGGACCTTGGTGGGGAGCAGGATTGGCTGCGCTTCCACAGGTTGTTTGGGTTCCTCCGGAGACTTCGATTGCCAGAGGAGTTTGGCGACAAGGGGGACTACGACCAAGGGAAACCAAACCGAGATGTAGATGATGGATAGCACGCCGAAGACTTGAAGAGTGAACAAATCGCGCCAGTGGAATGAACGCTGGTATCCAGAAGACTCCACAAACACTAGGGCGGGGGCGGGGTAGGTATTGTTATCGTAATGCGTGGGACAGACTTCCGGGATGACAACTTCGACGCGATCCTCGAACAGAATCGGGCACGAAGGGAGGGCTTCGGCTAGGCGGACGGTGGTGATTTCGACCGGGGTGGCGGAGAATGCTTCGGCCGTGGCGGCCGCGAATACGGCAGGGTAATCTTGAGGCTCGAACGAACCGTGGGGGAGAGAGAAGACCGAGGATATTTTGTGGTGGACACCATGACCGAGAGATTTGAAGCGAGTTTGAAACTGCCGGGAGAACGTGAGTGGCCCCACTACCAAGTATAGCAGGAACGCCACAATCGCGGCGGGGTTGATCAACATTGTTAGCGCGCAGACGCGGAAAACACTGGGGGAGCGCAAAAAACGCAGGAGATGAGTAGGAGATGGGCGAAGGTCGGTGGTGTGGTCGTGGCGGAAGGTAAGGTGGGAGGAGACGTGAACGGATGTCCTGCGATTATAAAAGGGTCCACGCCACTGGCGAGCAAGGCCATGGTCCACAACCGATCATCGGCTAGATCGAAATCCGTTGCACGGCTGACTTCAAACCCACAGGATCAATACAATCCGGCCACGGCCCCCAGCCTATCAATCTAGCCAGTTTCGGGCTGAACGTTGCGGAATAGACGGGAAAAGATATGATTCAGGACTTTTTCTTTCCTTGAGGAGGTCTTGAAGGGTGAGAAAGGAGGCTTTGAGCGTGATGGCTCTTTGATTGCGGAGAGACGGACCGGGCGGGCTGCCATTGTCCAAAGTCCCCCGGACTGAGACAGACGGTCAATGAGCAGTCGTCAGCTCGACAACGGTAACTGTGTCCACTCGACAGGTTTGAGCCGAATGGCGATTAACACGCGGTGTATCTCTCGAACTTGACTGGAACGGGGTAGTCCAACCCACTGGATCCAAGTTTGAGGTCACTTACGTCGCGTCAGACCGAGAAACGGAGACTCCGCCACGCGCTCTCGAGATTAAAGTCACGGTGTGTGAAATCTTACCTCGGAGTAGAGTTCGGTGCATAGGTTCGCGGAACGTGTACCGGCTTCAAAGCGCTCAAACGCCGCCACATGGAGGCCCCCGGAACGTCTCAGGGCGGACGGTCGGCCATTGTGTAGAAAAGATAATATCTTTCGTTTTCGTTTGCGGAGAGAGGGGGAACAAATGGATTGGTAAAGACGAAGGTGAAGGGAGAGGGAAGGGAGGGGAAGGGGCGGGGCCGGAAAGAAGCGGAGGCGGACGATCAGAGACGCGGACTGTCTACAACCCACTTTCTTTTTCGACCCGACGACCTCCACCTTATCCCTCCCTCCCTCCTAATCTCCCGAAATGGCGTCGAGAATCGCAGTTAACGCCCTCAAATCAACTGGCAAGTCTCACCACATTCCTACCACCCGGGTCGTCCGTGAGCTGTAACTTCCGAACAGTTGGCAGGGCTAGACCCCAAGCTTCCCTCGCTGCCGTCTCAAGATTCCAATCGTATGTCCCGGGTGCATAGCGTGCGACAACCCAACTCACGCGTGTTTTTTACCGTGTAGACGGGGAATGTCCTCCCAATCACCAGCTGAGAAGGCCTCTGAGATCATCAGCAAGCTTCCGTCTTCCCCCAGCTTGGTCACTAAGACCGGCTCCGTTATTCTTGGTTCTGGTCTGGTTGCCACCGCCATTTCCCAAGAGCTCTATGTCATGAACGAGGAGACTGTGATCGCCGTCGGTTTCTTCTTGCTCATCGGCTTCATCGCCAAGGCACGCATCCAGTCAAACTCAGAACCCCACTTCGTACTGACGTGTAACATTCACTCCAGTCCGTCCGCGAGCCCTACCGGGATTGGGCTGAGACCCAGATTGCCAAAATCAAGGGAATTCTCGACGGTGCCCGTGCCGAGCACACCCAGGCTGTCAAGGACCGAATCAACTCCGTCGAGCAGATGAAGGATGTCGTTTCTATCACCGAGGGTCTCTTTGCTCTCTCCAAGGTTTATACAACTCAACTTGGCTAAATGGACTTGACTTAGCATCGTTCCCTTAGGAAACCGCCAAACTAGAGGCCGAGTCTTTCGTCCTCAAGCAAAAGGTTGCTCTGGCTTCTGAACTCAAATCCGTTTTGGACTCTTGGGTCCGTTACGAACAGCAGGCCAAGGAGAGCGAGCAGGCTGCCCTCGCGAAATCCGTCATCGAGAACGTGTTGAAGACGATCCAGGACGAAAAGACGCAAAAGGATATTCTTGCAAGCGCTGTTGCTGAGGTTGAGCGTGAGTGTCATCTTGTGATCGGAGCCTTGTTGGACCTTCCGCTCACCGCCGTTCCCGCCCCCCCATTTTGTAGAACTGGTCAAGTCGAAGGCTATCTAGGTAGAAATTCGTCGGCCGACTACACTCTGCTTAAACCATAATAGATATATCTTCAGTACCGGCGGCCGCCTGTGTCATAAATTTTTCTCCGTATTCCGTAGTTCGACTGCATCTGCCGGATCGACGCGTCTCCATGATCACAGCAGCACACCGACGGCCACCCGCGGCCTTTTCCTGACCACCACCTCTCCCCTTCCCCCCTCCACCTTGTTGGCGCATTATCGGTTGATTACGACAAGCCATGGATTCTGACCTCATAAAACTCGTGAACAAGCTCCAGGACACGTTCGCCAACCTCGGTGAGGCAAATACCAACCATTGTACGGGAGAAATCCACCCTGACGGTTATATGTTCGGAAAGGTGGTGAACTGGACATGCCACAATTGGCCGTCGTACGTTCTCTCAGCTGAGATGCCATTGAATGCGCCTTTGACCCTGGTTTTATTATGCGAAGGTTGGGAGCCAGTCTGCAGGAAAGTCCAGCGTCCTCGAAACGTCAGTCAACCACCAACGGTCTTGGAATTTTCACTGCTGACCTTCTGGTTTCTGGAATGTAGGATCGTGGGTCGTGACTTCCTCCCTCGTGGTCAAGGCATCGTCACCCGTCGGCCACTCGTCCTCCAACTCATCCACACACCCGCGCCTCTTCCTTCCTCCGATCCCCTATCCTCGGACACCCCCTCGATACCGACGTACACTGAGTGGGGGCAATTCCTTCATGTGGACAAGCGGTTCACGGACTTTAACGAGATTCGGAAGGAGATCGAACAAGAGACGTTCAGGGTGGCTGGCCAGAATAAGGGAATCAGCAAGCTCCCGATTAATCTGCGGATATACAGTCCTGACGTCCTGGATCTAACGTTGGTGGACTTGCCTGGGTTGACCAAGGTGGGTATTCTGCTCACATTTCCGATTTCCGGGGGTTGTTTTGACTGGGGTTCGACGTTTCGTTCGCGGTAACTGATCCCGTCTGCTGTACCTTGCGTCTAGATCCCAGTTGGAGACCAGCCGAGCGACATTGAACGCCAAATACGGAACCTTGTTCTAGACTATATCTCCAAACCGAATTGGTTCGTGTTCCCACGAAATCATGTCCCACGAAGTACGTTCTGACCGACCTATTCCCCGCTTTCAGCGTAATCCTTTCAGTTTCCGCCGCGAACGTCGACCTTGCAAACTCGGAATCGCTAAAACTCGCCCGGTCTGTTGACCCGCAAGGTCGTCGGACTATCGGAGTCCTTACCAAGCTCGACCTCATGGACGCAGGGACCAACGCTAATGATGTCCTGACCGGACGTACATACCCCCTCAAGCTCGGTTTCATCGGTGTCGTGAACAGGAGTCAGCAGGACATCAACGCAGAGAAACCCATGACCGCGGCGTTGGACAGTGAGAAGGAATTCTTTGCCACCCACCCGGCCTATAGAAATATTGCGCATAAGCAGGGCACCAAGTACTTGGCAAAGACCCTCAACCAAGTGAGTTCAAATTTCTGGACGTCGACATATGGGAGGTTTCATTGACTCTCGTAATTCCAGGTTCTCATGAACCACATTCGGGATAAGATACCGGACATGAAAGCACGCCTCAACACACTCATGGGGCAGGCCCAACAAGAGCTCAATTCCTTCGGTGATGAAGCACTCTTCGGAGATAAAAATCAACAAGGAGCGATTGTCCTTCGTCTTATGACCCAATTTGCTCGGGACTTCGTCTCTTCGATCGAAGGTACAAGTGTTGACATCTCTACGAAGGAACTTTCTGGAGGAGCCCGGATATACTACATCTTCAACGACGTCTTCGGAAACGCGTTGACAAATCTGGACGCGACTGCCAACCTAGGTGATCAGGACATTAGAACAGCCATTAGGAACTCGACGGGACCTAGACCGAGCTTATTCGTCCCGGAGGTCGCGTTCGATCTGTTGGTGAAACCGCAGATTAAGTTGCTCGAGTCTCCGAGTTCGAGGTGTGTGGAGCTGGTATATGAGGAACTCGTCAAGATTTGCCACAATTGCACAAGCCCGGTGAGTCCAAAGTATTGGGGAGCATCGGGTTCACCGGCACTGACGGTCGCCTGTAGGAATTACAACGATTCCCCAGCTTCCACGCTCGGGTTGTCGACGTTGTCTCAGAGCTGTTGAGGGAAAGATTAGGACCGACCTCGGATTACACGCAAAGCCTCATCGATATTCAATCCGCGTACATCAACACAAACCATCCCGCGTTTATGGTGAGCGCGCAGGATGCCACCGCCGCCCATATGAACTCCCCGAAACGAAGGCAGAGTCTCCCTCCTCGGGTTAATAAATCTCACCATTATCTCCGTGTTCGACAGGCCACTGATCTTGCTCCCTTTCTCTAGCCACAATCGGCAGAACCTTTGGGCAACGTTGGGATGGTCTCGTTGGACATGGACGACGACGGGGAGTCAAACACATCTTCGGCTACGACCGATAATATACTGGGCGGAATGAACGGAGGTACTACCAGCGGGCGATCCGTTTCCAACACCCTCCATGACCGTTCCCGACTAATGAGCACCTCTGCCCCTTCAGTCAACGGAGGGTCGACTACCGTCGTGAGACACCAGCATTTGCACCAGTCTCAGTCTACAAGAAACTCGGCTTCATCCACATCTTCACGCCCTCACCACCACCATAGCAGCTCCCGGCGCGGCGACGGGGAAAGGATTTCATCAACGTCTTCATCAACGTCTACTGCCAAGGAATCGTTCTTGAACTACTTCTTTGGTCAGAACGGGCCTGGGCCTGTGGCAGGTGCGAACATTACGAACATGCCAAGCGAGGTTCATGGTCATCTGAACCGGATAGGCGGGGCAGTTGGGAGGGATGTTTCCGGACCGGATCCTATCGCCAACGCGTTCATGCGGCCGAGGAACGGGCCGGCTGGGGACGGAAGCGATGCCGCGTTCGACATGAAGAGCTTGGGAAAACATATCGAGGCCGTGAGTTGTAACCCTTTCCTTTCGGAGTTTCGGTTGTGGGTGCCATTCGGGCTCCTAGCATAACGTCGCGTGGACCCCTTTACCCCTTTACGGAGTCCCCGATGGCGGGTGATGGACTTCGGAGGGTGGGAACGGCGCCGACCTTCAGGGTCCTCGCCTATTAATCGTTCGTGGATCCTCCCCCGATCCCCTCCTACTATCACCATTCAGTTGCGCTCTTGGATCCGTGATCTACCCGATACCTTCACGCACGGATACCTCATAACCGCACCCCTACAGCCAAACGCCAACCCATTTCACACCTACCCATTTCTCCCCATTTCTTTTATCTGTTATTGTGTGGCAAATTCGTCCAAACTGTAGCTAACATGGGGTCGCTCCTTCCCTCACCTTCATCAGATCTCATCAGACGGCGGCTCACACCTGAGTCCTCGAGAAGAAATGGAGACCAACTTGATTCGGTCCCTCATCACGTCATATTTCGGCATCGTCAGGCAGATGGTTCAAGACTTGATACCGAAGGCGATCATGCACTTGCTCGTGAACCACACTTCGAAGCACGTTCAGGATAGGTTGGTTTCGACGTTGTATAAGTCCGAGTTGTTCTCCCAGCTGTTGCATGAGGACGAGTCACTTGTGTCGGAGAGGGCGAGAGTTCAGGCATTGTTGGACGCGTATAAGGATGCGTTCAAGACTCTATCGGAGGTGAATTTGAAGTCGGGTTGAAGGAGCCGGTGAAAGGGGGTGTGGGGGTGTCTCAACACTGGCTAACATCTTTTTCCTCATTCTTGTCTGCGTGTTACCTCTTTCTCAGACTTTCAACGAGAATATATGACTCCATGCTCAAACCCTCAGGCTCATTCATAGTGTTGTGACAAGAACCCATGGACTGTGGATATACATTTGAAAGGGCCAGTTTATCTATCTGTTGGTACGAGAAGTGGTATGGCATGGCATTGAGGGTGTCTGCTAGAGGATGCAAAGTGTATTTCAACCCACAGTAGTAGACACGCAACACCAAAGTGCTCACCTAATTCACTTAGCCTCTGGAATAGCGACATGTAGTCTAGTAATGTGATTGCCATCTGCCTTGAAGAGATCAATTGTTACATGGTTTGGTTCGCCATGCTCGGTGGTGCTATACCAGGGTTCCAGTGCTTACCATCCAAAGAGAATTGAGAGGGCTCACCAAATTCCAGTAGTAGCACCACGATGGGAAAATGCTCTCTTCACTTTCCTGTCATCCTTCACCATTCCCATGACCTCGTCCCCTCTTTCAGGCATTGTTGAGTATGCATTACCTTGGTTATAAGAAATGTCGAGGGAGGACATAGTACACTAGATGCTGGGGGGTGTGATCGCTGGGGTGAAGAGTTCCACTTGTCCTTCCAGGGTTTTTATGTGGGGGAGGGGACTTCCATGTGCACATAAGAGGACTTCAGCAGGATAAGGTTGACACTGCATGTTAGTTTTCTGCACTTTTGATCTCCTTGATAGGAGTGGAAAATATAGTTATGTAAGTTATAATGCAGGCCTATTAAAAATGGGCAATTGGGGTTATGATCTGGGGGTCTTGAATTTTTTAATCAAGTGGGCAGAAGTGATGAAAAAATTTCTTTTATATTGTATTGCTGATGGATTACCATGCAACTGAATGTCCCTACTTTGGTAAAGTGAACAACTTTTTCAGCAGAAGATGGCAAGAAGGGTGAAGGAAAGTTAAATGAGTAGACAATTTTTAAGTCAAGGTGTATCCACTACGTTGAATGAAGGCGATCGCCTGCAGCAAAGTGCGTCTGGAGGGCCACAAAAAGTAAAAAGTGATGGGAAGTTTTCTGAAGCTTTGAAAGTGATCACTATCAGATGAAATACACCTGAGAGAAGTGTAAAAAGTAAGAGTTGATGGCAAAGTTTACTGGGATAAGTAGTGCCGTAAAGAAGTATTTACACAATGTGCAGTGCTTCTATCTGAAATCATTTACACTTAAACTCATGCGGAAATTGGTAAATATAGATGGGTTATATGAGATACGGTACCATTTTAGCCCTACACGTAAATAAATAAAAATTGCATGAAAGGTAAAGTCGAGTCTCCCTATCGTCTGAAAACAACTGTCAACCGTGTTCTACATTGACTGCCCTAAACTACGAGTCCATATGGCCGACAAGCGACAGTACCCGGGGCTGAGGGAGTGTTGCCGGATGGCGCGGAATTCCCAACCTTGAGTGCTCGGGCATGTCGTCCCGCACTTCCACCACCCTTCGATCCGCTGTCCCACATTCTCTCAGACCCTCAAACACTCTCCGCGCGCCCTCACTTGGTCATCGAGTACCTTTACGCCCGCATCCCTTCAGCAACGAGGTGTCAGAATGTCCCACAGATCCCCCAGTTCCGCCAGCTCCCTAGATCAAGTCAATGGCGATCCAAAACGGTCGGAAGAGGACCTCGTATCGAAAACTTCAACCCTCGCTAGCTCCCCAGACCAAGTCAGTAGCCCTCCGTACCGCCATGTGTGGCCGGAAGAGAACTTCACGTCGACCGCTGACGAAGCTGGTGGCTTCTATCCGGTGCGGCTTGGCGAGACTTTCGAAGATGGCCGGTTCGTCATCACGAGGAAGCTCGGGTGGGGCGGATTTTCGAGCGTGTGGTTAGCTAGAGACCGCAAGTACGCGCCAAAAACAGATGGTCTCCTCTTGATAGATGACTAACTCAAGTCGGTAGGGAGAAGCGGCACGTTGCCCTCAAGGTCCTATCATCCTACGCATCGAGGGAAATCGAAGCAGGACGGCTCGGAGAGCGTGACATCCTTCAAAAGATCACAAATGCAGCACCACTTCACCCTGGATTTCAGCACGTGGTTCATCTCTTGGACGAATTTACATTCGAGAGTTTCCTTGGCCGACACGTTTGTTTCGTCACGAACGTCCTTTGCTACAACGTACCGGGTCTTCAAAAGGAAATCAACGATTTAGAATTCTCTCTCGGATTTATCCTACGCCTTGCGAAGCACGTCTTGAAGGGCTTGGAATACCTACATGACGAGTGCGGGGTGGTCCATTCCGGTATGTCTTGCACGGCCCTTGGCACTTGTTGTTGGTCGATCTGACCATCGGGTAGACTTAAAACCCGCAAACCTCCTGCTCATGGCGTCTAATGTAGACGAGGTTGTCATGCGCGAACTCTTTGTGCAACCGGGTGCGCTTTACGACTATCCGAAGGTGCTTCAACCCAAGGATATTCCCATTCCCCCACCTATATCGGCTCCCCTTTTCCATGCTGCGCCAAACGAATCCCCTCCGTTATATTGGGTTATCGCGGATTTTGGGCACGGTACGTTGGCACGATGTTAGCCACGGGTAAACTGTTAAACTTGAACATTCTTCAGCTCACCTGCAACAAAAGCATCTGAGCGACGTTGTACAGCCTTACGCTTTACGCGCACCTGAAGTCATCCTTGGTCTTGCATGGGGTCCACCCATTGATATATGGAGTCTCGGGTGCATGGTATCGATTCCTCCTCTCGCTCACCCTCTAGATGATTTACTGACAATCTCATCAAGATGTATGAATTTGCGAGCGGTCACTGGTTATTCAAACCCGAAGCCAAAGATGATGTATCTCGTGATATCATTCATCTTGCACAGATGGCTCAACGTACTGGTCAAGACCACGACGACGCCGCATTGAAGCAATACGAGACTCGAGAGAAGCAAACCGATCTCAAAGGCAAGGAAACGCACCCTAAAACCCTCCACTTTATTCACCTTCATCCCCAGGGTTGTTGAAGCGTGCAACTGCGGAGGGAGCCGAGTTGCCGTCTATCGAATCCGAGCTGAAGGAAGCACTTGCCGACGAAGATAGTCCTGAAGAAGTTGCTGCCTTCACCAGGATCATGCTGTCATTCCTGACTCTCGACCCCGCTCGGAGGCCCCGCGCAGCAGAGGCCCTGCTTGACCCAGGTTTTGACCTTGTTTAGTGAAGCTATATGCCGTTCCGTTTGTACAACTTGAATAAATGATTCGTGTCAAAACGGTGTGTTTCATGCCAAATTTCCATAAGTTTTTGGCAACAATCGATGACGACGACGACTATCGTTGAAACTTTCGTCGACCGTCGCCCCGAATGTTTGAATGTTGTGTGAACCTATCAACAACTCTCGACAATCACAGTCACTTGACCCACGAGGATCCGTTCCAACTGTCGAGACGTCGACCCTCGGGAGCAACAGCCGATCTTTGAGTGCGCCCGCCGACTTTCGGCTGACCTCCAAGGCGAATATCTATGCTGTTCCGTTTGTACAATAAATGACTGTCGTCAAAATGGCGTGTTTCACGCCGATTTTCGTCAAGTTCCCCGGCGACTGTCGATGATGGCGACCATCGTAAAAAACCCCGCCGCATGTCGCCTAAGATGTACGACACTCGAGTGAGACCATCGACCGTCGTCGACGATTGACTGGAACTTCCGATAGTCGCAGCAACCATCGAGTCCTGGACCATCGAAAACGATTGTCCCCCGACCTTCGACTCTTGAGGGGGACGTCGAACGTCGAACGTTCTGAGCATTCAACGTTGAACGCCGGATCTCACTGTTGATTGTCTGGCGTCGTCGATTGTCACTCGCGCGTCCGCGTCGGCTCCCGTGCCCAGTTGTCGTGACTTCCTTCCGAGGGACCATATCGATTTTATTTAGAATGTCTCATCTAAGTGGTTCTCTACCCCGAGCGAAGTATCGGCCTCGGCCACTCAAATTGTGGATCTTGTCTATCAATTTGTTTCTGATCGGGTTATCCTCGTATTTGACGACCCGCTCTTTGGCCAATTCTGAGGGAAACATAGTCTTGAATAGATAGATACTCGTACCATCCTTTAGCGGTCAAAGGTTCCAGTC
>Ga0307509_10005819_pt1 | contig 16913 bp, 22 predicted proteins | sample 10_EM_MG_FD_202245 | JGI IMG/M metagenome (GOLD analysis project Ga0307509, IMG submission 202245) | Populus trichocarpa ectomycorrhiza microbial communities from riparian zone in the Pacific Northwest, United States - 10_EM | ecosystem: Host-associated > Plants > Roots > Unclassified | place... | reverse complement strand
GTGCGACTAACTGCCCCGTGAGTTGTTCACGGAACCCTATCTCAGGTATAAAATGCCCCCCTCTTTGTATCGATTTCGCATACCCTATAGCCCCCCCTTTTTTTTCTTTACTTCTCATCCCCGAATCCCGTTGTTGTCGTCGTTGCGGGCGTTCGCCAGCAGTGACCCCAAATTTAGCTGGAAACGCAGCCGCGTAAACAGGGCAAATTTTCTCTCCTGACACGGACTAGCGTTAGCGCCGTGCTCGATGTTCACGCCTGCGAGGATGGCTCTCGGACCCACAAACATTTCACTTGTCTTATTTTCTGGTACTCTGTCGCTGGGTGACTATGTCCAATTCGAGAACGGATCATCACAATATCTACATGTGCCAACCCGACAAACCCCCAAGCCAAGTCCAACTCCCTTCCCTGCTTCCTTCGATGGTATTAGTTAGTAGACGGTCTTGCAGTACGTGCTGTTTCCATTTGCTACGACGTTCATTCATATCCTTGGACAGGCTCGCTGTGTCTTCACCCCCGCATCACCATACTGCATCCATCCTACCGCTGACCTCGCCTCCTCGATCAAATTCAACAGCGGAAACCAGGACTCTGGGATTGTCACCGCCACATTCCATCCAACTCATGCAACCCGCAATCGGTCAAGTGCTGATCAACGTCGACATATCAGCTGACTCTATGCACATGCTGGGACAACGAAGCGACCCCACGCCCCAAATCTTCGCGGATCATGGACCACCCCAACACAATCCCAACCCCCCTCCGCCACCACACAAGACAGCCATGAGTTTCCCGACCCGACGATAGCACCAGTGGAACCTAGGTAAGAGCAATGTGCAGAGGTATGTCCTTTCGTGCGTCCACCTCCCACACAAACTCAGCAACCTGTAGCTCTTGACCGGTGCTCTAATCGGCTCTGTACTATACGGGCCTACAAGCCGTAAGCACCTTGCCCAAGACAAGTCCAGTCCCATACGACCCCCACTCCACCCAACGTCCGTGGGACGTCTAGCGAGCATCTGCAATGGTCTAGGGCTCAGACTCAAGACTTTATCATCTACCCACGCCGCTGTGCGACCACATCGCCAGCTCAGTCGTCGACTGTACCTAGTTCAACATTATCCCAAATTCTTTGTAGTTACAATGGGCTGTTTTCATTGACGAGAACGAGTTCACATGCATGTTGTCTATTTAGGGGGACCCGACGAGACTACAATGATGCTATGCGACCCAATCATTTGGATAGGGCCCTCATTTTCTCCCTTTTCTATCTTTATGTATGTTTGTTTGTGCTTTATTTTATCATTGTGAGCAGGAGCAGATAAGCCAACACCTGTCCCTGCACGATTGGATGTCCAATGAACGCCGGGCTTGGCTTGCTGCCAGGTCGCAGATCTTCGTTGGTCATCTTATTGCCTGGTCTATGTCTTCTTATCTGCTCCTGCTCACAGTGATATCTACTGTATTACGCTCTCATTATCGACAATGTGTACCACAGAAGGCCACACCCGAAACGTAACGCCATACTTTCTTTAGAGAGACCACTACCATAGCGTGTTGTACCGCCCTCCGTAAGAGACATCGACTACAAGCAACCGCGAAGTGAGAAACCATGCCGTGCTCGCTGATGAGTTCTTCTAATTATACTCTCATCAAGTTACATGATACCTTCTCGTGGGCCCGAAAATCTACAGATACCTGTCGCGTTTATCGGTACTATGTCTGAGTAGAGAACACATCTTTATCGCACTATCGCGGCTGGAACTTGCCACTATTAACTCTCGATTGTCATTCCGTCTACCAATACGCCCCAGATATATCGCACGTAAGTCCTGACAGGGAGATAGCAGGGTAGAACAGCCAAGGATCGTTATCGGCCATCATAAACCCTCCCAGAGACAGAGATAACAAGATTACGGGGAGGAGGGAGGGGCTGCGGAAGCTGAATCTTGCTATCCTATGGTACTCGCCACCAGTATACAAACTACGGCGGGTCATAGGAAACTGGCAATTTCTCGTGAGTCACGACGGTTCCGCCACCGAGCCGGGGGTTTGATCAATGGTGTAACTGCTGAGGGCCTTGGTCCCAGCGCCTCGGATAACGCCACGTTCTCATTGTAGAAAAAACTCAAACCGATTATGCCTTTCTATAACTCACTGCGGCGCGGTCAATGACTCAATGGTAGGTAACATGAAGACTGAGATTTCAACTTTGCGCTCACCAACCCCGGGATACACATAGGTCCCTGTGTAACCACCGCTCGAACACCCGTTCGTACTTCCATTAGCATTCTCCCATTGCTGTGTGCTATGTGTTATGATACCAACTGTTGAGCGTCGCGGATTGGGGCTGGGCCCGAGGCGCGGAGACTCGGTAATCCCCGAGGTAAGACGCCGCCTTGCGTTGACGCTTGACGCCCTCTTGTCCCAGCTCCTGCGGCTGCGACTGACACCAGCCTCCACACCAGTAGTTCAGCCTATTACGGAATTCCCGCAGCATCTTCTTTGCGCCTGTCTGGACAGAGTCGTGGATTGTGATGCGCCCACTTTCCTCGATGACGTGCCTTACCTGTCAATTTGAACGCCCCAAAATCTCTAAATCTGGCCCCCCGCAACATGATGCCGAGTCACGAAAGAGTCTCCAGGTTGTGGTTCAACGCGTCCATGCAAGGAATTGCCATGCCTGGTGGTCTCATCCTTGGAGGACCATACTAGGCCCATCCGCATTTCTGACATGAAAGAACAGCGGACCACATCGTCTCTTCTGTTGCTGCGGAAAATGAAGCCAGCCAACCAAAAGGGGACATACTAACTACAAATACACATCAAAATTGGCATAGCACTTGATGACATTGCGCATGATCTATCTGCAGTTGCGTACTTTCAAGGGTGTCGACACGGTATGTGCTCCATTCTGCTATTGTACTCTCAGAAGATGCACCGATTCCTAGGACAGCTCTCGTCATGGCTTCCGCAGTATTATTGCGCAGAACGGGGATCACATCATGGCGAAGGCAGGAATCGCTCATGTGAACTGAAGATACCGTCCGATGTCCCTCCGGCTCCCGCCAGGCCAATTCTCGGGAATACAAACTTGCGCTCGTCTTCGTGTGCCTTCGCACCCCCCTTACATCCCTATTATGTCCGACTCTCTCAATGGTGGACGTGGTGGACGAGGTGGTGACCGCGGTGGCGGACGTGGAGGTGAGCGTGGTGGCGGTCGAGGTGGGTGGTGCGGTGGTAACCGTGGCGGTGGGAACACTGGTGGGCGTGGCGGTGGGCGAGGTGACTTCCGTGGAGATGGTCGCGGTCGCGGCGACCGTGGCACTTCCCGTGGCGGTGGTAACCGGGGCCGCGGTCATGGGCGCGGTCGCGGTGCGGGTTGCCCACCCCCTCTTCCCGCGCCCCATGTTGAACCTCCTCTTCTCGCACCCCCCGACGAGCCTCCTATTCCTGTGCCCCATGTTGAACCCCCTCCTCCCGCACCCCATGTTGGGCTCCCTCTTCCCGCGCACCATGTTGAAGCCACCGGTGTCAGGCGCCCAGGACCTGGGAACAGAGGACGACGAATCATACTGCGGAGCAACCACGTTGAAGTCGAGCTCAACCAGGGAACAATCTACCACTATGATGGTACGCATCTATCTTCCCCCCACAAAGATAACTTAAAAATCTTAATCGTAAACCAACATGATGCAGTTGGTCAGTGTTTGTCGTTCTTTGACTTCGTGAATGGCCGCGCGTAATGGCTGAGTGTTGTTCACCATCGTCATTCTCCCGGACGATGGGAGACGGTCAATTGAACAAAACTTTCAAATCATCACCGCCTTGCAAACACAAGTTCAAGACCCTCTTTCCGCTGGTGTCTACGATGGGCGCAAGAATTTCTTCAGCCCCATCGATCTCGGGTTTGAGTCTGGTTCTCAAGAGGTACGTCGGTCGCCACGGTCAATCATCTTCCACTATACATGTTGCCCATTTTGCAGTTTGTCGTACCTATGGGTGCTGAGTTCACAGTCCGTCTGACTATCGCGGCGTCAATTAACCCGGAGTACGCGTTATTCCAATCCTCCGAAACTGACGATTACCCATTTGGTTCTCAGAGTCCTCCCACGCTTTGTGAGATGCGAACAAGCCACAATGAGGATGTTTTGACGGCGATAATGGTGCGCCAATTCCCCCCTCGTTTAAAGACGGTCTAACATCTTAAGTCAGGAATTGAATATCGTCATTCGTATGGAACCAAGTCTCAGATACCCTTCAAACAAAAATTCGTTTTTACCAGTCAAGAAACAAGATCCATTGGTGCAGGGGTAGTTTTATGGCGTGGATATTTCCAGTCGTTGCGACCCGCAATCAACCGCATGCTTATCAACATCGACATTTCGACCGGTGCTATGTACAAGTCCGGGAGGCTGATCGACCTGGCACTCGAATTCCTTGACCGGCCGACCCCAAATGCTCTTTCACCACGATACGGACTTCCCGACCGTGAACGCCTGCGACTCCAACAATTTATCTCGGGGATCAAGATCATTACGCCATACCGTGATCCCGATAGACGGCGTCTTGTCAGAAAAGTGACTCGGGAGAGTGCGCGAGAACGAACATTCGAGATCGGAGATGGACAAACTATGACAGTCGCGCAGTATTTTCAAAATAAGCTAAACATACCGCTCCAATTCCCGGATCTGATATGCGTGGAGGTCTGTACAATATTCTTCCTTTCCTCTCGCACGTTCTCACACCCTGTAGCTTTCAACGCGCGCCGTAATTCCTTTAGAACTTTGCCAGGTTCCACCAGGCCAGTTCGCTCGGAAGCACATTCCCCAAGACAAGACCAGTTCGATTCTCGACTTCTCGACGATGCGCCCCAGGGAACGCATGAGGTGTATCTGCGATGGTTCAGGAGTACTTTTTGGCTATTGCGCCAGGCCGTAGCCTGTCTGCAGATCAATTGTATAATCAGGTCCTACAATATGGGCAATCACGGTACGTTAACCGATTTGGAATGAACGTATCGAATACGCTCGTAGACCTCGAGGCCCGAGTCATCAAAGCCCCGATGTTAAAATACAACCCAACATCCAGGCAACCCAACGTCGTATGCATTGCTTACCTCTCTTTAATGACGAAATTAGTTGACGTCTCCCAATAAAGCAACCGGGCAACGGTACATGGAATATGTGGGTTACGTTATTCCGACCCGGCTTTGTCATATGATAACACGCACCTTCGCAGGCTCGATAAGAAAATGTTTAAATCCGCCCAAGTCCCAAATTGGGTTGTCCTCGTTTACGAGCGACAGCATCGCTTCCGCCAAGAAGCCGTGAGGCAAGTGGTCACGGAGTTGGTGAAGGCTTGCGAAGCCGTTGGTAAGGCAATTCAACCAAGTTCCACTGTTATCGGCCGTACTAAATCTTGTAGGAGTCACAATCAATCACCAGCCCGCATTCACGAGATGGGAATCTGGTCAAGGAAATATTAGTCGCGTGCGTCATCTCCCTGCTTATCTCCTTCATGGCTGACCCTCATTCCAGCAACTCCGCGCTGCCTGCGAGGAGTGCCAGCGGATTCGAGGGGCCCCACCGACACTTATAGTTGCTGTCCTTCCAGAGGGCGGTGCTGATATCTACACCGTCATTAAACAGTAATTGCCAGATTGTCTGTCCCAGTCTAACCGACATTTTTGACGACCATGATTCTTTCTCGTCAGTTTTGGCGATGTTTCGGTAATTGTTATTTAACATGGCTCTTCTCCTCAACAAGCTGAAGTCTTCGCACAAGCAGGCATTGCCACACAGTGGATGAAGTCTTCGAAGTGCTTCCGTGCAAGGGCGCAGTATTACGCGAACATCACGCTGAAGTAAGTGTATTGCGAACAATTCCTCTCTTCCGCTGACTCGATATCTGTCAGAATCAATGTGAAGCTCGGTGGGACCAACGTCGTAGCAGAACCACAAGATATATCTTTCCTTACCGATTCCGCAAACCCGGCCATGATAATGGGTAGGACTCACAATATGGTACATAAGTAGACTCGCGCATCTTTCACTCACAGGTGCAGATGTCACGCACCCTCCTCCTGGTGCCAAGGGTCGCCCATCATTTACCTCCGTCGTTGGAAGTGTTGACAGCAACGGGGCGAAATACGTTTCAAGGTTTGGGGTGCAGACATCCCACCGGGAGCTATGTGTGTGGTGTGTAGTTTTGCTGCCATAATGACACGAAAGTGGTCATGACCGAATGGACGCTAGCCTGTATTTGAGCAGTACAGGGCTGCGATGGGCAAGTTTCCCAAGCGCCTTCTGTTCTATCGCGGTTAGTGATTCCAATTCTCGTCCAGCCGAGGCCCAACTTACCTATGTCTCGCAGACGGGGTCTCCGAAGGAGAATTCAGGGCTATCCTTGACGAGGAGCTCGACCGCGTCCGAAGTACGTCCTGTTTGCCGCATCTTTGTCCCTTGCATTCCGAGTGACGACCTTCCTACCTCACCACAGCTGCATGCGACAGATTGGGCTTTAAACCAAAAATTACGCTCATCGTCGTTGGCAAGGACCACAAAGTCGTACTCTTTCCTACCTCCGACCGCGACACCAACCGCAGCGGCAATTGCCCTCCTGGCACTGTCGTTGACACGACGGATGTTAGTCCAATTGAATTTGATTATTACCTCTATGGTCATGCAGGGCTGTTCGGCACGAGCAAGCCGGCACACTACAATGTTCTCTTTGACGAGAACGACTTCACGTAAGTTGATCTATCGTGTTTCCCTGGCGCAGGCTTACGTTATTGTGTATGGGACTATAGACCGGACGGGATTCAATCACTGTCCTTCGCGCTTTGCCACGTGTATGCTCGCTGCACGCGGTCCGTATCTGTCCCAGCCCCCGTGTGCTGTGAATACCTTTTCTTTTCTCTTCGATATAGTGCTTGTACAGACGGTTGATGCTTCCGTCCCCACAAACCAGATGCGCACAATGTGTGCTCCCCCGCTAAGAACCACTGCGACCCTCAACAAGGCCAACAACTCTTTATGTCCGACATTGTCACTGAAACAACCACTCAGACGGGCCCAGGAAGTTCTGCAGGCGGTGTCGGCGTCGAGTTTCGGATGGGATTCAAACATACACATGAAAACATGGCTAGGACCATGTACTTTTGCTGAGCAGTGACCCCTTGTTGCAACTGGGCTTCCACTTAGAAGCTCATTGCACTGGTTATCACAAGCTGTAAAGTAGCCTTGTATTGTTGTCAAATTCTGATCTGCATGCAGATCGTGTAAATGTTCGTAGAGCAAGTTGAAGGGAGGTTACGTGCGGCAACTCACATGATTGTTTTTCGCCAACCATGTCAGCGAGAGCGGGTGTATTAATTGGAGAAACGTAGGATACACAAGAATGCACGATCCGTATCTACGGATATTAGGGATATTGACACGAAAGAGAACAACGCCCTACAGTACAAGGGGTGGATCAAGAAGCGAGACAATGGTGGTAGAGCCATTCTTGACGGATTATAAGGCGTATTACACATAGATGAAGTATACGAAGAACAGGACAACCCGCACACATACTACAGACCAAAATAAAGTAAGGTCCACCCATCACTCGTACGTCCCGTGTGATCGTTTCCCAGTGGTTAGAGCCCCCTACCCCACCTGCACCCAAATTGAAGATCACTGGGGTGTGTAGCAACAAGGCCGATGACACGTACCAGTTTAAGGCACTTAGATCCCTGTGGTGGTAGTAACATCAGTGGCATTGGTGATATGAGTGTCCTTGCGTGAAAAAGTTGACCAGGTCCTTGTCCAGGTCGAAGAGAGTAAGTTAGTTGGCAATTCCTCTGCCCGCCGTCAATTGTAAATTGGGGTAACGGAACTATCCGTCCGGTCCGGTCCGGTCCGGAAACGGTAGACCATGATAGGCCACGCCAAACACTCCTGCATCAGCAAAAGTGCAAAAAGTAGGTAAGGGGCTTGGATAGCCTTCCAAGGGCCACCTCGCTTGCAAGGCACCCCGATCTGGGGACAAGTATATCGGTGTTGGGTGAGACTTTACAATGGGCCAATGATTATGTATATTATTTACCAGATCACTGTAATATTACAATGATTATGCAAGAAATTTGAGTTTCTTACAAGATGTATGCCTGATCTGGTGTGATTGAGGTAAGGATTATACGAGATAATGAAGATCTTACGAGATGTATGCCTGATCTGGTGTGATTGAGGTAAGGAGTATACAAGATAATGAAAATCTTTCAAGATGTATACCTAATCTGGTGCGATTGAGGCAAGGTTTTTGCTGTTTGGGGTCAGGATCTTGCAATCAGGAGGCATACTACACCGATTCATCAACGCATCGTCAATTGCATGCATGATCCTTGCCTACCTGGTAGCGTTCATGTATGATCTTCCCCAGATCCTTACCAGAAATCAGACATTTTTAAAAAAATATTAGAATTAAAAAAATGCATTGGTTTGAATACACTACAGGCTAGTACAGGGTGCCATAGACTAGTACATCCACAAGCAGTAACTATACAGACAGGTCGAAGGTATTATGGCGAAGGATCATTCTGCTGGTGGTGGAGGTGGAAAGCGAGAGGGTGGGGGTCGTTATTCTGGTATGCGCCATATATAGCAGCTCATGTAGTGCGGCGTGTCGTCGGTGTCGAACGTTGTTCAAAGATCTGTCTGAAAATTCTATGTCAGTAAGGACGTGCGTTCATAAAAATCACTCACTCGAACCACCAACAGAACATTCCTGCAGCCCCTCCCCCAGATAGCGACGCTGTATACCCAGGGGCATAATCAGAATGGACGTGGAGGATGTACATGTGGACTCACATGCAGAGGCCACTTCTCGTTCCAGCCGACCCATGTTATTACCTTTGCCGTCGTCGTATTCGTTGGAGGACGTGGTATCGGAACTGTAAAGCTCCGAGCGGTGGCCATATGCTGCCCAGCAGTACGGGAGACGAAATAATATGAGCCTGTGTAGGATCACACCGAGAGACCACATATCTGACTTTGACTCTGTCGGAGGGAGGGACGGGGAGTGATTCTGGAGAGGTGTATTCGAGACTAAGTGAACGATGTCAGCGAGGAATCCGGAGCGCACAATAGTTGCAGGAACTGACCCGTGCTGCAACTCCTTGTGCCAGGGGCTTGCATCATATCATGGAAGGTACCAAAGTCGGAGAGCGTTGCACGTGAGCTGCAAGGTCTTTAGGATACACGAACAACAAAATAGAAATATGCATACATGAGAGTGGCTTCGTTACAAGTGAGAGGACATTGCCCGGCTTCAAATCAAGGTGCTGGGTTGTCAACATCGCACAGTCTGATTGGTAAGGCAGACTATGCGCACCAAAAGCCCGAGCCCAGCTCCGACGCTGCCTGCTTTTCAGAAGGTGCAGCACGTTGCATTGCGTGGAACGCGCCAGTGTGAGTCGAGCGAGAGTGTATATCGGAGGTCAGATCGTCTTCCTGTAAGGAGCCGAGATGTGAGGGATGCTTCAGACGACCAAGTCGTGCGTCGATGTGGTCATCGGGTGAGCCACCTTCAGCTCACCACACCTGGATAATGACGGCGATATGACAAGCAAGGTGCAAAAAGGAGCGGCGAGGGGGGGAGGGACCAGGCCAAAGCCAACTGGACCGCATGGGAGATAAGCATAGATGACAGCGCGGAGAGTGTTGGACGAAAAAAAAGTCTGTCTTGCCCCAATCTTTTAAGAGCAGTTGGGGCAAATCCTAAAAAGGGTTGAGACTTCCTTAATTTGACGGTAAAGAAAACATCCGCATTGGGAGACTCACCTGTCTTCCTTGGGACCCCCGGAGATCTTGAACGCTTTCGGCTTGCATGCATGGTCGTGAAAACCGACATGAGGGAAGACGAACCCCAAGGCCTCAGGCCTCAGGGCCCAGGCGTTGACGCACAAGAGCGAAAGCGAGTGCTATCAGTCGTAGACACCACACCTGTACTGGCCAAGAGCACTGCTGGCATCGGACCCGCTGGTGAGGCCGAGAGCCATGGCCGCTAAGTCCGAAGCGCTGGTGCTGGGCGCAAGACGAGGCTGGGCACGGTCATGAAATGGCGCCGCAAGACTATGACGGCGCATCAGAAGCGACGGGGTCCTCGGCGTGCTCAACGAAAGATGTGGAGCGGCCTGCCCCAAATCCGGGGTACAGCACTCTGGGCTTGCCACGAAAGTGAGGCATGCAACCAAGTAGTTGTTCTTGAACTGCGGTGGGTATCCTTTCCTCCGCAAGTACTCGCCGATAGACACGTCGCCCTCTTCGCCAAGTACGCGCACCGTGCAAGAGTTGAAGCGCGCAATATCGAACAACATGCGCCATATCCCGGGGTCGAAGATGGTTGCTCCAACGGCGTAGCTGGGGTTCGTAACGGCGTAAGGCTTGAGGCGACGGGCACACGAACAAAAGGGGAACGAAAGTGGGCTATATTCTTGCCTGCCTTGGCCGGAGCCAGGCAAGGCAGGTTATGTACATGTGCGCTAGACGCGAGGCGATATCCTAGAGTAAAAGTAGAATAAACGAACGTACGAAAGAGTCCTGAATAACTCTATACACAGTACGTGCGTCTCCAGCGAGGGTATGGTCCCGAACAGGAACCCGAACTGCAAGCTGTCATGTACGTTGTGTGTGGCGTCGGAATGACAGCGCATGCCTGTGGCGCTGCCAGTGAGTAGGCGATTCGCGTTGTGTTGATGGCAGGTGACGTGTGACAAAAGGCAGCTTGAGGGCGAAAGGCAAGGCGAGGTGGAGCGAGCAGTGAGGGCTTTGTGTCGCGTTGCATTGACGTCCCAGAGGCGTCACGTGGTCGAAACTGAGGGTGCAGCGCGTCCTACCTGAGCTCACTGGATGTTGGAGGGCCTCACCAGTCCGGGATTTACTATCCAAGGGGACTGCGAACGCGTCATTACTATGCAAGAGGGGTACAGATTTGCAGTTGCCTTGTATCGATAGGCGGTGCTACACAAGATTGTGACTAGATATGCATTATTCTTGCAAACCCCTCAACTCCAAGACTAAATCCCGGGCTGAGCTCACTGGATGTTGGAAGGCCTCACCGGTCCGGGATTACTATCCATGGGGACTGCCGACCCCTTGGAACACCCAACGAACGCATCATTACTATGCAAGGGGGAGACAGAAGCACAGTTCCCTTATATTGCTAGGTAGTACCATACAAGATAGTGAATATTCTTGCATTCCTCACTGCGTAACGGCAAACCTTGCAAAAGACTTATAAGATGGGTAATAATATTATATTTGCGATACAAGGGTTAGCTACCCTTGCATACATTAACTACTTTTGAAACTTTTGCTGATGTGGCGTGTGATAATATGGCCCACTACGATATCTTTCGCGAGCGACTTGCGATCACATATCCTGCCTTTGGATACGCACTGTGGGAGCCAACCCCTGACGAAGAGCATGGCCCCATAAACATTGGCGACGTTGGCTACACACGTCAGGGAAAATTTTATCGACTTTTCAATGCCCTCCTCTCAGCAGACCACCCATCGCATCAGGGAATCCCTCTCCCAGAACATCACGAGCCACTTATTCCTAACATTTTAAATCATATCGACAGGGGCAAGCTCAAACCTGACCATTACTGTTCGATCGGAGTGGCCGCGGAGACCGAGAGGGAAAATATCCGTGCCGCAGGGTGATTGCAATACGTAGTTTAAACTATCCTTATTGATGCTTTTGTAGGCCAGATGACTTCCCACAGACCTCTTTCTCTTCCACAGGGAGGCGAGGGGGGGCGGTGTTATCTCTTCCAGTAGACGCTCAACGTCAGGACACTCGAGCGCGGGGGGATTTTGGCAAGTGGATGGTCGGACATATCGACTCCTGGTTCGCCTTTGCTCGGGGTCTTGGACTCGGAATAGGACAAATGGAGGAAATCGTCCTAGTCACTGGGCTACATATCACGAGATCTTGGGCTAATGTTGTGTTTTTGGAAGGCCAAGTAAATGGACGGGCATCGCTCGGTCTTAAGGTGGAAAATGGCCGCGATATCACTTGGCATTGCTCACCTGGAAATGTCCGAGGAGGGGTACGGAGCTGGGGCCCCGAAGGAAAGGTACGTTAATTTGGGGAATTTCCTTAGATAATCTCAATTTGATCCTATGTACTCGTTAGAACCCACCAGAGAACCAATGCGTACTTATACGAGGTTTTCGTGTCACACGTGTCTTCGGGATATTTCCTCGGCGGCTCAGAGGGGCGGCAGGACCCGATCCGCTTCTCCAAGGGGATCACGACGACGATGAATCCGATAAGGGACTCATGTCAATAGCCTCGGAAACAATGGTAAGGGTCCTAGGATGATCCTTCTCGCCCTTGACCTGAGCCTTCAAAGTACCGCGATCCCCTTCACGTTTTGTTAGAATATGTCACGGAAGTGAGTACTGAAGATCCGTGCTTGGTGTTCTTCGTTCTAACACGGGCTACACAGCAAGCGAGCGAGTGTGACATGGTCCTTGTTCATGATGACGACCTTGCTAGGATTCAGGGGCACTTCCAATCTGGTGCTTTGATGGACCACCTTCAAAGATCTAAGCCAGAGATACGGCACGTTCTCTATGGTTAGTATCTGTTGATGTCATGATTTTTCGAGTTCTTGTGGCCGAGCAATCCCCCTCATAGATTGTCTTTCGGAGAATGAAAGCAAGCGCGAGAAGATCACTGCCACAGTCGCAATGCTTTCCGATGGGTTTAGAGAACGGGATCTTTCCTGCAGGGACATCCTCTTCATGCAGAGGATCAAGGTATACAGTAACCATGTTGAGGTTGAATTCAACCCAGGAACTGTGTACCAATATGATGGCACGTATCCGTCTTCCGCTTGTGAAAACACATGACTCGCTGATCCTCTAGTATTGATATACCGATAACAATATAGTCGGTTCGTACATATAGCTCTTGGCCTTGTAGACCCTGGGATCCCCTCGACCACTGACCATTGTTCCTTTTAGTCATCCTCCCAAATGATCGAAGGCAGTCAATCGCACGAAATCATCAGATAATCAATGCTCTGCAGACACGGATCGAAGGTCGTCTTGCTGCACGACCTGGAGTGTACGATGGACGCAAGAATCTATTCACGACGTTCGATCTCGAATTTGACTCAGGTGCCCGCGAGGTAAGTCCTTTATCCGTCCCTCATCTCCCAACTCGGCATACTGCCCGCTTTACAGTATGTAGTACCTGTGGGTACCCACCCATCGGTCGAAGGAGGCAGTCAGCTCCAGGAATTCAGGGTTCGGTTGAAGCACGTGGCCTCAATTTTGCCCGAGTGTGTGATATCCCGATCCTACTTGGTTGATTAATACTTAATTGATTCCCAGGCATTTCCAGAGTCTGGATGGTGACTCGAGGGTGAGAAAAGTGCGGGAATTTTCTTGCAATTTAAAAGCTAGTTCACCATCCACATCTCTGGTCAGGCATTGAATACCGTCGTTCGCATGGAACCAATTCTCGGATCCTCGTCGAACAAGCACTTCATTTTTACGGATCGAGAAGCAAGGGCCATCGGCAGAGGGTTGGTTCTTTGGCGAGGATTTTTTCAATCTGTACAACCTGCAAATGATCGCATGCTCATCAATGTTGATATTTCGACCAGAGCTATGTACAGGTCTGGGAAGTTGATCGATCTCGCGCTCGAATTTCTTGGTGTGCCCGGGAGACCGAGTGCCCTCGCGCCGCGATATGGACTTCTGGACCGCGAGCGCATACGTCTCCAAGCATTCGTTTCAGGCATCACGGTCACCATGCGATATCGCACGCAGGACACCGTTAGGCGGCGTGTTGTCAAGAAATTAACCCGAGAGTGTGCCCGAGATCTAAAGGTTGAGCTGGCAGATGGACGAACAATGACAGTCGCGGAATATTTTCAGACTCAGCTGAAAATACCACTGCAATTTCCGGATGTGATATGCGCCGAGGTCTGTACTGCATTCTTCCTATCATCTCATGTATTCTCATACCAAGTAGCTCTCGACCCGCGCCGTAATCCCTTTGGAGCTTTGTGAGGTTCCACCGGGTCAGATTGTCCACAAGCGGCTCCCCCCAGTGCAGTCAATCTCCACACTCGCATGGTCGAAGTTGAATCCTCACGAATGCATAAAGGGTATTCGCGATGGCTTGAGTGTAGGTTCTTGCTACTGCATTGACCTTCCTGCCTATAATACAGCGGCAGGTGTTGCAACATGGGCAATCGGAACATATTCGCCGATTCGGCATGACCGTCAAGGATGAACTCCTAGAGCTTGATGCTCGAATCATCGAATCGCCGACGCTAATATATAACTCAACATCCAAGCAACCTAACATTGTATGTAATTTTACACCCTTTCCGTTGACAGAATGTGTTTTCATACTTTTAAAAAGCAACCACGCAACGGTACATGGAATTTGTGAATAATTTCATCATGTCTTGCCTGTATCATGTGACAAGTCCCATTTTCGAAGGATCGACAAACACTTGGTTGAACCCGTCAAAGTCTCAAATTGGGTAGTCATACTTTTTGAGAGCAGGTCGCACTCCAACCAGGTACTGTCCCGTCAGGTGATTACAGATTTGGTAGAGCAATGCAAAGGCGTCGGTAGGGCCACCTAAATCACCTCGACTGTCTCCACCCATACTAAAGGTCCCCAGGAATTGCCATCAACCCCCTACCAGTGGTCGTGAGATGGGCATCGGCCCTAGGAAATATTGGCCATGTGCGTCATCTCGCCACTTACCTGTCCGTGGCTTACCTTGGGCCATAGCAACTCAGAGATGTGTGTGCGAAATGCCAGCGGTTGTCAAAGGCCCCACCAACGCTTATAGTCGCCATCCTCCCAGATGGTCGTAATGACATCTACACGACCATCAAACAGTAATTGAACACTATCTGTATCAGTCGTGACCGATTTTGATGCCCGTGTTTCTTGGTATTTCAGTTTTGGTGATGTCTTGGTAATTGATCTTTGATCTCGGCATAAATATGTTGGAGAACTGATGTTTTCTCTCGCACAGGCAGGTATCGCTACCCAATGCATGCGATCGTCCAAATGCATGAAATTACTAGCATCCGAGTATTCCTGTAACTTCCAATCACCACAATACTATGCGAATATTGTTTTGAAGTTGGTAAACTAAGATTCTCCTCTATGCTGCTATGTTGACATGTATTTCAGAATTAACTTGAAACTTGGCGGGACTAATGTTGTGCCTAGACCACAAGATGTTCCGTTCCTCACAGACCCTGAAAACCCAACGATGGTCATGGGTAAGTTCTCATGCAGTTGTGCCCGATAATGCTCATTTTTTCTCTGCTCACTAGGTGCAGACATCACTCATCCTCCCTCTGGGTCCCTAAGAGACCCGTCATTCACATCCCTCGTCGGAAGTGTTGACAGCCATGGGGTCAGATATGTCTCAGGGATTGAGGCACAGGCGTTCCGGGCATATATCGAAAACATGGAGGCCATGTGTATGGTGTGTGTTTGTGCCTGTTGCAACGTTGAGAACCATGATGAATTGAAATACTGTTGCTAGGATGTGTTCAAGCAGTTCAGAGACGCAACGGAAAAGCTCCCCGAACGCATACTATTCTATCGCAGTAAGTGATTCCGTTTTCGCGAATCACGGACCTCCGCCGATGAACGCAACCTCCACCTCCAAAGACAGCGTCTTCGAAAGAGATTTTGGGCACATCACCAATTCTGAGCTCCCCCGCATCCGAAGTGCGCCCTGCTTTGCCTGCCTCTCTCACCCACCACTGGTATTTGATGATCTCCTTCCCACTACACCACAGATGCATGCACCAAATTGGGCTTCAACCCGAAAATTACGCTGATCGTTGTTGGCAGAGACCACAAGGTCGTATTCGTTCCCACCTCTAGGGCTGATGCCGACGGCAGTGGAAACTGCCCCGCTGGCACAGTCATCGATTCTGGCATAGTCAGTCCAACCCACTTCAACTATTATCTCTACGGCCATGCCGTGCAGCTCGGCATGAGCCGGCCAGCGCACTATACAGTCCTTCTGGACGAGAACAACTTTACGTACGTTATTCCACCATAACCCCAACTCGATGGTGATACCCGATGCTGACGAGTCTCTGTGGCAATAGTAACGACAGCCTCCAGTCACTCTCCTTCGCCCTCTGCCACGTCCACGCCAGCTGCACGCGTTCTGTCTCAATCCCAGCTCCTGTCTTCTGTGAGAATTCCCTTCCATTCTCGATTTAGCCCACATGGCTAACGCTTCTGCGCCTCCAAAACTAGACGCGCGCAAGCTATGCTCACGTGCCATCAACCATTACGACCCACAAGAAAGTCTACAACTCTTCACGTCTGATATCGAAACGGAGACCACCGATCCGGCGGGTGCAGGAAGTTCGGCGAGCGACGAAGGCGTCTTTCAGGGCGTCTTTCGGCAGCCGCATGAACGCATGGCAGGGACCATGTACTTCTGCTGAGTGGTGCGCTGGTTTATCTAGTTTCCAATCGGAGCCTGGCCCACCTGGATGGTGATCACAGGCAGAATAGTGTGGTGATGACCAGAAATTATCTTCTGATATAGGTTATTTCTTACGATGCGCAGTTATATACAATCCATTACATGCCCTTTGAGCTCACCGCCACCCCTCATGTGTTCCAGCCTATCAAAGTGAGACGCTTTCCCTGGGCACGGAAATAATCAGGTAGCTGTAGCCTGAGGAACAGAGGAAGTGACAATTTTCATACTTTTCTACTTTTTTGAAAAAAGTATGAAAAAGTACAAAAAAGTAATGAAAAGTAAATTCGGGGTTTTCCTGATGAAAGTACAAGTACAATCACGGCGGAAATTTCGGGGTCTAATATTAATGGTAAATT
>Ga0307509_10005818_pt1 | contig 16915 bp, 22 predicted proteins | sample 10_EM_MG_FD_202245 | JGI IMG/M metagenome (GOLD analysis project Ga0307509, IMG submission 202245) | Populus trichocarpa ectomycorrhiza microbial communities from riparian zone in the Pacific Northwest, United States - 10_EM | ecosystem: Host-associated > Plants > Roots > Unclassified | place... | reverse complement strand
ACCCCGAAAGTCGAAACCCCACTATATTAGCTGCAGTCTCTGGACTACTCTAGCATAATTCAATTCCCCGGTTATGGATCACGGTGATGTATCACTCAGGGACTTGAAAGCGAACAATTTAGTGACATTACTCAAGCATTATTGTCAAAAAACTCTTTACCATATCTCCAAAACCTCTCGATTCTCATAAGAAAGGTCGTTGGACCACAAAGCAAATACAATTGACGAGGGGATGATATCGATGACCTCCTCAAGGCTGCTTCAACCATCACTTGATACGCAGAGGACATGGATGAACCTATTGCACGCAATATCGGAGAGCTTTCAATAGGGAACTCCGCCCTGGGCATGAAAGATGCCTTTTTAACCGACTTTTTCCAGGAGGCATAAAGTTTTATTTTCAGCGTAGTATACATATATTTTTGGTTACGAACACATAATTTTTCCTGATTTTCTTTTTGCGATTTTTTGAATGCTATTTTTAGCACACCTCCGCAAACCCATAAACCTCAAAAGCCCATACTTTGGGCCGTCCACCGAGGGGTATGTATGGGTTATGAGGGTGCCGACTGTATTCAATAACCCGGAGAGGGTGGGTAAGAGCATCACCCGCGTCCCTGAAATGCTTAATTAAGGGGGTGGCGACTGACGCTGAGAATTGGATAGCATGAAGGCTCTTGAGGCGGACGTGGGGTGCACGATGTCAGTTCTTGGTTTCTGAAAACCGGTTCGATTCCCGAATTTTAGATGCACCTCCTTGAGAAATAAAACTCGGAAGCAATAACTCAATATTCAATGTTTGTCCTGGTCGATTACATGAAGGGTAAATTTGGGTTGGTCTGCAACAGTTCGAATCTGTTTTACCCCAATCCCATCTCCTCGTGAAACGAACAACGTCTTCTTATCGGCACCGCCCAGTGGATCCCTTCTTGACAAAAATGGCTCCTCACATGGGTGTTCTCGTTGATATCAGGCTGATGCAATCATCCTCGAGGCAGGTGTCAGAATAAAATTAGTTGTTGCCGGTCATTCCGAAGTCCTTGCCTGCACGCACCTGCCTTATGTACGCCCCCAGAAGTGAGATTTACGAGCTTCGGAGCGGCCCAGAAGGAACTCTAGGGAAAGAAGGACGTTAATTAATTAAGCCTAGATCAAGTGGTTTCCTCCTCGAACACAAAAAGGGAAGTTGCCTAGGTTATCAAACTTGAAACGTGTAAGAGATATCTTCAAAGTAACGATTGTTCATTGGGATGGGTGTAGAGTGAAATGAGGACAGCCACTGACATCCCTCGATCGACGGATTTTCGGTCCCACCAATGGCCAGAAGAGATTTGCGAGATAATACTTTCAATAAGGATATATGCAATGGATTTGACAATCGGCAACTCTCAAAAAGCCTACCTGCATTCAATAATGATATAAGACATTTAGGGTATTAATGAAGTGCGTTACAATGGCTGTCTGAACGATCAATACAAACGAAAACCCAAATAGATGTTCCAAGTCGGCGAGGATGGGAATCATGTTACGATCGTAGATCTCGTTGATCACACGTCTCGACAATCACGGAAAAGGGCCTTAACGCTCGAAGGAAGGATAGTAGGGAGTCCTAGGGACTACTGGCCGATGGCCAAATTCGCTCCTGCTCTAATCGTCAACCCCTGTAAGTACAAGCCTACGGAAAGATTTGTTGTGATGGAAATAGGTCTCGAGCTCTGGATGTTCACATCGCACGACTAAAAAAAAGTGATCAAAAGATTTATCGCTAGTTGATCAAAGGCGCCCGCGGAAAAAAGTGAACGGAGGTGTTGGTTTGAGCTGATACCTCAACTGGCTGACCAAACCATCAAAATAGCGTGGAATGTGTGGTATGGCTGATCCCGCGAAAAACTTTCCCTCCAAGATCTACAAAAGGAAGAGAATGAATTATGAAAATGAGAATGAGAATGGTAAATCGCTGACGTTATGGGATACTGAAATATTTCCCCCAACGGGAATCCAAACTAGTGACGCGTCAAAGCATTTGGGCCTCGTGATCAGAGCTCGCTCAATGGGGCCCGTGTGCGAAGAAGCATCCATGTGTTCGTGGCGAACAGATTGAAGGTTAAGTCAAAACAAAGCCCTGAGAAGTCAAGAGTTGATTCCAGGGTTTGTTTTCTGGAAAATCATCAGATCTTGATGACCAAGAGTGGGCTTTCATCAGTCAAAGATGATCACAAGAGCGATGGGTTACTAAGAGTGGGTCCAGTGGCGCCAATTGTCGAGATAAGAATTAATCATCCCCACCACATGAACAAATACGAAGGTGCTCGCCGATTCACGTGTCTTAGCGCTCTGAATGTTTATAACGCTGTGGCGCGGTGGGCTATCTGACATGGGGAAACAGGTGCATCCGCTGTGGGCGCTTCGTGGGACTGGGAGGTGCTGATTGGCAGTGAAGGCATGAAAGAGGCTGTGGGACGATGTCCGTGTATCGGGTTAACGCAACGCTAATCATCCGCGCTGGGCGTCGGAAGGTTGACCTATGAGTGAAGGGCTGACAAATATATCGAGACACACCAGGAAGAAATAAAGAATTGATTATTCCACTAAAACGATGAATTCCTAATAAGAAGTGTCCAACAGGGGGGCGAGTGACGAATAGCATTAAAAGAGGTATAAGTATGCTTTCAGCCTTCAATCAATTAGCTCTTCTTTGATGTCGGTTTCATGGAACGTAAATTCCGTTCCTTTAGATACGTTTTGAGGATACAGCTCTCTCGCGAGACAGAGGTTTTGCAACCTCTGCATGCGCGTCCATGTTGGATCATGAGTACATGAAGTCCGTATTTGAGTTCGCCGGGAATGCGTAGGTCCAAGTGGGCCTGGGTAAGGATCCGATCAGCTTGTGGTGGCACCCATCCGAGAAGCTTGCTCAAACGAAATACGTGGGTGTCGACGGCGAAAGAGTCGCGCTCCAGGCAAAACAAAAGAACGCAAGACGCGGTCTTTGGCCCAACACCATCATAAGACAGCAACTCCTTCATTATTTCGTTATCATTCATCCGCTTTCCCTCCTCCACCGCGCCTAGGTGCTGTAACGAATATTCTCCATGACGATTCTTTATGGAGCGCAGAATGTTTTGAATTGTGGCGGCCTTTTTGTTCGCCAGTCCCCCAGAGCGTATAGCCTCCACAACTTCGTCTCGAGGTGCCTGAGAGATGGCAGCGAAGTTGTTTCGTCCAAATGCAGCGTCCAACGACGCCTTGGCCCGGCTACTATTCTTTCCGGAAGTGTTTTGCGAAAGAATTGTGTCAATAAGAGCCTCAATAACGTTGGGAGCGCTTCCGCAGGTCTGCGCAGAATTGCTAGATGCCACTGGTAGTTTACGAACGGGATCATGTGTGCGGTGCGCCTTGGAAAGAAGCTGGAACACTTCCAATGCCTCGGCCGGCGTCGGATATGTAAATTGGGGGAACGGTGACTCGACCACGAACGACGAATGGAGTTTCAGCTTCTTGGACTTGGTGGGAGACTCGGGAAGGGTTATTGCCTGACTGGAAGAAGCTACAGCTTGTGATCTTGCATCAGGAATCCCGGGCGACCTCGCCCTTTTGGGTCTGAGATTATGCGTCGCCATAATTATCCCAGTGAAGATGTAGATGCCGCAGATAGTTGACTCAGTGAGGAAGGCGGTCACGGATATCGATGAGAGGTCTAGAGTTTTTCGCTGGCACGAATTCCCCGTGGTGTGACCTGTCGTGTTCAACTGTCACGCTCAATATACCGGCGGTCCTCGTGTCGGAATTCCATGTGGCGTTGATAGGGCAAGGCCAGCGCAATGACTCTGTCTGCGCTGCTAGAATTTCATGTTTCGATCATCTTGCAATGGCGGTCACTTGTCTCATCGGGGACTGGCGTTCTTGGGAAATTTAGTATGACATCGCAATTCAGTGGCTGATGGGGGATATCACCATGCCCGGGGATGTCATTAGGAGATTATACGACGGTGAGTTGCTCTGGTTACCAGCGAAGAACATATTTTAGATGCATAACTCCTGTCAAGTAGGATCTAAAACCCCCAATAAATCCCAAACGGCGGAGACATTTCGGAATCGTTCATTCATTGGTCTTGTGACATGATTCCCCCGGCCAAATGACCTGGTGTGGCCTAATTTCGTCTGACAAATGCAATAGTTATCGATTTTAGACAGTTAAAGCTCAGTGCTCAAGTATTGCGCCTCCATTACATGTTCCCGGATTGAATGACATCCTCTCCGACGGAACTTAACAACGCATATCAACAGGGTAACTCCACAACCGGCTACTTTCTAATAAATACGAATCGTGTCTCCGTACACCTACACGGTGAGCATTCATCGATTGTAACCGCGGTGGAGCAAATACTCATGTATTTCAACTCACGTCGGTTATTCCCGATTAGTACCTTGGCGGTACCTTCATTTCTGTGTCGAACTGACCTTCGATTTTTAGGGCGTTAAAAATCCTAGAGTTCCTGTTTGATAATATCGGAAGGGTGAAATTTGGTGGTGTAAATGGTCTTAAGGATGAGCGGGATCAAGTGCGCGGGGCATGTCCGAGTCGGGGCTAGGTGGTTTTTGAACATACTGTACCTGGTGACTCCATGTGCACAAGGAATGGATAAACTGTGAGCCCATGGATTTTGATACAAGCCTCACGGATGCCCTTTGTCTGCTTCCCAGGTGTAATCTCAATGGTCTAGGTCAATGTCAAATATCGGAACTCATGTCCTGATCGATACCAATCTCACATTGTATAGTGGGCCATATCTTGACTTTATTGCCAAACTATGTATAGGTCTTCATTGTTCTCCTGTTCTGGAATATTTTGCCGAGAAAGGATGATATGCGGCATGCATATGGCGCTTGATCAAAGCGCCCCTCGTGATATTGCTTACTTCTTGCTACATTGGATTATGTGAGCCAAAGATACACATGTCGGAAGAACCGTTGGTTTACGAGCAATTATTGCATAGTAGCGCATCTCGGAGTCTCGGAGTAATGCTGGAAGGCACACTTCTCTCTGTTCCCGCGGGTATATGTGGCCCGTGGGAGAATTTCTCATCAACTACTCGTTCTCAAGGGTATGACTCTAGTCGCGGGCTGAAGAAGTATGTTTTTCAGCGTTGACTATGCAACTGTACCGATGCGAAGATTCACAGACGATGCAGCCCGATTCGATCTTCTTTCTAAGCAAATTGGGGCTCGATAGCCATGGGTATACTTTAAAGCAGAGAACCTTACAGTAAAGGTGTGATTGCTACTTGACGCAATAGTATCTGAATACACTAATTCCCATTGTCTCTTCGAATCCTGAATTAATACCGCTCCTCACGAAATGTCAAGACGCGACCAACGAGTTCGTTTCGTTGGTGCCGCTTCGCATATTGAGCATTCAATTCTCCACGCCTTCCTCGCAATTGAAGCCGCGTAATGCCTTCTCTTCTGGATCAGCAACTAGTGTGAAACGACATTGTTCTGCCACTTCTCCACTAATAGCTATGGATGTGTTCGCGTCATTCTAGACCAATTTTCAGGACATTGAGAAAGACGTTGCAATCCAAATTTGGGTTTTATGACCAGCTCTGTGACACCCGCTCCCGATATGGATTATTTGAAATGCGATGCCTATTTTACTCCTGAGGCCCTGGCTTGAGAGCACCTGATCACCGGGTTCACCTGAATGGACCATTGATTCTAGCGCGAAATGAGGGGTGGCCCAAGCACAAGGCGGGAGGGTGTCGACATATGCGTAAATATGCACCTTGTGTTCCCTGAGTCCTCGACCCAATGGGGGTTGAGGCTATCGCTAGCGTTTGTAGCGCCACTGCGCCCCCGCTATTTCCGCACGTGCGAATGATACGATAATCTTTAAAAAAAATTCAGGCGAGGAGGACGCTTGACTGGCAGCTCCATTATCCGTGTAAAATTTCCCATTGGTCTGAGAGCAATCTTGCGCCGCGAGGCCCATTGAGGCCTCTGGGTGGCATATTTCTGGGGAACACGCCCTGGAATAGGAGCGGGTACGCATCACACCTCGTGGCCTTCCCGTTTCTGGAGGACAATGTCCAAATCTTAACCCTAACGCAAGGTTAACAGATTGTCTAACCCGATATGACATGATCCATATCCGTTTGGTTCACCTCCTTTCATCAGCTCATCCCCCTTACCTGACCCCGAATCAATTCGTGAATGGACTAGAGTTTGAGGAACGTCTCATTCTAATTGATTTGACTATAAATGTACATCCGCCCTCAAATGACAGGGATATTCGAGTTCGCAAGATACTTATGTCTTGGTTGAGGGCGTTTTTACATACGAAATTTCATTAATGGAGTTTGATTTTACTCGGGTATTACGGATGAGAATAAGTAACGTCTAGAGTATGGGATGGGCAAAGGGTAGGAATTAATGTCGGGTACAGGATGCTATTTGCAGTCAAAGCTCCGGTATTTCACGCCCTAAAAAGGGAACTCGTCTAAGTTACCGCCGCCGCCTACCAAGACATGACGTCTGTGGAATCACGAGTCGCATTTTTTCGCTCGGAGAAGGACCGAGCGCGCCCATCATGAGAGATTCACACTCGGACCATCCATGATAACATCAAGACATGATCTTTTTCATGTTGATATTGTATGCTCCCAGATATTCGTGCTGTGCATAGAGAAGTAAAACATGATCACGGAAGGAGGCAGAGCTCGTGGGGATCGCCAGATCGGGTGATGGATGTTGGCTTGGGGGACGAACTTTGTCTGTGGACAAGCGGTCGGCTCTTGGTTGCCTTTTTGGGAAACGTGAAGGGTCTATGCAGGACGTGGGATTTGGGGAACACGTGGATAATTTTATCAGATGGCGCTTGAGAAGCGATATTGCTGAAAGTAAAGGGCATTTTGGTCGTACGATAGTTGCGGATACTCGATCCCTGGCAGCAACGACAAGCGAAAATTATATCATGAGTCAACTTGGAAATAAGAGGATTTGAATCCGCGGAAGGAGATTTGGCGACCAAATTGATAAGCGGTAACAGTAGTTGATCATGACTCGGACCGAACCAGATTCAGACAATAACGGTCGTGAGTTGGATCTCTTCATTACACCACCAAACACCATGCAACAGAATGTCGAGAAAGTCTTTATCGGGCCAGAGCGTCCGTATTTGGAGGAGACAATGAATTGAAACGGGACTCGTGTTGTTTGCACTATAAAACTCTTCGGTTCGTATTGTTTTGCTTTTTGTGCCCCGCCCACGCAATTGTTCTCCCCGATCGCAGAGACAAAGAAAAACGATTGGCATCCTCGACTTGCGACACCCATTATTCTTTCTCTCTCTCCCCATTGTCTCCCGACTCTCCTTACGACCCAGGTCTCTGCTATTCTTCATTGTCTCCACGACCAACAATCATGCCCGCTTTACGCACTCGCGATATCCAATCCCGAAGTATGTCTTCCCAGAAAAATATTATCCCAATCAACTCACCTTGTCCACAGCACTAGAAGTGACGACGGATGCACCACAACCCCCCTCCCTCAACATCGTGTCGCCAACGCCACGCGCTTTCACCTTCCCTACCACGCACAACCTTTCAGACAGTCCTTACTCTTCGCCTTGTAATTCGCCTTTTGAACCCGACCTTCTTTCTCTCTCTTCGCAATGTACACCATCATCATCGTCCACATCTCCGTCAGAATCGTTTTCATCTTCTACAATTCCAGTCATGCGCACCTTTACACCCGATTCCCCCGCATCCCCATTGAACAAACGCCGAAAATCATCATCATGCAGTAGTGACGTCGTCGAACGCCGGCCGAAGAAAGGTGACGAGGACTACATCAAGCGCCCCGAGAACGCTTTCATCCTCTTCCGACGTCAGTGTTGCGAGGACCGCCAAAAGGCACAAGACGAGGCTGCGGCATTGGAGGGCCCAGCCAAGAAGCAGAGGCAAGCCGATCTTTCCAAGACGATCAGCCAGCAGTGGAAGAGTCTGTCGGCGGACGAACGCAAATTCTGGGAGAATCTTGCGAAGGCGAAAAAGGCAGAACACGAGATCGCGTACCCCAACTACGTGTATCGGCCTCAGCGCGCGAAGGACAAGGACGGGCGGAACAAGTTGAACAAGAAGGGTGGGAAGTCGATGGACATGGACGAGAGTAAGCTTCACGCCTCGGAAGGTTCGAGCCTCCAGTACGTCGTTCCCCTTCCCAGGAACCATGGACGTTCCGCCTCGGCTCCCACTCCTCCTCCATACCAATCCATCCAACTCCCAAACGTTTACATGACTCCGTCTTGCCCAACCTCCCCCTCGCTGCTTCCCATGATCAGCAGGCGAGCTGCTCATCCTGGCCATCACGAAAATCCGATGTCCAGTTTCGATTACCTCCCCAGCAGCACTTACTTGCCGCCTTCTTATGCGATGCAAGGCCAGTTTGAAGCTAGTCTTCAGGTACGTTCCTCGATCACATTCTCGCGTGTACTTCAATCTGACGTTGGATCGTGATCCTAGTCGTCCGAGTTCCTGCGAAGCATGTATAACTCGACGGGTCAGCAACGAACAAGCCTCTCGCCTCTATCGCACCTCACTTTACCTTCGAGCGAGTCCCTCCTCCTCCCCGCACACCAGATAGTCTCGCCTTCTTCATCAATCGGCTCAGGATCCTCTGGACCATCGTCACCCAGCACAGGCCCTTATACCCCAACGTCCGCCTGCCTGTCTCAGAACTACACTCATCTCACTCCCGATGCCTCCCTCGAAGCCCAAGCTCAAGCGGAGATGGACTTGCAGATGGAAATGCAGATGCAACAGGAATTTGCCAATTTCACATGGGGCGGCGGCGCTTCCAACGGCGGCAATTCGCTGTGGTCCAACGAACCCTCAGTGCTGCTTGGCGATGATTTCGACATCAACGCGATCCCACCTCTGGAACTCGGTATGCCAAAATACACCGAGAACATGGCGATGGCCGCGCCCAACTCGTCCTTGGAGTTTGGGCAGGAATTTGCCAACGCGCTCGAGAATCGGCAGTATCAAGACGAAGGCTCGAACATGGGCCTCCTCGGTTTCGACGAGATGATGGCCGGGCACAATTTCTGAGAGCGCCCTCTCCTTCGCTTCGAACGATGCTGCGCGTCAACGAGGTTCTTACTTCCCAATCTGTTTGTTCATTTCATTGCGTGTTTTTTTGGACGATGCATGTTGTTTTGGATATCCGATGTAATGTTGCGCACCTGGGCCCCGTCTTTGCGTTTTCCCACTTTTCTTTCTGTCGGGGACCTGGCCGATTTTCTTTATGTTCATGTTGTATCTTCTCTGTTCATCATCCATCCCTCCTCCCATGTTTAGCCCGAATCTGGGTCTGTAATCATAGTCGCATCTCCTTGCGTAACCCTCACGAAACCCGAGGATGTGTCGTCGAGACGCGTGCGTCGAAAGCCTTCCTCCCGGATGCGTCTCGATGACCATCCGAATACCCATACCTTGTACCTCAAATCCAACCCCTTATGTGCGACACGCCCCCTCTTGATTACTCACTTCACGATGCCTTTCACGAACTCCATTAGCTTTCTTAATCCATACCACACCCCTCTGCGCATATACCCCAACGCTTACCTCTTTTTTTATTTTTATCCCTCTGCCACTCCCTTTGCGAGTCGCTCCTATTTTTGTTCTGTTGTGCTCATCCACACCCGCGTACATACATCATCACTTTGGTCGTCCACGGCAGTAGTCGCGCTCGTCAGTTCCCCCAAAAAAGTGAAATGTTTTTTTCTGGCATTTAATTTCCACTGCGAACCGAATCAGATGGACAAAAAGAACAATAAGAAAAAGTTAAACCAGCGCACCCTGGGCAACGGGATAACTTCTCCCATTTGGGTCGTCGAAATTCGAATTGGAAAAAAAGAAATCGGAGAAAAGGCGGGCTTTTCTTGATGATAACGGCGATGCGCGTTTCTGCTTTCGGCATTCATCACTCGGCGGAGAGTCGATTAGATAACGAAAAGCTCTCACACACACCCGTTCCTGAGGAAAAAGAAATGACCCCAGAATCAGACCCGTGACTCACCTCGCTCGTCCATCCCTCTTCGCTCTTCTCAAAACTCTTTGGTTCACAGAAGCCGTAGCAAGGGAATTTAGTAAAATTAGCATTCGCAACCATGAATAGCGTTTCATTGGAAGTCCGACCTAATCCAGAATCCCAGGTTCTCTCATCAATGGTGGCGTAGGGTCTCCCACCATGTCCGGAGGCGAGGGGTACGCAGGGTGGCGCAGAATGAGTGATGGTGAAAGCCCGTGTGCTTCAGAAGACCAGAAGCGGTGGAGGTGAGCCATGGATGTGGTAAAAGAAAACCTAAGCGATGACGGTCTAGAACTTGCTGAATGCTATTGGAAGAAGCGGGATGCGACTTATATGAAGACGGGATTGGCAGGTCGAAACCAACCAATTGTAACACGTACACGCCGGGTGGCTCGGGAGATTTGGTTCAAGAACGTCTACTTAGAGTTTCGGGGAATAGTCATCTTTCAATTGAGAGGGTCAGCGATCACACCTGAGGTAGGAGAATGCGTAATTGAGCCCTTTGACGAAGGAAAAATGATCAAACTAAAAGCGTTAGCCCGAGAGGCAACTGACAACCAAAGATGGGCGTACCTTCATTCATAACGTACAAAAGTCGGCGACGCGAAGTATATTTGGGGCAAAATGTGTAGTGGAGAAAGTAACTCAATGCGAAACACTGAAATGCAGTCAAGCGCAGATAACCTCATAAGCGTTAGGTGGAGACGGTACTGAGCTAGAACGGGGGTGGTTTAGTTCGTGGGTGACAGAGTAACCGACCATGTTATATACACCTTCCATATCAACATGAGGTTTAAGAGTTTGTAGTCCGTCCACGTTCATAAGATCGCGGGGTTACTGTGCTGTGTGGGCGAAATAAACACGTGTCGTTCGAGGTGACCTCCCAGTGTCTCTTCCCGCTGTCTGAAAGTACAAGGCGTAAATACAACACTTCAGATGAATCCTTAAGACCCAACGCACCAACAGCCCAAAGCATCGATTATAAACGCAACATCTTTCTGCCCGGAAACCACCTCGTGTCGATAGGGATCAGCGTCGACTTCGGAGCACCACATCGGACCCACACGCCGTTATCTAAATGCCGCCCAAAACCCGACACACAAAGTACGGCAGAGAAGGCCTTGAGGCTGCTATCAATGAAGCGGATTACGCGACGATGACACATCGCGTATATGTTCGCGAAAGTTGTTTTGAGCATAAAACCAATTCATAAGCCTTGCCGACAGAACACACCAGTCGCGGAATATATCACTCCTTCGTCAAGGCCCAGATTTCTGTGAAAGACGTAACGCGTGCGCGAGCGTAAATGAACGCGTTTTCCGCCAAAAAATAAGGAGGGGTGTGTCCATTGAGTAGTTTTTTTATGGAGGAATAGGTTCAAGAGTGCCAGCGAACAAGTGATGATGAAACCACGACAAGGAATGTCCCAAAAATTGAACAACGCATCACTTGTCCGTCACGTGATCCGGGACTTTGTCCTTCAGCGCAAACTCAGTGTCCACAATCTCCACCCCATCTTACACCGTTTTAAACTCGGTTAGCCTCAAGTTCCAACATGCACCCAATAATTTATTTAAAAATTAATCTCCAACGCGTTTACCCATGGAGTCTGATCGAAACCTCAAGAATAAATATAAATATTAAAATCTAAAGCTTCCTACTCGATTGGAGGGTCCAATTCCATTGTCCGACCTATGTCGGACATGTGGGTATTATGGGTACTGGGCTATTATATAATTCATGGATTATGGGACCGACGCCGACAATTAGGGTAACCAATTAGAACCCAAATGACCCAGTCATTCTAGGGGTTTTTACTTGACGGATGTATATTAAGGAACTCGTAATTTCTCTCGCCATTAAACGAAGCAGGAAGCAGAACTCAAGGACCTCGACGACATTTGCACGTAAACGGTAAATTCATGGTTAATTACTTCGAGGGATAAAGGGAATTCCCCTTTTAGTAAGGGGACCCATCAATTCGAATCGTATATTTGGGTATGCAAATTATACGTCAAAACAGTGTTATCGATAAGCAAGTTTATGCACCCACCCCGGCGGGCCTTGAACGAATTCGCGGATTCCACCATTGGAATATTACGATCCATTGTTCTCCAACGTGAGATCCGAACTCCGAATCGCAACATGCGAAATTCCAAGCCCCCAGATCCAAATTTAACATTTCCAGACGTCGTTTCTAAAGTGTTTTCCATTTTATGCCCCAGTATGCATAACCGTCACGGACTGAAGGCTGTTACTGAGTTGAGTCGCGAACCTCCCACGCCAGAGCAACCAATGACCCCACGAAATTAAGTATCTGTGGTCCGAAAGTAGAGTTCGCAGCGCCCAGCTTAACACAGAACAATAAGATCTATATAAATATCATCACCATCACTTCGCACACTCTATTTATTCAGTCCTTTGCGATCACATTGCATCTAAACAACCGTATCGTCAACCCAACTCGAGAATCAACCGGGGCCATTGATATCGTTGGACCCACTTCTCTCTCTCGTGAGGATCTATGGCCTCATTGCCTTGTTACCACGCCTCCCGATCTTCTTCTGCTCTCAAGTATATCCCCGAGTCGGTGTGCACAGATCATTCATTATACTATCAGGATTCCGGCGCATGAACTTCAGCAGGAATGAACAGTTTGAGTTTCTATCCAACTGTCAGTCTTGTTCCCATCAACGCCATATGCAAAAATCAAAAATCACCCGGGAATGGAACTAAAATATCTTTTAATGATTCTAATGAAGTATGATCACATCATGACGATTATGTAAAGAAACATCATAACCATGACCATCGCATCAACGGACATTCTTCCCATCGCGGAAACACAAGGCAAAAGGACGAACGAGGGGGGTGGTTGCCGACGCGACGATGGCGGGGGGTTGTTCCGCATTCACCACATATATATGTACCAGTCCTGTATCTGACGAGACCCTTGGTTTATTTGAAACGACGACGCTTTCGTGTGTTTTCTGGAGAAGGGGAAAGAGATCTTGAGTTCATGAGCCTCCATAAGGCGACTTTTCGTCAACTCTAAGATTCTATTAAATTGGAGAAATAAATATATTATCAGAATTAACGGTATTATGGATGAAATATGAACTATGAACCAAGTACGAAACGGAATACATTAAGTACCACATATCTAATCTCTAAGATAAGATGTAACAAATATCCACTTATCTTAGAGATTAGATATGCGGTACTGTGGTCTTCAAACGATTTCCAGGCTCCCGCATAAAACTCGTAATAAATTATGTATGGTGCAACTCTAATACTACGAATGATATATGTAAGCCAGACCCTCCTCGAGCTGGTGCCACCACAACACATCCCTATCTAAATCATTTCGGAATTCTACCATCAACTTGCTCACAAATAAAGCTAGGGAGGTTTGAACGTCAACAAAAGCCCATTCCCACGGAGAGAACCTTTGGTACGTGCGGCATTTTTTCTCAACTGACACTGTTTTCCCGCTTGTAATTTATAAAAGCTCTCACGCAGGCCAAGTCGTTCTCGAAGCACTAGCGTCCGGCCCGCTCATGGTGGGACGCTGAAGGCACCTGCGATCTCATCTCCCTTCCTTCCACCGGCCCCCCTCATTTCACCCCCACCGACTGCGTCTTCGTGGGACTAGCATTTCACAGTACGTCTTTTAACACCTCTGCGCGTGCGTATTCAGACTTGTTGCTGGAGGTTGTATTCGAGTTCGACCATGACGGACGGCGAGTCATCTTTGCTGATGCTGTTCAAGACGGTCAAAAGCATGGGAGCGGGCATCGTGCTATGGATGGTACAGTGATACAGTGGTTGAAGCGCGCGCTTGCGCAAGTAACCACTATTGTTGAGAACAGGCTCTTGTTTTCTTAACGGCCGATGGTAGTAGTACATCGTCGTATGTTAAAGTCACTAGGGCCACTGTCTCTAGTTGTTCTGGGGGATTGCTATTTTACTGATAAGTTCCCGATGCACAGTGTGTAACTGTGTTCAAAACACAAAAAAAGTACAAAGGCATAGAGTGCCTAGCAACACACCCATGTCAATCACAACTCTACCGTGACACCTTTTATTCTGTATCCCCACCGTCTTGTATGCCAGGCGGATTGAAAAATACTTACTTCTAATGGCACGACCTTGAATAGAATGCTCTTGCTGATGAGAAGATTCTCGAGAAGGTCTGGAAATCAGAATCACACTATTCGCCATGTAGCTGGAAGAGATTACGCGCACTCAACAAAGCAAGCCCGTCTCGAGGCGCAACGTTGGTGATCCCCAAAAGTGGGAACAAGGATTTGACAAGGTGGGTGACTGTCCGAGTCCATGAGGCCATGTAACTGGGTTCAATTTTATTGTTTGTTCATTCATGTAAAAGTGTACCTATGTATTTGGCCGTTTTCTAAAGCACCAGACCCGACCACAAAACACACAACGAATTCAGACCGGGTCATCATCAAAATCCAACGCAAAGGTACCTCTGCCGTGACGGCTCTCAGACTCATTCTACGGCACATCATAGTTGGCCTGCGGATTCTCCTCGAAAACTTGCGTGAAATGCCCGCTCATGACGCATCTATACTATGGTCACGCGCAGACAAAACTTTAGGATGATAGTGAACTTGATCACTGGCATTGTGGCAGCGACATCCCTAATGGCCGCGCCGTTTTGTAAGAACTTGTTTTCTGACAGCCTGTCCCTTAAACAACATTGCATCACGACCCTTGCTTCCCTCACTGCCCGGTTTCGTCATCCGCATCCACCCTATCAGTTGAAGTTCATGACAGCTTCAAACAATATGTTCGAATTAGGCGAAGCAACTTTCCTTGTACTCTGACGGCCTGACACCTGTCCAATAAACAATAGTCCACTGACATGGCTTCCCTTATGACCCACTTTCATGGTTTATCATCTACCGCACATTATGTTAGGTGCTGTAACTTTCCGTTCCCAGAGATTTGTATTCTGACAGCCCGTCCCATACCAAACAATAGTGCCCCATGACCCGCTTCCCTCACGACCCAGTTTCATCATATATATCCTAGCAATTTAATTTGGTAAATTAATTTCGTTCGGAATTGCACGCTGTCCTATCCTGAATAAAAGCGAAGCCTTGGCGGTGCCGTTCTGCCGTCACAATGACCCCAAGTTCTGAACACCCCACTTCCACTTCCCATTCACGTACTTCTTCTTCTTCATGCCTGCTCCCCGGTGATGAGGCGCCTTCTGGATACACAAATCTCTTTTCCAAGAGCGTCCAAAAAACCGACCCACTCTGGAAGGACTACATAAAAAAGGCAGCCGTGTTCGATAACAGGATGATTGACGAATGGAACAAGGTTATCGACACTGTTCTAGTTTATGTAAGTCTGGGTTATTTTTTGGAGAGTACTGGTTACTGATTTGCCACTTAGGTTGCCTTGTTTATTACGGTCCTAACTGCCTTCGTCATCGAGAGCACACACCAATTTAAGCCTGAACCGGCCGATATTTCAAACCAACTTCTTCTCGCAATTTATCAAAACCAGCTCGCCGCTCGGCAGAACACTTCAGCACATATCATCGACACTGTCGCGCTTTTCAAGCAGGATCCTGCAATTTATCGCAACGCAATCTTTTCCAATTTAATCCTTTTTGCGGACTTGGCGCTGGCCGTTATAGTCTCAGTGATCGCCCTCTTTGCCAAATTATGGCTTATAAACTATAGCACTCAGGTCAACTCAGCAGGATCGCCTTATGAACGAGCAATGAGACGTCAAGAGGCATATAGCGGCGCTCTAGCCTGGAGATTAGGGGCTATCATCAATGGACTGCCATTCTTGCTCCTCCTACCTGTCTTCACATTCGGATTTTTCATTTAGTGAGTTTGTCTTCTTTTTTTTTGTCGGCGTTATTGATAAAATTTCAGTCAGACAAGTGGGGCATACCAGCGATTCATCGGATACACTGTCGGGGGACTTTTCGCAGTCGGTCTTGTTTTTATTTTCCTAGTGTCAACAGCTGCAGCGTTCATCCCCGGCTGCCCTTTCCATACATCTCTGTCCACCTGGATGATATTCGTGGCCAAAGCCTTCCGTCAGTTTCCCGTCCCAAAATGGTTGGTAGGCACCGGAAATTCAACGCGGAAACGTTACTTACAGCCGCTCGGTCTCATATTCCTATCCGTATTTGTGCTCGTGATAACGGCTATACTCGTTCTCCGATACTCATACTCCTTTTTCGCTCTGATCTGGTTCCCAACTGCAGCTACCTTTTCATTCGCAGGTAATCCAACTCCGTCACACGATAGACCTTCTGAATATAGGATTCCACACTTGCTCCTATTCGGAGGCATAATTATTACCCCGCTGATCGCCCTTGCTTGTGCCTTCATCGACCGGCCGCCCGTTTTTCTCGGCCTGTTCATCGCCGCCAGTGTCGTCTTTGCCGTTATCGCTGTATACGCCATTCGAACGTATAAATTCATCCCGGATACAGGGGAGGCAGATGCAATTGCATGGCTGCTCAAGTCGACATCCTCACAGGATCCTTCGCTTTTTAAGAATGCAGGCCGAATTGCCCACAAATTGCAACATCAAAAAGCCCTCTTGTTGAATTCGTTATTGCCCCTCCTCTCACCTCTGATAACTTCAAAAAATCGCCATGAAGACGAGCAGGATCTAGAAACATACGTAGCGTGCTTGGCGGAGCTATCGGCATTCGCGGATGCTGAAGGGTCATTTTGGAAGAATCAAAGTGCGATCGTACACCCTCCACTTCCAGATAGGCTTCCGGAAATCCTGCGTGACCTAGAATCAGGAATTACCTCAA
>Ga0307509_10005817_pt1 | contig 16916 bp, 17 predicted proteins | sample 10_EM_MG_FD_202245 | JGI IMG/M metagenome (GOLD analysis project Ga0307509, IMG submission 202245) | Populus trichocarpa ectomycorrhiza microbial communities from riparian zone in the Pacific Northwest, United States - 10_EM | ecosystem: Host-associated > Plants > Roots > Unclassified | place... | reverse complement strand
TGTGCCTTGCCCCCCAGTCTTATCAGTAACATCGATTTTTCTTATTTCTACGTTTTTCCTAAAATTTTCAGCATATCCTCACTTTATGCTGGGTAGGAGCCTGACAATTGTCCTAGATCGTTTTTGTTCTGCCCGAAGTTCAACTGAATATCCAATCTTCATTTACTTTCCGTTACTCTTCTTCCGCGAACCCCTACCACAGTTCCAACACGGGTGGAAACGCATCCTCCGAACGACTGCTCAAGCGCTCACCCCCGCATTCCACAGAATGCCCCCAGCCTTCTAAACTCTCTCAAACCCGGCCTCCGCGTTCCTCTCCAGACTTCTTGTCGGTGTTTCCTTTTAGCCTTTCCCCGCATTCTCGCAATACACTCGCGGCGCCCGCACGCACCCTCGGATCTAATTCCCGAAATCGAAAATCTTCAAATTGTACCTCCGTCCCCGTCGGGCCGATCAATGATCTCAATCCGCCACACTGAAGATTACTTATACATCTTACCTTTATCGTTACCACACCGTACCTTGTTGCTATCGAAGGTTTTTTCCCATTGACGTTCTACCGTTCGACATTTCGACCACCACCTGGACCACATCGTCCATCCGAACGAACTCAAAGTGCCTCCCAGACTGCCATATCCTCTCCATTACCACACACGCACCCTCAACACATCCAAACCATTCGAAGCGGCCCCATCGTCATCGCTATGGATCGCCCCGTCCCAACCTACGTTTACAAAATCACCCCTACGCCTCCACCCAACCCCCTCCCCCACACATTGCCTCTTTCCGACCTAGATCGAGAAGACGGATTCATCCACCTCTCGAACGCGTCCCAAATACCCACAACGTCCTTGCGGTACTTCTCGTCACACACGACGCTGTACCTGCTTAGAGTTTCGTCCGTCGTGGCCAAGGAGGAAGGGTCGGTTTTCAAGTGGTTGGATGCGGGTCAGACTGGATGTGTGCATTTGTATGGAGCTAACGGCGTAAAGGGAGAGTTTGGCAGGTTAGGTTTAGGTACGGTCATGGATGTGGCAGAGTGGAGGAAGGGCGAAGGGGAAAAGTGGGATGACAAGGCGGTCATTGATAGTTTAAGCGGCTGGCTCAGGGACTCTGAATAATCCGGGGGAGGGGGTTCTCTCTCTCTTGAGCTGCGCAATGCCCAGAAAGCAGCCCTATTATTTTTACACACGGTTTCGGATGCGAAATCAAGCGCTGTTCTAGCCCGAAGTATGTGAGGCCCCTCGAGTCTAAGTTCAAATACAAGTCACCGGTCCAATGGGGTGCGCGGCCCAGCTCTATATGTAAACCCCCACCCGCCCTTAGCTAGCATGGATAAACCCAGAACCCGCCAGAACCCACCCAATAGAGATAGCATAAAATGCCAGGTAAAATGCCGCCTGCATCCAAACCGGCCACAACTCCCTCTTCTTCCCACCAACCATCTTTGACTTCAAAACATCCAGCACCAAAAGCCCAAGAGCACCCACAACCCAGAATGACAAGGATGGTTTCGTCGCTGTGGCGGTGTAGGGTCTGTAGAAGACGAGGGGACTATGGTTTGGCGAACGAGGGTGATGGGGGTGTCGAAGGGAGAGGAGCGCGGGGAGGAGCGTGGAACAGAGGTATGCAGCCGTGGGGACCATGTAGGGTACCACATCGTGCGGGGTTATCTTCTTGATTGCTTTTTCTATTGGCTTCCTCTCCACCCATTCCCCCTTCGCCCACTCTCTGCGGCGCGGGGTTTTTTTGCTGTCCCCCAACGCGGTCTGCAACCACCTGTCTCGAGTCTTCTGATCCGTATCGTTCTCGCCAATGTGGGCCGCGAGAAGCAAACACCCGAGAATATACGCGGTTGAAAACAATGACAGACAAACCGCCCATGGTACCGATACCCGAGCAAAGGTTTCCACAATATCCAATTTGGTGACGATAAGAGCCACAAGGAAACCAAGGCACCAACCCGCAACCACCTGTCAGAACACAATTGGACCCGTGGGGGCAACACGACAAAACCCGGTCAGCCAAAGGGAATAGCAGTGTGGAGAGGCGGACCGGGAGGGTCCAGAGAGCGAGCGATCATTAATGTTGGTCGTGGAAGCGGTTTCGATAAGAAAACAACGTGGAATGCGGGTGCAAGGGAAGTAGGATAATCACATGACGAGGCGTACGCGTCGAACAGATCAGACCGACGGGTGATTGAGGTGCCCCGCGAGTTGTATCCGAAGCGCGGAGCGGAGATGATTAAAATAACAGCGTGCGATTGGGTTATCAACGATTAGAAACAATTAAATGTGACGATGCGAGCGGAGAATGGGAAGTGAGGGAACAAGGGGAATGACGCACATCAGAAACGAAGTGCATGGCGAGGTATACTCTCGAGAAGCCAGTGATGAGTGCGAGGACTCCCGTCACGAGAGAAGCGTATAACCACACAGTGTACGGGAGATGGTCCTTCCCTTCGAGGAACAGGAAGGAGGATAACGTGGCGACAGTTTGAGCGTGTGATGACGGGAAAGATGAATCCTGTGTGAAAAAGACAACGGTCCGAGAGTGAGAGCTAGACCCTTGATCAAAGAATGCTTTCAAGTGCCGACCCTTTCCCAAACTGAACCCATCCTCCGCAGCGTGGCTGACACCCAGAGCGGCCTTGGGCGGATGCAATACAGCTTGACTATACCGTTTATCAGCTCCGTTAGGGACAACGTGACGAGTAGGGATAGCCCGAAATGCGGATCTGCAACGAGGAAATAGGCAGTCGGCGCGGAAAATATGACGATATCATCCTGGCGGTTGTACGCGTGACGTAGGGGATGGTCAGCTGGGTTGGCAACGGAAATAATTGGTGGGAAAGAAACGGGTGTTGCTCACTCGAACGATCCGGTGAATAGCAAAGGCGATAAAGTCCATGAACGTGGTAGAATTCCTCTACGTCAAGATGATGAGTTTGCATGGAGGGTTTCGAATGTGTATGGGTCAGCGAATTTTCCGCGCGGATTCTGGTGTGGAATTTTGGGATTTACCTGTATTTTCTGCAACACTTGGATCTCATAATCAGCCAAAGAGGGGGTTCGGGACGTGGTCGCCATCAAGGAGGAGGCAGAGAGTGGAAAAGGGGAGGCCGGTCGGAGTTGACCTTGGGCGGTCACACCCCCGGAAGGAGCGCACCCGAGCTTGTCACCGACCCCGTTTCATTCGTTCCGCACTTACAGTCAGGGAACTCTAAACCCACATACCGGCGAACACTATACAAGGTTAGTATGCCCAACAACCGCTCGTTGCGTGTCTGACAATTATACTTGGACGAAAAGGCGAACATGGGACCGAAGTGGTGAGAAGCCGCGATGTGCCATATGCAACCTTGTTCGGTGGACCATATGTCTCAGATGGCACCACGATGGCTAATAGACCGTCAAAAGATCTATTACAACCTCTCCCACTGATTCCGTTATCGAATGACTCCCCGTCGCCCCGGCGTCTTCCCTGTCCTTAACTACCATTCTCTCTCCCGGCCCGCGGTGAACTACGGTGCCCACTCTCATCCGGCCCCCTTCACCTCGTTTGTTTTGGGGACCCTCTGGGTTATTTCACACCGTTCCGCAGTCTCGTTTCCTCTCCCTGTCCCCAGTTTTCCCGGCCACTGTGACTCCCATGTCCACCTCACAACTGGATCTGCCCACTTATCATCCCCTGCCAGCTTATACCGCTGAGCCACGCAGGGGGTACGAACACCGATTGCTCGTCCATGACCCTCCAAACATTCCACTCTCTGTAGCCGGTCCACCGAGACAGTGGCGGGAACAGTTCGTGAAACACTCCAAGTCGGGAGGCTTTACTCTCAAGGTCTCGAACCAGAGATCTAACGTACCTTTACCCGTCCACCACGGGGGTACAAATAGCCCTATCCAAGGTTCCGTCGATCTGGCGAAGACGGAAAACGTCACCTCTGTCGATTTAAAGGAATGTGCTGTCCCTATCTGTCTCTCCCCCTTCCCCGATATCCTCTCTAGGAATGGGGTTGTCAATCACAGTGGAGCACCACAGGATTTACATTTCTTTGTTTTCCTTATTTAGCTCGAGGGCCGGCTGCTCCTACACGAAGTTGCTGCCGGAGGAGCGTCCACCACAGAGTTGTGTAACCAACGGACAACACTGTGGACACGGGAGCATTCGCCGGTGGATTACCCCATGCGTCAGAACTGTCAGCTCTCATTACCATTTACTCTAAACCTTCCGGCAACGTTTTCGGACGAGCACGGGACATACGTGAGTCTCACGGACGTTATGTGGCGTACTGTTCAGCGCCCACGCTGATATCTGCGACTCAGCCATTACCTCCGTCCTTCGAGAGTAATTTACCCGGCCTCCCCGGTTTCCATGCGACCATTACATATTCCCTCAGTGTTGTGGTCAACAAGAACAGATCAAGTCTCTTCAGTCTTGGTAATCCGTAGGTCTAACACCGCTAACTGTTGGGTTCCATGTGCTTCGGACCTTGACTTTATTCTACCTTCCCCTAGGACGATTTCAACTCTAATGATCTATCAGCCACGTTCCCGCCCGCCCACTTTACCACCACAGACATTCCATCCGGCGACTTTCACACCGCGATTGGACTCTCGGTCAGATTGGCAGGCCTTTACGACGGTGATCAAGGCCAAACGCCCATTCAAAGGTGCACCCCCGGATCTCGAAGACATCGAATCCAAACTGTACCTCCACACAACGAGGACATTCCCCACAACTCAGTCGATCCCGTTCTACTTGAGTCTCCTATCATCCCCAGCTACACTAGCGGCTTTCATGCCGTTTGGCCCACAGACACCGGGCTCGGCCGGTTTGGGCGTTTTCGGGGTGGGCGGGTATCAATGTACGCGGATGAGGCTGACGAGGCAGGTTATCGTGGACTCCAAGAACCCGGTCGCGCAGCGAGAGATATTGAGGGACGGTTCATCAACCCTGAACGGACTGATCAGTTCATCCTCGGAGATGTGGGACATGACAACGATCGGAGAAGGAAGCTTTAAACTATTCGTGAGTGGCCCCCTTCCACTTCGTCTTTCAAAAGAATACCCTTTCTCACGGGATCGCGCGCTTCTCATTTCGTCGGCATTATTCCATCTCCCGGTTGATTCGCATGCTTCTTCTCGACCTTCGTTGTCACGGACCTGGTCTTCTCTGTATGCGCACCGGGTTGTGGCTCCTCATGGTCCGTGGCGCTGCGGACGGTGTCGTTTACCCACTTGCCTCTCGTTCGATGATGGATGTGGCTTTGCGGGATATATCGTCCGGTCCGTTGGGGTGGGGTAATTAGAACCACGGATCGGATTGGATCACTTTCCATGGTGAGGTGGCCATCTCTAGTGGGGTCAAGGTCTCTGGCTTCAAAGCCGCCGGGTTACTTGTACGGGTAAGTTCCTGGGTCCCCCGGCCCTCGGGGTACTTTTGTACATGGCTGATGGATCTTAGGATTTCCTGTCATTGACGATGGTTCCACCCAACCCTGCAAAGTCCCCATTCAAAGAGCTCCACCAAACAATCCCCGTACGACTTACGACGGACCCATGGGCCTGAACTCAATAAGAGCGCAATACACGCGCACTTTGAAGCTGGTGTTCGTGACCAGGCGCCGGGAGCGTGCGAGACTTTACTCCACCCATCATGCATCAAAGGCGGCCTTGCCCTCTTGGTGTATACTTTCCGACGATAACCACCGAACGCCAAGAAAATTTATCTCTTGCTTCTCCGCTCTGCATCACGGCGCGCGGCCGTCCGATATCGCCTCCCAGCCACAGGTTGCGTTCTTTCCTCCTCGCTTCTCCTTACCTATTCCGACTCGCCTTGTTCCTCCCGCTCCGGCCGTATTTTCCGTTCATGGTCCTGGACGTTACGTTCATTCGCTGATCACGTTGCTCCTCTCTGCGCCTGTTCATTGATACCATTTCCCCCGCATGCTACAAGCCCCCTACGTACACCCACGGCCCCTCTCTACTCATTCATATCACCCACGTTTCTCGGACCTTTTGGATTCCTCAGATCCTGCAGCATCCATATGTACATTCCGCATCTACTCCAGTGTACGGATTACCCGAAACTTCGTTCTGACTAACACCGATTGTACAGTATACGAAATAGAATTACAATATTGTAGGTTCCACACGACGTGTCTGAGTTGCCGCGACCGCATGCTACGGCGCAGCCATAGGCGTGATTGTTGGGGGGTTCAATGGGTTGGGGGTAAGGGTGCGGCGTTCTTCATTGCAACTGACCGCCCCGGACCGGGACCTGATTGATGTCGCTAACGGTAGCTTGACCTTCGAGGATCTTTTGTCCGTGCTCCTTGGTTTCGCGCTATCGTACAACAATCAGAACGGGGGTGAATGGGAGCGCCAGACTTGGACCCATACCCTTCGCAGCATGGTACCCCTAGTTTTCTTTGCGTACCCTATGACCTTTTCTTTCCACGAAGGAGCGTCTACGACCACACGAGCTGCTGCGCCATCACCGGGTTGAGTCGACCCTACATATGATGTGTGTGAGAATCCGGTATACGGATCAGTGGGAGTGTGCAAATTTCGAGGGTCCGAAGCCGTGAACAGGCGCGTAGGGCGTGTAACCGTAATGAAAAGGGTAACCGAACCTTGTTTGGTCTGCTCATCGACCTCTGTTGGTTCGGTGAGAGTCGAATCGATTGGGCGCCCGGCGGCGTCCCTTGGTATGGGGATCGAGAACCCGGCGCCCGTCCCTGGGGCGGGTTTACCAACCGTGGCTGGTTGAGTGGATGTACTACCACTTTGGTTGTCCATGGAAATCGCTAGCTGGAGCTGGTACCAAGAGAGTAGGAGGTATCGAAACCGTGGTGGGTTGGGTGGTCGTGGTTTGAGATTGAGCGAGGGGATGGTGGTGACGGTCAAGCTTTTACACAGCGCCCTTCCGCTCCTCCCTGAGCAATCTCCACAGAGAGCCTGGCACATTTTGTGACGTCACCGATTCGTTCACCCGTTAGAGTCGTGGGACGTCATCCGCTCTCGCGGGCCTTGACCGGGCCGCTGCATCAAGCGACGACGCATGTGCTGATCACATAAAACGGCCGCACCAAAGGTAGAGAAGCCGCGCGAATGGGCGATGATGGAGACACAAACCGGCTGAAGGTACTTGGGTTCAGGTTAAACGTCAAAAGCAGGTTCTGGTACTCGTTTGACGTTAAACGCCGAGCACCTCAAGACCTCAACCCGTCCGCGTTCCCGTCGAGTCGGTTCACACACAACAGGAGAGAAGGGGGAAACACAATACAGAGTCCAGACAACGGAACTGCCAGGGCGAAAGCGACAACCATAAAGAAATACAACGTGGAGACAACACGACAGCCGAAAGAAGTCAATTTGAAAGGAACAAGGAGGTAAATGCAGCCGCGAAAGGCTTCAGAAAGTCCGGGAAACAGGAACTGGCGCCACAGCACCCGCGCCCCCCACACCCAGCTCTACTTCAGCAACAACTCATCATCCGATTCATCGTCTTTTTGGGGAGAAAGCGGTAGCCCATCATCTATCTTCGTGATCCTTCCATCCCTGCAAACCCTCACACCCGCTCGGTAATCTTTTTGGGTAATGGTACCGCTCCTCTTCCTCACTGGGGCCTTGCGTTTGGGAGCCGAGGCGGGCTTCAACCAAATCACCTTCGGTTGCGGAAGTCTATCGGCGTTGTAGTCGCTGGCCCTAATTGTATCGCTCCTCTTCCGATTGACGCGTTCTGCCACATCCTTGCTTGGACCTGCCACGGGCTTCTCTTCTTGGCCCACCTGATTGTTTTCGGCCACTGATGGCATCGAGCGAGAGCGGTTCAAGGGGGCTATGATCATGTCAGCGTTTCGACACAAAGCGCCTACTACAAGATGGACGAGACCTTCTAGATTCATTTCCGAAACTTTGGCACCCAACACCTCTAGGTCGTCTAGGCAGGTAGCAGTGGACCTCTTGCGGGCACTCACGTCTTTAGGTGGACCCTTCGTGAGGATGTTTGCTACGCCGCTATCACCAGTTGTTCGGTTGATCCCGCTCGCGTCGTCGTGTGTCGGCTCAAATGCTTGTCTGAGGGTCGGGAGTTTGCTGGTATCAGTCGGATCGAGTATCCCAGTCAAAGACATGGCAGAAGTGAGTGCGGTGGAGTCAGATAACGATAACCCGTTTCCCGTATTCTGGTTGACTGTAGTGTTCTCGCCAGAGGTGCGAATGGGAATGCCGGCGATCGTAGGCACCGACCCGGGGCCAGAGATATCCATCGAGGAGAAGAGACTATCGTGCGAGACATGAACGGTTTGTCGACGAGTTTTGGTGGGGCGGGGTATACGTGAGGCAGAATCCGGGGTGAGGCCTTCAGCATCAGTCATTTCCACATCCTCGTCGCTGCCTTGAACATCCACGCCGGAGAGTTTCTGAGTCAAGTTGATGTTGCTCCAGCTCCAGTTGACAGAATACTGGGGTGAGCGACCAAGGCGGCGGTTGGCGGGTGGAGTCGAGAAAGCAAGGGGTACCTCGAGCGAAAACGAGGGATGGCGGATAGGTAGTAACTGAGGTCGTGGTAGTGATCCCGAGCTAGAGGTGCTGGGAGTGGGGCGAGACGATCCCCGAACACCCCAACGGCGGCCTCCACGGGCAGGTTTTCTAGGTTTCGCCCCCGCGTAGTTCAACCACTCGGGGGAGTCATCAGCAGCAAAAGAAGGCAACGAAGGGTTCCTGCCATGATGCAAAGTTTTCGCTTTCTTCCTATCTGGCGACGGAGCAGCATCCGTAGTGGGGGCGGTTATTTCGCGATTTTCAGGTAAATGAGCGGAGAGCGTGCGAGATTTAGCTCGCGGTCGTTCGGTCGGCTTAGGTTTCGATTGCGATTTTCTTGGAGACGAGTTCCGAGAGTTGGGTTGACTATTGAAGGGAGAAGCGAGATAAATTTGATGTTGTGAGCTGATGACGTTTTCCTTAGCGACGGAATCGAAGATGGTCTTAGTGAGAGGGACCGGAGAGAGTGAGGAAGCAGAGCGATGGTGCGAATGCCCAGAAGATGAGCGTTTTCCGAGTTGCAGAGCAGAGGTCAGAGGTGTCTGGAAAGAGTTGGCGTGAAGTTCAGCATTGAACACGATAGAGAGTGGGTCAGAGGTGACGGGTGCTTCGTCTCCAGTGCGGGGCCGTTTCGACTTCTTCGTTGGTGCCAGATCCATTGAGGTATCCGCGATAACAGAAAGGTCAGGAACGGAAGAAGCAGCGAGGAGCCGAGATCGTTTTCTCATCCTACGATTCATTTCCGAGAGCGTCGTCCCATCCTTGTCCATCTCCGATAAAGGCGAAGTCGGAACGTGGTTTGGCTCCTCATCTTGGTCGCGTTTCCTTCGGTTTCGGCTCTGATACGTGTTGAGAGTGCGCCTAGTTTGCATAGAGTGACAGATGGGGACGATGAGCAAGAGACGAGAGGTAGGCCGCGAGGAGGAGGTGGTGGGAAAGGGAGAGGTGGTAGGGAACCGCCGGCCCGGGGGCGGACTCAGAACGTGAGGTGAAAATTACACCTGGGCAGCAGTACTGACAGTGCGTAACTGTCCGTAAGGCTACGCTGTACACACGAATATCTGTGGACTTGCAAAGGAACTGTCGGGACCCCGTCCTCTGTGTCGGGTCCCGGATATTTACTCCAAACCGTGCATCTGGGATCGCAAGGCCGGGGTCATTTCATTCGGAACTCGCACAACCGATGAAGTTTTTGGGCCCAGTAAGGACCGCGACCCCACCGCCTTCAGGCTCACCAGATCCTGGTGCTGTCTCACTGATTCAACTCTCAATTTCACCAAGCTATGCTATGGAGAGGTATTGAAGAATAAACCTTGGCTGGCGACACCCTTGTACAACGGATAGAGATATTCCCGGCCTTACGGACAGTCGCTCAGTTTGTTACTGGTAAACGATTATGTTCACGTTGATGTTATACAAAATGTGTGGCGGAGATTAGCTTGCTCGTAAGGTTTCTTGACCCAAGTTGGATGAAAATCACAGAATCTCAATTGTCCGGTTTCCAGGATCCGGCCGAGGATATCGATGAGGTTGGGCTCATCAAAGGTGCTTTTGCCGGTCGAAAATTCTGATCGTGCCCGATCAGCCTGACCCCTCGTATGGGGAAGGCCCTGGACTGCGGAACCCTGTGGGTCAGGTGCTTCCGGGGATCCGAGGATTTCGCACAGAACGGTGACGTCCGGATTCCTCTCGTCCCCCATTTCCACAATCCCTGGACCTGATTTCCCGTTCTTCGATTCCAGGGTGTCTCATTTATCAATGTTCCAGACGTTTAACGTTTAACGTTAACGCTCGGATCAAGTCACGTATATGGGCTGGCATTGTGGCGGCGACATAAATTGATTGTTTGGCATCCAGCCCTCCTGACCAAACCTCGAACTGTCTCTCAGCTCGCCTCCGCGGAGTCAGGTTTCACGGAGAGAGAGGGGAGGGGTTGTTTACGTCTATATCTCGTAGTCGGCGGCAAGAAACTAATGAAAGCCTCCCAGGGTAACGTATACTAATACTGTCCCTTAAGCCGCCGAGGAGTCTGAGGTCCGGTGCTCGCAGAAATTGGCCAAATATGGCGCTCATGTGGGGTTGAGGGCTCGCACCTGTACACCACAGAACCCACACGTACACTACGTACAGCCACGTGCAGGCGCCACGCCAAACATACCGTACCACCAAATAAACTGGATATGGTTACAGACATGCCCGCCTTTGGGCTCATTGTGACAACAGTATGGGAGCCAATAAACGCGGATTGGAAGATACCCCTACGACCAGTCCTTGAGAGTCAAGGCCCCCCTAGTAACGAAACGCATCAAGACCGTAACATTCGAACCGACCGAACAACCTCCCCCTCCCAGGATGTCGGATCCACTTAGCGGTTGGAATGAAGGAACGCCGGAACTTCGGCGGAAGGATGCCGAGGTAATTTCGCGCCACATCGAGGATGAGGGACGTTGTTACCACTGGTGGAGATCCAGTGGATCAGACGAAATCTCCCTCCGCACCCACTTCCAAACGTAAACAATAAATACGTCCACGCTTAATACGCGAGTCGAACAGAGAGAACCCTCCCAATGACCACACTGATTGTAGTTTCGTATGCTACCGTCCGCCTGGGAAAGGGAGGCGTCTCAGCCCGAGATGCCCATCCCGATTGGTAGTGCAACCTCCTCCCTCAGTAACTAGATCTCGATGTAACGTACCCTCCTTCGTTACCTCAGTGTGCCTCGCCATCAGCTGCACACTCCGGAAGAGTCAAGTCCGGATCCGAAACGCCGTGACTATACTGTGTTTCCACCAGAGACCAAGTACTCCGCGGAATCCGATCACAGTACTGTGCCCCGGGAAAGCCGTACTGTCGCGTGACAACGCCCTGAGGATTCCAAATGCGAGAACTGAACGAGCGCGGCCCAGGAGGCAGCGCTTGGTGTGAATGCAGGGACCGGAGATATAATTATTGGGCATGGGGGTGGGTATCACATAGAAACACAAGTCAACGCCAACTACGAACAAACACCCTGTTTCATGGGCGACTCTAACAATGATAGCGGTGGATGACGGTATGAGGATCGAAGGGGGACAAGAAGGAAGTACCATAGTTATAAATGTCATGAAAAACGAATGAACACGTCGACAATCCAGGAGGGCACCGAACCGTTCGTTCACGCCTTCCTAAGGATGACCATCACTCCGTCTGAATGGGCGGAGAAGATCGCATCCACAAGGATTTCGTTCCCCGGTCGGTGCCTACTAGGGATTGAAGACGAAGAACTGATTCCGCGGGTCCCGTTAACCTTCGATCTGTTGTTTTTTTCGCTCCGCTTGATGTAGGGTGTAGTCCCACGTTTCGGTGGCTGCGGAGTGGTTGCGCAAACAGCCCTATCGGACAGAACCACTGTTAGCGGGCGTCATATCCGAGGGCGCAAGGGGGCCTCACCTTGAGTCCCGGCCAGGGACGTAAACTGTGAACTGTCCAAAACCAAAGCCACCATCACTTGGTTGACCAGACAAATTTACTCCCCAGCCCTTGCAAGCGTCAATCCAACTCCGCACGAGCTCTTCGTCTCTTGGAGCTACAAAATCGTAGAATGGACGACCCATGATAGCGGTGGTAGGAAGGACACAGTCGTTGGAGCAGTATTCGATGCTGCAGTTGAGGGTGAAGCGATCGAGTATGAGAAGTGTGCGGGGGGATTGTGCGGCAAAACGGGGATAACTCGAGGGTCGGTTGGAAAAAAGATCGTCCATGCAATGAGGTCTCGAGGGGGAAGTGGCGGGCGGACGAGACGGCCCAGCGAGACTATCTGGGACGTGGCACGGAGGCATCGGGGACGGGTCGTTCCATCTCTACACCGGGAATGGTCAACCAAGATGGGCCTGACAGTAACAGCCCGATATTTACCCTAAATTTTAAATTGGCCGCTGAGGGCGAGATAACCTGCACCTCCTGTGCCGTTGCTGCATTGTGCATCGCCTTCGGCCCTGGCTGAGCGAACGAAACACTACCGACCGTCACGGTATGGACGATCGTGCGGGACTGATCGAATGGGAGCTGTCAGCGGACATATAACGTGAAATTGGGGTCACGTACGACGCAACATAGGATATGGCCGCGCAGGGGGTCTTTGTGCCGCAGCCGAAGGTAGGCCAAAACGGCTGCTTTGTCCTGCGCGATAGTATCGCTGTTGATCGAGGCTTCAGCACCCGTAACCCACAGAGGAAAAGACATACTAATGAAGGCGCCGAATTGCGGCCGATTCGTCCGGATGGGTTAGGTCTATCGACGGGTGACCCACAAGTTCTGCGGGTTCCCAGCCAAGGAGCTCTGTGACTGAGCTCGAACAGTAGAGCCACACGGCCTGTGGCGCAAGTGAATATCAACACCATGTGTGCCAGGCTGATAGAGACGAGGACGCACATCTTCTGAAAAGTCGACGATGCCGACTTTAGAGCACGGCGGGTTAGGAGCTATAAACCAGATTGCGAAGCAGGGGAAACACGCACTAAAAGACAAGGCAGGGGGTTCCTTGGACTTCGGCATAGTCGATGACGGGTCAGGAAAATATAATATGACGGGGAGAGGAGAATGGGAGGGAGAGGAGGGAGGACGAGATGAACACTGTCATCCGGTCAAGTTGCTTTCTGTGTTGGATTTTATATGGAAGGGGTTGGGTTGGTGGGCGTCTAGTTTGATCCACCCGCTCGTTCGTCCCATTCGTTCGGCTGCGCCCGAAACTGCGTTGAAAATCTGGCCCACGTACGACCGCCAAGAAGACAAAAGGAATTCACCCTGTGTAGTTTGGAGGGTGCAAAACAAAGGGGGTCTCTTTAGCGTTAGCGAGATTTGAACAGATTCGATTTTGGCAACCGAATCTCTCTCCTCCTTGTCCACGTGACTTACGCTTTGTGGCTACGCCTTTTCCCTTTCCAACGCTGTAGAGTAATCGCTTACGCTTCCTCTACAACCGTCACGTCAAATGTGGTCTGAGAACAGACAAATTTACGACGGCGATTTGATCATCGTCTGGCTCGTGAGTTTCTGTTTTTCCCCTTCTCGCGGGAGAAAAAAATGACGAACGATTGGAACACCCAGACCAGAGAGTTCATTCAGCCTCTCCAAGTCACCGCCGGCAAGCTGTTCAATAGCAAGTTTGGTTCTTATCGCCACGACGACCTCATTGGTCTCCCCTATGGCTCGAAAGTTGCCTCCAGCCACGGACGCGGTTTTATCCACGTCTTACGCCCCACTCCAGAACTTTGGACGATGGCCCTTCCACACCGCACCCAGATCTTGTACCTTGCCGATATCGCGTTTGTTACCTCCTGGCTGAACATAAAACCTGGATCAAACGTCATAGAGGCAGGTAGGATTACCATTTTCTTTCTTTCTTTCTTTTTCGGCTACCATTGAGTCCCCGACCCTCGCCGAGCGGCTTCCATCCAACGTAATCCGGTCGACCGACAGAAAGGAATGTACGACAAGTGCGTTTTAGTCGGTGTCCCGTCGGATACTAGCTACGGCTCCGATTCGCCTCCGTAGCCACCGTTGATCGTGATCAGAGAGAATGGATCCGATGGACCCCCTGCATCTCCCGAAAATCTTCACCCCATATTTTCGATCGCAGGAACGGCGTTCTGAACGTTCTGCGTGTATCCAGGTACCGGTTCTGGATCTTTCTCCCACTCGACCGCTCGAACCATAGGTTCCTCTGGACATCTATGGTCATATGAGTTCCACGAGGCCAGGGCGTTGAAAGCTCGGTGAGCGTTTTGCAAACCTCACCGAATCTGGACCCCTTCCATGCCTTTGCTCACTCATCGAATTCTCTTGCCGCAACACCGTCGCCCCTTGTGGATATTTTGTTTCTGTATTTAGCCAAGAATTCGTCGAGCACGGGATGTCAAATGTCACGTTGGCCCACCGGAATGTTTGCAAGGATGGATTCACGATCGTGGACACCGCCGACGCAGGTAATCACAATCATACTCTTCCCTTCCTGTCTTCTCGAACGGAAGGCAGGCGGGTATCGTACGATGAAAGCCGATGACGGTTCTTTGCATTCCCCAGTGTTTCTAGATCTCCCGGCGCCCTGGGAAGCGATCCAACACGCCAAGTCCGCGTTGCGCGTACGTCAATCGGACTCTACCTTTTTGCCGTCACTCGCTTAGTGGGTTTCCGTAATCCGCCCACTTCTTAGAAAGACCGGACTACGAGAATTTGCTGCTTTAGTCCGTGTATGGAGCAAGTACTGAGGACCGTGAACGCATTGAATGAGCATGGTTTCACAGGTATGGGATTTGGACCTTGCTTATCAGTGGTACCCTTCGCCTGTACTCTCTGCGAAATCACGGCACGCTGATCACACGTTTCCATTCTTCCGTTTCGTAGAGATAACGATGTACGAAACCCTGATGCGCCCTCACGAAGTGACGCAAATGCCCCTCCTGAAATCCGTCCGCCAGGTCGGCGAAGAGCTCAAAGACATGGCCGTACGTCGAGAGGAAAGGAGATTACGGCAGATAGCTTCCTCCGCCGCCTCGAGGGCCAAGAGGAAACGCGAAGAAGCGGGCAACGAGTTGGGCCTCGGCGAGGTGCAGGAGGACGCTTCACTGAAGCGGGTCAAGACCGGAGAAGGAGATGGTGGAGAGACCTCGACCACAAACGTCGGCGCCGAGATCCGGATAGGCGATGACGATTACGGTGATACGGTAAAGGCCAACGCCAGCACCAACCTTAACCCCGCCACCGACCCTGAAGTGGCCACCGACCCGATTGAGTACTCTGATCGTCTTGCTGGAGAAGGGGTAAGACCCAACAGGAGGGTAGGTTCAGCTGGTATCAACGGGTCGAATTCCATTGGTGGCGACAGTGGGAGTGGTGGACAGCTGAATGTGTCTAAGGTCTTTCCTGAGGTTCGAGGTCACACCTCTTACCTGACCTTTGCGTGCCTCGTCCCGTTCCCTTCGGACGCCACCGCTCGGAGCTCCTTAGAATAGAAAGCTGGGTTTCAGCGGTTTCGGCATGGTCAGCTAAGGCGTCCAATTCCTTCGTCGCTTCCACCACGTACTTGTGTGTCTGGCGCACTCACTACACCCACTCGAAAGATAGATTAAACATCGTGCGCCGAACGCGGGGTGATCGATTAAACGGGGTCCCTGATGTGCTACTCACGTATGCCGCCAAGGATTTTCCCCCAGTGTCTACAAATCGCTAAGATCCTCTAGATCTGGTTAAAGATTCCCAAAGGTTGTACGAGATATACGTGAAAAAAATAAGTGATCAGGGAAATTTGCGTCCGATTGACAGCCCAACGTCTCCGGAACTCAGATCGCCGACTACCGCCAACCAAGCCGCCCAACCAACGCACCCAGAACTCATAGATCTAGCCAGACCTTGTGGTCGCCACGAATCTCGTGCCTGACTTCTAGTGACAAACTGTTTGGGCGACCCTGAAAGGCGACTTGTACGTGGAGAGGGTGGTTAGACCTTTCCCTTCCTCGATCGCAGGACTCGATCCGATGCCGGGACGGCGATAGAGGTGGCGTTGGGCCCGGATGCCGTGCGACTAGCTCTCAGTGTGGGTTTCGCCGTCATTGTTTTCCGTTTCGGTCGAGTTCCGGCCGTGGTTGACTTGGGCATGGACGATCCGTCGTACTCCATATCGGAGCCCTCATCGACGTCGGGGCTCCTCGCACGTTTCTTCCTAGGCTTGTTGGCGCGTTTGGAAGAAGATCCAGGGTTCGTCCTGGAAGGTGTCGTTGAAGAAGTCGCCTTGTGCTTCTTGCTCGGCGCTGGAGAGTCGGAGAGATAGTCGCTGAAAGAGGGTTCTGAGAGATCCTCGCCCCCGTTTGCCTCAGGTTTGCCCTCGCCCCCGTCAATCACTGTGTTTCGTCGAGCACGTGAAGACCTGACTCCTCGCCCAGAAGGTTTGGACCTCCTCGTGGATCCCGGTTCAAACTGGCGCTGCCGTTCTGCGTGTTCAGCAGCCAACTCAGCCATCGTCTTCATCGGCTCGTCCAGGGTTTCTGGCCCGTCACCCTCGCCCTCGTTCCCCCTCCGACCTTCGGTGGTCATTGTTGAACCACGTCCGTTCCCAGCTGAGGGCTCCTCGTCCATCGCCCCTTCTGAATCCGGAACCATCTCCACATCATCGTCGCTGGCTGGTGGAGAAGGAGCGCGATCCCTAAGTCGTGTGTATTGGGATCGCGGAAGGCTAAAGGGCTGTACGATCTCGTCTGCGGTGGCGATGAACCCTCCTGCGTGGAACAGGTCCGGATCGTGATGTCCCTGTGGGGAACCGGAGAACACAAAGTCAGTTTGACGCAACCAATACCGCATGAGAAGGGGCCACCCGGGGTGACGTACCTCAG
>Ga0307509_10005816_pt1 | contig 16916 bp, 16 predicted proteins | sample 10_EM_MG_FD_202245 | JGI IMG/M metagenome (GOLD analysis project Ga0307509, IMG submission 202245) | Populus trichocarpa ectomycorrhiza microbial communities from riparian zone in the Pacific Northwest, United States - 10_EM | ecosystem: Host-associated > Plants > Roots > Unclassified | place... | reverse complement strand
CGCTGTCGTAGATGCACTCGCGCGACGCGAACTTGAGCCCTTCGGGTGTGCGCACGACCGTGTCGAGATAGCGGCCGACGTTGAAGACAGTCGACGCGTCCGACAGCTTGGTGCGGAACACCGCGTAATTCGCCTCGCACCGGAAGCTGCCGGCGTCAAGGCTGCGCACGAGCGGCGACCCGACGATGTGCCGCTGGTAGTAGGGATCGTGGAACAGCGTCTCCTTGATGCCGTAGACGCGGTCCTTCAGCATGCCCTTGCTCGTGAACGACAGCGTCGCGAGCGGGAAGCCGCGCTCAAAGTTCTCGCGCGGCTGCAGCCGGTAGACGCACTGCTCGGTGAAGAACTCGGGCCAGAGATCCCAGTCGCCCGAGTCGACTGCGCTGGCGTAGTCGGCGTAGAGCTGGGTGAGCGCCAGCCAGTCTTCGAAGTTCAGGGTCGCGCTCATCACTCGGCCTCCATCACATCACGCCAATAGCGGTACATGCCGCGGATCAGCGTCTCGGTGACCATGTGCTCGGTGTCTTCGACCTCGCGTCCGCCGAGTTCAGCCAGCGTGCGGTGGAAAGGCTTGGACTCGAAGGCCTGCTGCGAGAACTCGATGACCTCGCCATCGTCGGCCGAGACAAAGCCGGCGGGCCCGAACAGGTTGGCCTGGCGCAGCCGGCGCTGGGTCATCTCTTCGGTGTCGTCCTCGAAGCCGAAGTGCGTCCAGACGAAGTCGAAGCTGCCGTGGCCGTTCGGCTGAATGTGGCGGGTCGAGACGCTGTTGACCTGCTGCTGCAGGATCACGCTCGGGAAGATCGTCGTCATCACCGCGGTCGGGCCGCCCCACCAGGGCTCGGGCACGATGTCGAGGAAGCTCGGGTCGTTGAGCTGCATGTTGGCCTTGAAGCTCGACACCTGCGTCACTTGCTCGGCATTGCCGGCGGAGCCACGTGTGGAAATCATCGCTGCGTGGCGGTGCTTGTCGTCCATGCGCAGCTGCGACTTGTTGTCGGCGCGCCAGAGGCCGAAGGTCACGAACCAGGTGTGCAGCAGGCCCGGGTGATACGGGTCCTTGATGTTCTCCTGCATCAGCTTCCAGTTGCCCGGAATGCGCTGGCGGTTGTAGCCGAGGATCTTCAGTTGCCGACCATTGAACAGGCGATCGAAGTAGCCGAGGATCGTCGGGCCGAGAAACTCTTCGAGCGACTCAACGTCGGGGTCGAACGACGCAAAGACGACACCGCCGCGCGTCGCGACCTTCAGCTTCGTCAGGCCGTGCTCGCTGGTCTTGAAGTCGGCCGGCATGCCGCCGTGCACCTGCCTGTCCTGCTTCACGCCGCGCCGGAACGGCACGCCCTGCAGGTCGCCCTTGAGCGTGTAGCTCCACTGGTGGTACGGGCAGACGAACTCCTTGCGATTGCCGTGGCGCTCGCGGCAGAAGCGCATGCCGCGGTGCGCGCAGACGTTCTCGACGACGCTGATGATGCCTTCGGCGTCGCGGGTCATGATGACCGAGCGCTCTCCGATCGCGGTGCGCTTGAAGTCGCCCGCAGTCGGCACCTCGGCCTCGAGGCCGACGTAGCACCAGTGGTTCTTGTAGAAGAAGCGCTCGAGCTCGCGCTTGTACAGCGCGTCGCTGGTGTAGGTCAGGAACGGGATGCGCGAGGTGCCGTCGCTTTCCCAGTGCGCTTCGGTCGGGAACACGGTCGATGTGTCGCTCATGGTGGTCTCCTGCTGGTCGATGGGAACGAGCGCGTCAGCGCTCGACGCTGACCTCGATCACGCCCAGCCCGGTGATCGCGCCGCGCATCGTGTCGCCGGCCACCACAGCGTTCACGCCCTCGGGTGTGCCGGTCATGATGATGTCGCCCGGCTCCAGCGTCTCGTACTCGGACAGATAGGCGATGCACTCGGACACCGACCAGATCAGCTTGGCGATGTCGGACGACTGGCGCGGCTGGCCGTTGACGCTCAGCGTGATCGCTGCCGCCGACGGGTGGCCGATGTCTTCGGCGCGGTGCAGCGGCCCGACCGGCGCCGACAGCGCGAAGGACTTGCCGAACTCCCAGGGCCGGCCCTTGTCGCGCGCGTCGAGCTGCAGGTCGCGGCGGGTCATGTCCAACCCGACCGCGTAGCCGTAGACGTGCTTCAGTGCGTCGGCGATGGAGATGTCATGCCCGCCCGTGCCAATCGCAACGACCAGTTCGATCTCGTGGTGGTAGTTCTTCGTCTTCGGCGGGTAGGGCACGTTCGCCGGTTGGCTTGCATCGACGACCGCGTTGGCCGGCTTCATGAAGAAGAACGGCGGCTCGCGGTCCGGGTCCTTGCCCATCTCGCGGGCGTGGGCCGCGTAGTTGCGGCCGACGCAGAAGACGCGGTTGACAGGGAACCGTTCGTCACGCCCGGCGACGCTGAGGGTGTGGAGCGGCGGGGCTTCGATGGCGAGCTTCATGGTCATGGTTCCTGGGGATGAGTGATCAGAGACGCTGCTCGCGCCACAGACCCAGTGCTTGCTGCATAGGTCGGTCGGAGAAGCTGAACATCACAGCGTCACGATCGGCGCGCAGTTGCAAGGCGTGCCACGACGGCACGACGACGACATCGTTCTCGTCGAAGCGCCAGGTCATGTCGCCGACGCTCGCCTCGCCGCCGCCTTCGAGGCAGACGAGCACTGTGCCGTCGGTCGAGCGCAGCGGCTTCGTCTCGAATCCCGCCGGCAGCCATTGCGCGAAGGCACCGATCGTCGGCATCGGCGACGCGCCGGTGGCGGGGTTCACGTAGCGCAGCTTGAAACCGTGGTGCGCGTCCGGCGTGCCGTGCGCGATCGCCTGCAGCGACGCGCGGGTGCGCTCGAACGGGTAGACGAACACGCGCGTCGGGTCGGCCGGCTGCGGTGCGTAGTCGATCGGCACCATGTTCGCACCGTAGCGCGCGAGCGCGTCGCCCTCGGGCCGCAGCGGCTGCTGCGACAACTGCGCGCTCTTCTCGGAGAAGCCGGCGTCGAGGAAGCGCACGATCGGGATGTCCAGCCCGTCGAGCCACACGACGGGTTGATCGCCGAGGTTGCCGTGGTCGTGCCAAGTCCAGGCCGGTGTGATGATGAAGTCGCCCCGGTGCATCGTCGTGCGCTCGCCGTCGACCGCGGTGTATGCGCCTTCGCCGTCGAGCACCAGCCGCAGCGCCGACTGCGTGTGGCGGTGCGCGGGCGCCACCTCGCCGGGCAGGATGAGTTGCAGGCCGGCGTACAGCGTCTGCGTGATGCACGACTGGCCGCGCAGCCCCGGGTTCTCGAGGATCAGCACGCGACGCTCGGCTTCTTCTGCAGTGATCAGGCGACCGGCTTCGAGCACCTGCTCGCGCAGTTCGGCGTAGCGCCAGATCGCGGCTTGCGCGGGCGACTGCGGCTGCGTTGGCACGAGTGCGTGCAGCACCTCCCACAGCGGCGTCATGTGGTTCGCGCCGATGCGCTCGTAGTAGGCCGCGCGTTCGCGCAGCGCGTCGGGAGACAGTTTGGCGGTATGCATGAAGCGCTCCTTCAAGTCGGTTGCGTGTAGAAGGCGTCGGCATAGATCTGCGCCGGGGCGATGCCCTTCTGGCGCGCGAGCACGGTGGCCGCCTCGACCATCGGCGGCGAGCCGCACAGGTAGGCGCGCCAGCCATCGAGACGGCCCAGGTCGTGTTCGATCACCTCGGTCACGAGGCCGCAGCGCTGCTCGCGCGGGTCGCCGCCGGACGTGACGACGACGTGCAGCTTGAACGCCGGGTGCCTGCGCTCGATATCCGTCAGCCAGTCCAGCCCATAGACATCACGCGGCGAGCGCACGCCGAAGTACAGGTGGACCGGGTTCGGCATGCCCTGCGCGATGGCGCCGCGCAAGATCGACAGGATCGGTGCGAGCCCGGTGCCGCCGGCCACGCACAGGACAGGGCCCTCGTGCTTGCGGCGCAGGTACGCGCTGCCGAGCGGCCCGCTGATGCGCACCGCGTCGCCGGGCTTCAACTCGTTCGCGATGTAGCCCGACACCCGCCCGCCGGCCACGACGCGGACGTGGAACTCCAAGGTCGTGTCTCCGGCCACGCCGGCCATCGAATAGGGCCGGATGTGTTCGGGGGTGAACTGAAGCTGCGCGTACTGGCCCGGCGAAAACTCGAGCGGCTTGGCCGGCTTCAGCACGACGCGCTTGATGTCATGCGTCAAGGTCTCGACCGCCTGCACGGTCGCCTTGATGATGCGCGCCGGGTGCACGACGATCTCGTCCGGCTCGGGGATCTCGATCGTGCACGGCTCGGTCAGAAAGGTCTGGCAGGCCAGCACGTAGGCGTCGCGGCCATCGAGCGGGTTCTGCTGCGCGCCGCCCGAGTCGAGCACATCGCCAGCGACCACCCGGCACTTGCAGGTGCCGCATCGCCCCGCCATGCAGCTGTACGACATTGGCACCTGCGCGTTGCGCAGCGCGTCGAGCAGGTTCGCGCCGGGCTCGACCTCGATGACCTTCTGCAGCGGTTGGATCAGTACTTCCATGGCGGCAATGTTCGGCGTCGGTGCAAGATCAGCCAATGGGATTTCGGATATAAGTCGTATCACTCACAGTGATACGCGGCAGTGGCCCGCGAGGCGCGATGGAACTGCACGAACTCGATCTGAACCTGCTCGTCGTCTTCAACCAGCTGCTGGTCGAGCGGCGCGTGTCGAAGGTCGCCGACAACCTCGGCGTGTCGCAGCCCGCGGTGAGCAACTCGCTCGCGAAGCTGCGCAAGCTGCTGGGCGACGAGCTGTTCCTGCGCACGCCGAAGGGCATGGAGCCCACGCCCTATGCGGACCAGCTCGCCGAGTCGGTGAGCTATGCGCTGGCGATGATCCACAGCGGCGTCAACCAGCGCAGCAGCTTCGAGCCGTCGACCGCGAAGCGCTCGTTCACGATCGGCATGACCGACATCGGCGAGATCTACTTCCTGCCGGCGTTGATCGAACGCCTGCGGCGCGATGCACCCGGCGTGACGCTCAGCACCGTGCGCAACACGACGGTGAATGTGCGCGACGAACTCGAGGCCGGCAAGGTCGACATCGCGATCGGCCTGCTGCCGAATCTCAAGGCGGGCTTCTTTCAGCGCCGTCTGTTCATGCAAAGCTATGTCTGCCTGATGCGGCGCGGTCACCGGCTCGACAAGCGCAAGATCTCGCAGGCGGAGTTCTCTGCCGCCGAGCACCTCGTGGTCGTCTCGGCCGGCACCGGCCACGGCAAGGTGGACGAGCTGCTGCAGCGCAGCGGGGTCGAACGCACGGTTCGCCTGAACGTGCCCCACTACGTGAGCGTCGGCCACATTCTGCAGGGTTCGGACCTGATTGCGACCGTGCCCGAGCGCCTCGCGGATCGGCTGCTAGGCCCCTTCGGTCTCGTGAAGGTGCCGCATCCGGCGAAGCTGCCGGACATCGCGATCAATGTCTTCTGGCACGCGAAGTACCACCGCTCGCCGGACAACCGCTGGTTGCGTGGCGTCCTGTTCGAGCTGTTCAGCGATGGCAAGTCTGGCGCGGGAAAACCGTGATGGGCGGCCGATCGCCTCAGCGCGTCGCCACCACGGCGACCGCGCTCACCATCGGGCGGCAGGCTTGGCGTTCGAGGCAGGCAGCGGTCTGCACCCAGTCGCGGCCGAGGACCACGCGCACGTCGCTGCGCAGGCCGGGCGTGGGTCGGGGCTCGGCTTGCGCGTTCGCGGGCAGCGACTCGGCCACGTGCCGCGCGGCCTGCTCGTGTCCGCTGCGGTACTGCACCACGGTCAGGCGCTGCGTGAACGGCTGCCGGTTCGACAGGCGATCGGTAGTCACGCCTTGCCGTTCAAGCCAATGCCCGACGCGCGCCGCCATGCCGGGCACGCCGTTGCCGTTGCTCACCTCCAGCGTCGACGCGCGCGCGGGCTTCTCGATGCGGGACGTCGCCGGTGTCGGCGTCGCGGGTGCAGCCACTGCCATGGGCACATCGGCACTGACGCGGCCGTCGCCCGGATCAACCGGGGCAGGGCGCGCGACCGCGACGATCGTGCTTGCCGCGGTCGCTGCGGACCGGCTCATCGCATCGCGCAGGTTCGCCCGTGCGATGGCGTTGCTGCCGTCCTGATCGACGACGGCCTTCAGCTCCATGACCGCGTCAAGCGGCTTGCCCGCCATCAACAACACATAGCCCAGGTTGTTGCGCACGTGGGTGCGGCCCGGCGCCAACGCGACCGCTTGGCGCAGCGTGGTCTCGGCATCCTGGTAGCGGCCGGCCTGCGCCAGCGCGACGCCGAGCGCGTTGTAGGCCTCGGTGTTGTGCGCATCGGCGGCGATGGCCTTGCGGTAGGCATCGATGGCTTGGTCCCATGCCATCGAGCCGTCGAAGTACTGGCCCAGGCTGTAGTACGCCTGGCTCGATTGGACCGAGTGCGTCACGTTGAACACCGGCTCGACCTTCCAGGCCGCCGGGGCGCGCGAGTCGAGCGCGGCACAGCCCGACGCCACCAGGATCGCGCTCGCGATCGCGGCGCGCAGGGGCCAGTCGCGATCCTTGGCCACGGGGCGGCTCTCCGTCCGCGGGGCTTGCTTGATCTGCTTGAGCTGATTCGCACGCTGAGCCGTCGCAGGGGGTGCTCGCGTCGGCTCCGTCTGGGCGATCGTCCCGATCCGGCATTGAAAACGCATGGCGATCTCTCCTTCGAGGAACACGGGTGGTGAATCAGCCGCCGCCGCTCATCGTGGGCAGCAGCACACGGTAGATCTGGATCATCGCGGGGCCCATCAGCACGACCATCAGCGACGGGAAGATGCAGAAGATCAACGGGAACAGCAGCTTCAGCGCGATCTTCGCGGCGGCCTCTTCGGCGCGCTGGCGGCGCCGCGTGCGCAGCATCTCGGCGTGGATGCGCAGCGACGCGGCGATGCTCGTGCCGAAGCGCTCGGCCTGGCTGATCATCGTCACGAAGCCGTCGACCTCTTCGACGCCGGTGCGGATCGCCAGGTTGCGCAGCGCGCGTTCGCGGTCGGCGCCGGCGCGCAGCTCGAGGTTGACGAGGCGCATCTCGTCGGCCAGCGCCGGGCTCTTGAACTGCAGGTCGTCGGCCACGCGCATCATCGCGGCCTCGGTGCCGAGACCGGCCTCGACGCAGACCGTCATCAGGTCGAGCGCATCGGGGAACGACTCGAAGATCTCGCGCTGCCGCACCTTGACCAGGTGCGACAACACCATGTTGGGGCCGTAGTAGCCCACGGCCGCGAGGATCAGCATCATGAACAGCAGCGAGTTGCCTTTCAGCGGCGAGCCCGAGAGCGTCAGCGCGACGAAGCCGAGCAGCGGCAAGCCCAGCGTCAACGAGGTCTTGATGCCGAAGAAGGCGGCGGCCGCCGTCGCATTGCGGATGCCGGCGTGAACGAAGCGCAGCCGGATGCTCGATTTCTCGAAGCCCTCTTCGGGCATCGAGAGCTTGCTGATCGGCCGCGTCACCGCGGCCACCCAGCCGAGCAGCCGGTTCGTGACCGGTGCGTGCTGCACGGCGCCGGGGTTCAGGGTCATCAGGCGCCGGCGCGCGACATTCGGCCGCAGCATCGCCGCGGCACCGAGGCAGCCGGCGACCACGACCACGAAGACGAGCGCGAGAAAGAGCAGCTGGATCGGGTTCATGGCGTGGCTCCTTCAGACCCGGATGCGGATGATGCTGCGCATCCACAGAATGCCGAGCAGCATCATGAACAGCGCGACGCCGACCATGCGGTGGCCCATCGGGTCGGTCCAGAGCACCGACATGAATTCAGGGTTCAGCAGGTTCACGACCAGGCCGACGCAGAAGGGCAGCCCGGTGAGGATGTAGGCCGACAGCTTGCCTTCGGCCGACAGCGTGCGGACCTCGCCGAGCAGCTGCAGGCGCTGGCGCACGATCTTCGCGATGCTGTCGAGCAGCTCGGCGAGGTTGCCGCCCGATTCGCGCTGAATCATCACCGCGACCACGAAGTAGCTGACGTCGGGCACAGGCACGCGCTCGGCCAGGTGCGCGAGCGCCTCGCTGGTCGGCACGCCGTAGTTCATCTCGTCGAACAGGATGCGGAAGTCGCGCCCCAGCGGCTCGGCCATCTCGTCGGCAACCATCTTGACCGCCGACGGGAACGCATGGCCGGCGCGCATCGAACGGCCCATCAGGTCCAGCGCCTCTGGGAACTGCCGCTCGATGCGCTCGATGCGCTCGCGGCGCCGGCTCGCCACGCGCCACCAGGGCACGAGGGCCAGCCCCAGCCCCAGCACCGCACCGAAGATCGGCGGCTTGCCGAACAGCCCCGGCAAGAACAGGCCGAACGCACCGAGGGCGAGCGACATCAGGATCAGCTCGGCCGGCGAGACCGCCATCGCCGAGGCACTGACGAAGCGCGTCATGCGCCGGCCGACACCGAGGCCCGCGAGCCAGGCGTTCAGGCGCGGCATGCGCGACTGCTCGCGCGCACGCTCGATGCTCGCCGTCGTCATCTGGGTGTCGCCGGCCAGCGCCTCCAGCCGCGCTGCGATGCGCTTGGCCTCGGGGCTGCTGCCCGAAGCCCAGAGGTTGTAGACGCCCTCGAGCGAGAGCACGACCGCCAGGAAGGCGACCACCGCGAACAGCACGAAGGACAGGTCCATGGTGAGTCCTCGGTCAGACCGCTTGGCGCAGCGGCGCGAACAGGGTTTGCGGCAGGTCGATGCCTCGCGTCGTCAGGCGGTCCCAGCAGCGCGGTCGCACGCCGGTGGCGGTGAAGTAGCCCTCGACCGCACCGGTCGGGCCGACGCCGGTCTGCTTGAAGACGAAGATCTCCTGCAGCGTCACGGTCTCGCCTTCCATGCCGGTGACCTCTTGAATGCTGGTCAGCTTGCGTGTGCCGTCGCTCAGCCGGTTGGCCTGGATGATCACGCCGATCGCCGAGGCCACCTGCGCGCGCGCCGCCTTCGCGGGCAGGTCGACGCCGGCCATCGCGATCATGCTTTCGAGCCGCGCGAGCGCATCGCGTGCGGTGTTCGCGTGCACCGTGGTCATCGAACCTTCGTGGCCGGTGTTCATGGCCTGCAGCATGTCCAGCGCTTCGCCGCCGCGCGTCTCGCCGAGGATGATGCGGTCGGGCCGCATGCGCAGCGCGTTGCGCAGCAGCGAGCGCTGCGCGACCTCGCCGCGGCCCTCGATGTTCGGCGGCCGCGTCTCGAGCCGCACGACGTGCGGTTGCTGCAGCTGCAGCTCGGCCGCGTCCTCGATCGTGACGATGCGCTCCGACGTCGCGATGTAGCTGCTCAGGATGTTGAGCAGCGTGGTCTTGCCCGAGCCCGTGCCGCCCGAGATCAGGATGTTGACGCGCGCCGCCGAGAGCGCGCCGATGAACAGCGCCATCTCTTCGGACAGCGAGCGGTACTCGATCAGGTTCTGCACCTTCAGCGGCACCGTCGCGAAACGCCGGATCGACAGGATCGGGCCGTCGATCGCGAGCGGCGGGATGATCGCGTTGACGCGCGAGCCGTCCGGCAGGCGCGCGTCGACCATCGGGCTCGACTCGTCGATGCGGCGCCCCACCCGCGAGACGATCTTGTCGATGATCTTCATCAGGTGGTCGTCGTCGGTGAACGTGATCTCGGTCAGCTCCAGCTGCCCGCGCCGCTCGACGTAGACCTGCTTGTAGGTGTTGACCAGAATGTCCGAGACCGTCGGGTCGGCGAGCAAGGGCTCGAGCGGCCCGAAGCCCAGCATCTCGTACTGGATGTCGCGCACGAGGTTGCGGCGCTCGCCGGCGTTGAGAACCAGGTTCTCCTCGACCAGCAGGCGCTCGACCATCTGGCGCAACTCTTCCTTCAGGCTGTCGGGCGTGAGGCTTTCCATGGCCTCGAGGTCGAGGCGGCCGAGCAGCACCTGGTGGATGCGCGCCTTGGTGTCCTGGTAGGCACGGGTCGGCGTGATCACCACGTCGAGCGCCGTGTCGGTCGTCGTCGGCGCGAACCCGTGGGTGGTGGCGCCCAGCCTCTCTCGCAGACTCATGGCAATCCTCTCAATGCGGCGCACCGCGGAACAAACCCGAGAACCAGCCGCCGCGGGCTGGGCCGATGGCGGCAGGCGCAATGCTGTCGGCCAGGTCGCGCAGGCTTCTGGCGATCGTGCTGTTCGGCGCGATGCGCTCGACCGGCACGCCCTGGTTGACCGCCGCGGCGGCCGCCTCGTAGTGGTTCGGCAAGGTGATCACCTGCTCGATCTCTAGCGTCTTCTTCAGGTCGTCGACCGTGAACTGGCTGTCCTTCTGGTGGCGGTTGACGATCCAGTGGATCTTGTTCGCCGGGTAGTCGAGCGAGCGGAACACGTTGCGCAGGCGCTTGCCATCGCGTATGAACGGCAGCGTCAGCTGCAGCACCGCGTAGACCTGGTCGGCCAGGTCCAGTGCCTGCAGCGTGACCGCGCTCAGCGAGCGCCCCGCATCGATGATCACGAAGTCGAACATCTCGCGCGCCAGCTCGACGATCTGGCGCACATGCTGCGGCGTCACGTCGGCCGCGTGGGCTGGGTCGTCGGGTGCCGCGAGCACCCACAGGCCGGGCGCGACCTCGGCCATCGACGAGCGCAGCAGGTCGGCGTCGAGCCGGTCGATGTTGCGCGCCACGTCGGCGACATTGCTCAGCGGCGTCTCGCTGCTGACGAACAAGGCTGCGTCCCCGAACTGCAGGTTCATGTCGATCAGCGCGACCCGGCGCCGGCCGCCGGCGGCCAGCAGGTGCGCGAGGTTCGCGGCGACGAAGGTGGCGCCGCTGCCGCCCTTGCACGAGACCAGCGCGAGCACGTCGCCGTGCGGCGGCGCGGGCACCACGGCCGACGGCGTGCGCTTGCGCAGCAGGCGCCTGAGCGTCGCGAGCACCGCATCGGCAGGCGCCGGTGCCGGCAGCACCTCGCGCACGCCGGCGCGCATCGCGCGCAGCAGGAACTCGGGGCTGAGCTCGTTGCCGATCAGCACGTAGTCGATCTCCGGGTGCGCGTTGGCGAGCGCCTCGAGCGCGAGAAAGTCTTGCGGCGTGGTGGTCTCGACCAGCACGACATCGGGGCGGCTGCCGTTGACGACCACGCTCACGTCGTGCAGCGCGCGCACGATGCAGGCGACCTCGAACGCACGCTCGGCGCGCAGCGCCTTGCTCCACGCGTCGGCGTTGCGCTGATCGGGGGTGATGAGCTTGATCTTCACGGGCACACCTCGTTGGCGGCGCTGCTCATGAACTCCTTGCGCAGCGTCGTGCTGAACGGTGGCAAGGTGAGCGACAGCGGCACGAAAGGGATGATCGTGGTGTAGGTCAGCCCCGAGAGCCGGACCCGCGCGGCCTTGCAGTCGTCGTTCGTGCAGGACGGGTCGACCGCATCGACCGGGTTCATGTACTCGATCGTGATGTTCGCGTTGGCCAGTGCCGGCAGCATCGCGCGCATGCGCGCCTTGATCGGTGCGCTCATGCTGCGGTTGACATCGCAGACCACCGCCAGCCGTGCGCCGAGGCGCGTGGCCTCGACCGCCGCGTTCCAGGTCCACAGCAGACGGCCCATCTCCATGATGCCGAACAGCAGCATGAACAGCAGCGACGACACCAGCGCGAACTCGATCGCGGCGACGCCACGCTGCCGCGATGCACGGCGCGGGATCTTGTTCATAGCTGCGCCCTCAGCGTGACCGCGATGTTGTTGAAGCTCATGCTCGGGACGACGAAGGCGACCACCGAGTTGTAGGGATAGTTCTGGATGCTGGCCGTCACCAGGTTCACCGAGCCCAGCCCGGTCAGTTGGTTTGCGTGGGTGCCGGGGCACAGGGTCGCGTCGCAGATCGACACCATCGCCGTCGTGAGGCCGGGCGCGACCGGCGTGCCCGAGCAATCCGTCGTGCCGTAGACCGCAAGGCAGCGCGCCTCGTCGGCGATCGTCGCGTCGCCCGGGCCGTGCTGCGAGAGATGGCGCGCTGCATCGCGCACGGTCTTGTCCAGCGTGTTGTAGCTGTAGATGGCGCGCCCGAGCTCGGTCGTGCCGAAGACCATCAGGACCAGCGGCGTGAGCAGCAGCGCGAGCTCGACGGCCGCGACCCCGCGGGCACGCGACCGGGACTGATGCTGTTGGTGTGTCGTCATGCCCATCTCACTGGACCAGCGCCGGGACCAGCGGCCCCACGCTCGTCGAACTGCCGACCACGCCAGACGACGCGCACGGGCTGCCCGATGCGCTGGACAGCCCTTCATACTCCATGTAGAGCGTGTCGTTGAAGTCGGCAACGGGCTGCAACATGAGCACGCATGCCCAGCCGAGCACGGGCGTCGTGTGTGAGCCGCCAGTGAGACCGGCGCAATCGATGATCGGTGCCACGACCAGCCGGCGGTCGGCGCCGTACTGCATGTGCTGTGCCGTCGTGGAGGCTCGGTTCGAGGAGGCGTTCAGTGCCAGGCCGGTGATTGCGTTGCCGTTCGCGACGCTGGTCCCGTAGGGTGCATCGGCACTCCGCCGACCGATGAAATCGGCCAACGCATTCGCGCCCGAAGGCCAGTTGGTCAAGGTGTACGAGTAGCCGCTGAAGTCCGGCGGCGCGGTGGTCTCGCTGTCCGCTCCGCCTTGATATATGCCGAAGCGCGTGTTCCACGCTTTCGCGGCCGCGTTACCCAGGTTGCCCGGCTGGCCCACCGGGTTGGTCACGTTCAACGAGCACAGCCCGTTTCCTGTTAGAAGAGCGGCCAATTCGCTCGCACCGCCGGACGGGGGCGAGTAGTCGATCCAGTTCCAGTTGCCGCCGCCGTCCTTGAATTTGCCGTTGAACCACTGGCCGGGCGTCAAGCCGAACGGGGGTGTGGATGAGGCGGTCGCCGTGCCGACCTTGCACATGCCCAGCGGGATGCCGCAGTTGGTCTGTGCCGGCGCCAGCGTCGCGGTCGCGAGCGAGCTGACGGTCTGCGCGCCGAAGCCCATCACGCCCATGAAGTAGGGTGCGATGCCGCCGCGCGTGATCGTGCAGCGCACGTACTTCGAGGTCGGCGATGCAGCCCCGGCGTTGACCCACATCCCGCCCGCGGCGAGCGTGCTGCTGAAGCTCACGCTGACATCGGCATCGGTGATCGCCGAGGCCTGGAAGTTGACCCGGTTCTGCTTCGCGATCGTGCGCCCCGCGGCCTCGGCGATCGGGAAGGCCGACGCCGGAATGGTCGGCGAACCGGTCAGCGCGTAGCTCGCCGAGAGCGCGCACGCATCGGCCCCGTTCTGCAGCTCGGTCTTGGTGAGGTAGAGATGGCCACCGTCGAGTGCCAGGCCGACGAAGCCCACCAGCACGACGAGCATCAGCCCGACCACGATCGCGACGACGCCGCGCTGCTGCGCGCGCCGGCCCGCGCGGCCGAGGTGGCGACGATGATGGACTCTGCGCTGCATGAGGTCGTCCGGCTCTTGTGGTCGGGCTCAGCGGCCGCTGCCGACACCGATGTTGATCACGGTGGTCGGCGGCGGGCTGCGGTAGGTCTCGAGGTAGCGGTCGCCCGCCTCGCGCACGCTGCGGCCATCGGCCGGCCGGGTCGTCTGCGCGTTGCGCGTGGGCGCGGCCGGGTCGATCAGCTGCTGCGCCTTCAGTGCGCGCGAGCTGTCGCCGAAGCGCGCGTCCCAGTCGGGCGATGCGGTCGCGGCACAGCCGCCGAGCGCGAGCGCGCAAGCCGCGGCGCCGATGAGATTGAGGGAGGAGCGCATCACTTTTTCTCCTTGTCGAAACCGCCTTGGGTGGGCATGGGCTCGGCGCTCAAAGGCTCGTCGCGGCGCGTGCCTTCGAGCTTGCCGCCGAGGATCAGCTCGCTGCGCGTCGGCGGCACGTAGCCATCGGTCGGCAGCCGGTAGCCCGGAGGCAGCGGCTTGACCAGGCGCGGCGTGATCACGAACACCAGCTCCGAACGGTCGGTCTGGAACTGCGTGCTGCGGAACAGCGCGCCGACCACCGGCAGCTCGCCGAGGAAGGGGAAGGCCTTGACGTTGGTCGTCGTGTTGTTCTTGATCAGCCCGCCGATCGCGAAGCTCTGGCCGTCCATCAGCTGCACCGTGGTCTCGGCCTTGCGCGAGGTGAACGACGGCAGCACTGCGTTGACGCCACCGGCCGAGATCTGGATGCCGGCGGCGTTGAGCTCGGAGACCTCGGGCCGCACGCGCAGGTTGATGCGGCCGTTGCCGAGCACCGTGGGTGTGAACTTGACCGAGACGCCGAATTCCTTTTCTTCCAGCGTGACGGTGCGGCCGCCGGTGCCGTTGTCCTGCGTCACCGGGATGAAGATCTTGCCGCCGGCGAGAAAGCTGCCGGTCTGCCCGCTGATCGCCATCACCGTCGGCTCGGCCAGCACCTTGACCACGCCGTCGGTCTTCTGCATGTTGAGCACGGTGTTGCTGACGCCGCGGCCCGGCACGGTGCCGTAGGTCGTGGTGTAGGTGGGCCGGCCGGCGGTGTCGTAGGTCACCGTCACGTTGCCGCCGGCGGTGCCCGAGATCGGCACCGTGCCGCCGACCACCGCGTCGACCGAACTGAAGGGCACGCCGTTCGGCCCCGTGCCGCTGATCTGGCCCAGCGCGCCGGTGGCGCCGCCGAAGATGCCCGACAAGAAGCGCAGCATCGAGCCGTCGCCCGGCACGTAGGCGCGCGAGAAGTCGATGCCGAACTGGTCCAGCAGCGCCTTCGAGATCTCGGCCACCTTGACCTCGAGCATCACCTGCTGCGGCGCGCCGACCTCGAGCATGTTGACGATGCGCTGGTTGGCCTTGCCGCCGCTGTCGCCGCCGCGCACATAGGCGTTCGCGAGATCGGTGACGCGGGTCAGCGCTTCGCTGTCCGACACCACGCCCGACAGCACGATCGAGTCGAAGGCCGACGAGACCTTGATGTCCTTCTCGGCCGGCAACAGCTGCGTCAGCACCGACTGCAGCGCGGTCGTGTCCATGCCCACGACCACGTCGAAGGCGGTGCAGGTGCCGGCGCGGTCGAGCATCACGACGTTCGTCGAGCCGATGCTCTTGCCGAGCAGGTAGACCTCGGTGGGCGCGAGCAGAAGCACGTCGACATCGGCGACGCCGGGGCGCGTGTCGACGGCGGCCGATGCCTTGCCGGCGCTGTCGTCCTTCTTGCCGTCGGTCTCGGCCGGCCGTGCGGCGCGTGCGTTCTCGGGGTTGCCGAGCAGAATACGCGTGACCGGCGAGGTCGGCCGCAGCACGGTCGACTTGCCGACCGGGATCTGCACCATCGGCGCGATGTTGACGCGCGAGCACAAGCCGGTGGTGCTGGCAGGCGCTGTGACGGCAGGCGCCTTCGGCGCAGCGGCGGCCTGCGCGTCGGCCCCCAGTGCCTGCAGCGCCAGGCTGGTCGCCATGGCCACGCGGGCCATGGTGAGAGTGCGTGAGGACGAAGACATCGTCGATCTCCCGGTTCGTTGTGGTGCTTGGGGGCTCAGAAGCATTCGGTCACTTTGCTCAGGCCACGGATGACCTCGACGCAGTTGCCGCGAGGCACCGGTGCCGCGGCGACGACGGTGGCCGGGCGCGACACCGCGCGGCGCGGCGCAGGTGCGGGCGCAGACGCGGCCGCCTTGACCGGCTCGGGCTCGCTGCGCGACATGCCCAGCAGCTCGGCCTTGGTCGCGCCGCCGCCGTGCTGCGCGATCGCCTTCGGGTCGGTCTGGTTGCGCAGCACCAGCGACAAGGTGCCCACGCTGCGCGCCAGGTCGAGCATCTCGGCGTCCTTCGGTGCGAGCTCGAGCGTGACGGCGTTCACCACCTTCGGCTTGGTCGAGTCGCGATCGGCCTCTTGCGCCACCGCGAGCACGAGGATGCGTTCGAGCACGATCTTCGAGATCGAGTGGTCGCGGTCGCCGCGCTGGCCGCGTTCGTCCTGCGTGTTGACCATCACGTCGACGTAGGTGCCGGGCAGCGCGAAGCCGGCCACGCCGACGACGTCGTTGACGCGCACCGTCATTGCGCGCTTGCCTTCGGGCACCACCGCCGACAAGCCGCCCTTGGTGCCTATCGGCGCGAGCCGACCCTCGGTGAGCGGCTCGCCGCGCTGGAGCGAGACCAGCACGACGCGGCCCTCGAGCTTGGCGGCGTCGGCGAACGCGCCGGTGGGCACGCTGCCGTCGGGCCAGTCGGCCATGCGGATCATCTCGGGCGAGATGCGCCCGCCCAGTTCGATGTCGGCATTGGCCACCGCGATGCGGCCTTTTTCGCCGCCCTGGTTCTGCATCCAGCGCGCCGCGAGGAACACCGCCGCGAGCCCCGCGATGGCGGCAATGAACAGCATCAACATGCCACGTGATCTCATGTGCGACTCCCGGTTGCAGACGCCGACTCGTTCAGCGTCTCGTTGCCAAAATATGCGTGCCAGGCCCAGTCGAGCAGCTCGGGCGAGAGCTCTGCGGCCACGCCCAGGTAGCGGGCGCGGCTCGCGATCAGGTGCAGCAGATCGCGCGGGTAGCACGCCAGCAGCGGGCGGCCCCAGATCGCGTGGTAGTTGTGGACGAGCCGGTGCAAAGCCTGCGGGTCGTGCGGGATGCTCTCGGCCTGGCAGGCACGCTCGAACACCAGCGCGTATTCCTTCGGCAGCAAGGGCTCGATCGCGATCTTGTGGCCCAGGCGGCGCAGGAACGCGGCGTCTTCGAGCTGCACGGGGCGCAGGTTCGACGAGAACACCAACACCATGTCGAACGGGATCGTGAACTTGGCGCCGTTGCGCAGCATCAGGTGATCGTGGCGGCGCTCCATCGGCACCACCCAGCGGTTCATCAGCTCGCGCGGCGTGATCACCTGGCGGCCGAGGTCGTCGACGATGAACAGGCCGTTGTTGGCCTTGAAGTGCGGCGGCGCCTCGTAGTAGCCGGCGCGGCCGTCGAAGCTCAGGTCGAGCATCTCGAGCGTGAGCTCGCCGCCCGACACGACGC
>Ga0307509_10005815_pt1 | contig 16916 bp, 10 predicted proteins | sample 10_EM_MG_FD_202245 | JGI IMG/M metagenome (GOLD analysis project Ga0307509, IMG submission 202245) | Populus trichocarpa ectomycorrhiza microbial communities from riparian zone in the Pacific Northwest, United States - 10_EM | ecosystem: Host-associated > Plants > Roots > Unclassified | place... | reverse complement strand
CAGACCAGGACTTGTATACTTGATGGGATTGAAGTTTAACTCTTAACCCCACAACTGCATGTCTTGCAAAGCATGCCATGTGAGTGACTTGTAAAGTAGGGAAACTGCCAGATAGAAACTGGTCCTGGTCCTGTGCTTACTTCCTCTAGATCGTCACTTGTCTATGCCTATTGATATACTTTTGAGTTAGATCCCTGAAAACCACCTTGCTGCACGGGCTTTAACAACATTGCTTTTGGATGCGATATCTGTCTCTCTGTATTTAAATGACTCTTTAGAGCCGATGATTTAAACTCTGTGATCAAGGATTTTTATTGAATCTCGACCTCATTAAATTGAGGGAGTGACTTCCAGAATAATAACCAGCTCAAAAGCCTTACATGATGCATTTCCTTCAGCAATCCAAGTTGTAACTTCAAAATATAAACTGGCTCCTGTATTGAATCATACTTCTGATTTATTGCTTGAATGAATTTTACAGGAACTATTATCGATGCACTTCTGCTGGATGTCCTGTCCGAAAGCACATTGAAACAGCAGTAGATAACACGAACGCTGTCATTATAACATATAAGGGAGTACATGACCATGACATGCCTGTACCGAAGAAGCGACATGGCCCACCAAGTGCTCCGCCTGCTGCTGCTGCTGCTCCTGCGTCCTTGAGCAGCTTGCCAATTAAGAAAACCGATACATTGCAAAACCAAGTTGCTTCAACCCAGTGGTCGGTGGGCAAAGAAGGCGAATTAACTGGTGAAACCCTTGATCTCGGGGGTGAGAAGGAGGCGGCGATAGAATCAGCTCGGACGCTTCTGAGCATTGGGTTTGAAATCAAACCTTGCTGAAAAGCTGAAAAGATCCTTTCTGTCTAGGTTACAGTATAAAGATTACCAGTGGGCTGTCCTCATTTATATGAAAATCATGTAGCTTTCTTTCAATGTAAATTATCAGGTTTGAGGATGTCTTTTCGTTTTTTTCTTCTTCTTCAGTATTTCAGCTGTATATTTGGTGTTGTACACCGTCCCGACTCTGAAACAGCCTAATAGGAGTGGAAAACGGAGAATTTGTTGGCATCCACTTTTCCTTGTCTTGATTGAGACCCATTTCAATATCTCCATATCTGGAGCAGCTTTCTCATTTTTTCTGCGGGTAGACATCGGATAATTAAGACAGGTAGACAGCTTTCTCACTTAGTTTTGATGTACAAAAACTAGCCTGCAGATAGTCTGAAAGAAAACTGCATTTGTAGAAAAAAGTGGACAGCTAATATCTGATGCTTGCAAAGAAGATGACTCCAGAATATACACGTACAAGAGTGGAGGAGAACTTCAAGGATTTGCAAGACCAGGCATCCATCAATTATTGTCTCAGTTCTCCTCCTCCCCAGATCGCTAGGATCATATAAAATGATCTGGGGCAAGGAAGATCTCCCAAGTCGGTGTATCCACCAGTCATTATTTTATTTTATTTAATTCAAATCCTGAAACAGGCATACCCTACAAGCATGTCTTGCCCTAAGGGGACATCAAATTGTCTCCACTGATGAGCTGAGAGATTTGAGCTGTCATGCAACTTCTGAGGCTGTCCACCCGGAAGATCATGAGCATGAAGTAAGTGCTGGGGTAGCTTTTTTAAAAAAAAAATTATAAAAAATATTTTTAATGAAGGTTGATTTGATAAAATATTTTTAGTTAAAATTATGGTTTAAATTAAGATTGAATAAAAAGTAGTTTAATGTATTTAGTTAAAAATATTTTTTAAATTAAGGTTTGAATAAAAAGTAGTTTAATGTATTTAGTTAAAAATATTTTTTAAATTAAGGTCTGATTATAAAATGATTAAAAAATATATATTAATATTGATGGTTTTTTATTAAAATATTGTAGATTTAATTATTATTATATTATGAAATAAATAATACTTTATGAAAAAATATTATTATTATCCCATTAAACTATTTGCAGTTTCATCACGTACAAAATCCATATGAAAAAGTCTATGGTATCCATTGCTTTCTAAGCATGCAACAATATCAGCTAAAAATCATTAGGAACAAAATTGAAAATACGATCAAATTCTATAAATGCTATATCATCAATTGATCTTTTTTTATAAATATTACATTATCATATGATCTTCTTCTAATGTAATTATGTAGTGTCATTGATACCATTGTAATCTGAACTTGTGTTTTGTATGGATAAACGAATATATTTTGTAAAATCTTCACCTTTGTTTTCATGTTTCAAAGAACATTCTATCACATTACATTATGGTGACTGTGAACAATTAAATACTTCATTCTAATTTCTTGATTATCCATGATATCTAAAATCTTGTAAGTGATACCTTTCATTTTTATATGAATCTAAATATTCATACTCATTAGAATATCCATCATCAACCAAATAATATTTACCTATCATTTAAATAGATTAGAAAATTTTATATTATTATTACCAATAGCCTAAAAAAAATACATATATATTACCTTTCTATCCTGCCCATTTATAAGCAATCATTATATTTTATATTTTATGTTGGTACAATTTTTTTTTTAATAAATAAAATTTGATTTTCGATGTATGCGATCAATTACAACAATACAATTCTCCTACAAATTACGTTTCCTCTCTTTTTCACAGAACTGATAAATGGTAAACTCTGCTTCCTAATGTCCAAGTTGGGTTCAAAAGATGATTCTGATTACTGGCTATTTCAACTGTACAAAAAATCAACATTAATTTTTCAAGGCTCGCTCGAACAGGCCCCATCTACAGTCCATTCATCTGTTGATTTAATTCGTTTTTAGTAATCTACAATCTAGGAATCCGTAATATGCATAAGAATTCATTAAAATTTATACAAAAAAAAAAAAAAACCATATTCATTGCTACCCGAAGAACAGCTGAGAATCAGTTACTACGGTAAACTGATGACTGAACATGGTGTTCCAAGTGCCACCTCCATCATTCCGAGGAGAAACTCAATTCATCAATAGATATGGATATTTTGGATTCCATGATGTCATCGGTTTTTACATCTTCAGACTTGATGCCATTTTCTTCTTTCCCTTCTGCTGCATCTATACACTCCTGGAATCTGAAGCAACTAATGAGGTGATCGTTTGTTACCCCTGCTACCTGCATGAACGAGTAGATGACTGTGGGCCCCACAGAGCGGAACCCTCTTCTTACAAGGTCCTTGCTTATCGCATCTGCTTTGGGAGTTTTCGCAGGGACCTGTCGAGGATACCGGAATCTGCTAACTATAGGCTTGTAGTTCACAAAGCTCCAAATATACTTGTCAAATGACCCAAACTCATCAATGACCTGGCATCAACAAAACCTGTAAAAAGTTAATTGCAAATGATAATCATGGCAAATATATGGAGTAAGTAATCATGGCTGACTTCATTAACAAAGTTAAAGGGGTTAATGACTGGAAGTCATCAAGTCAGATAAATCATTTGAAGTTACCAACCAAGCAAGCTGGCATCTTGAAGAAAAGGAATAATTAGGTTGCATGAGCAACTCCTGAGATAAGATAAAGTTATCAAGGTCAAGCTGTTTGGTTGTAATAGTATAGTTTGTCCTATATGGTTCATGCAAATTGCAGGGGAAACCAGGACCACCACTCAACTACTTTTCACCCAACCAAACTGATCGAGTAATCATTAAGCTCACATTATGTGCCATTTAATACTTTCACAAATAAGAGAACATCATGAGCGGTCCCCATTACGACTGCACTGATCTAATTAAGGTAATCAGCACTAGGATATTGAAGCACAAAACGAGCTCTACCAGTTATGATTTTTAACACTCATCTAAACTCAGGGTAACGTCAAAAACCAGGATTAAATTTGGCTTTATTTGGATGGCCAGGCTACTCTTTCTATCTTCCACATATAAGCACAATTTACAGTGTCCTATGTAAACACATCTTTCTGCTATTTGGAATAAATCAACGCTTAAAAAATGAGAATCTACCTTGGATATTTGGCGAGCATTCTCAATGATAGCACGGAGCTTAAGCTCTGATAACAGGGAAGCTGCGGCGCTTCCAGGTGCTATGATCTTCTTCTCATTAAATTTTGAGACTGCAATTGGATCAAAATCTGCAAAAACTTCCCTGCAAATAAAAGTTTTTTTATAAACTCTATCTAGCAATACAATTAAGATAAGGAGGAGACTGCAACTAAAAGGACAAATGATGTGGATGGTCAGAGTTCATCGATGAGCATGTTGGTTGTTGAAACATATAGGAACTTGGATAGGCAAAGTACCTAAACATGTGCCTTTTACTTAGAATAGCAGGCCAGGTAAGTTCAGCCAAAGCACCTGAAAGGACAAGAAGCTCAAACAACTTCCTGCATGCGGACAAAAGTAGCAAGCAAATAACAGTTAAAACAGATCATCATATCAGGAACGACAGATCTTTTTACAAGTAGACAGATGCGAACAATATTGCAATTACATACCTGTCATCATGTACTGGGAGTCCCCATTCTTCATCATGGAAAGCGGTATAACATGGATCTGGTTTCAATATGAAAACCAGTCAGCAATTAAATCCAAAATAAGCATGGCTAAAGCATGTGGACATTGCTATATAGCAAATCGACATGCTTAAGTAATACATGACACAACAATTCCTAAGTGACATTTATATGCTTTGATTATTACCTCCATCAAACATGAAATTGAATCCAGTCAATATTTACAAAAGGCAAGTGCACAATGTCTTTCATTTTTTTGCAGAAATGATACAAGAAAGCAATTTCAATTTAACAGACTTGTGCATTCCTTTCTAACACCAACATAAGTAAAAACATTGGATGAGGCATATTATACAACAGCAAGGAAAACAGAATGAAAAACTGCATAATTTCATTATTTAATCAAAATATTTACTCTTAAGACACAAAACTGAAAGCACAATCATACAGCAAGTATCCATGTTTGTGGAAAAACTTCCAAAAATCAGAAAAAGTATATGCTCCACTTTATCTACTATTAAATAGTTATGGTTGAAAGGAAAAAAGCTTGCAAATCTAAACCAGACAGTCCAAGTCAATAAATCAGCATGATGGAAAGTAAAAATGCCTACCTATGGAGCTAAAGCCTGATAGTTACATCAAATTCTTAAAATCTACTACAAAGAGCACTTGGCAAGCTTTACAAATTAGGAGTAGCATCAAATTATATTTGCTATATTAACACAACACTTGTTTAGAACAATCCACAAATAAATCAAGCCCAGTTTTCGGCTGGTTTAACTCAGTTCTTTAGCAATTATAATTGACCTCCAGTTAATAAAATGAGGTTCAACTTGGTAATTGAACCAACTTTTATGAGGTTTGATTCCAAGTAGAAATCACGATTAACTGAATGTCTGAACCAAGTTTCAGAAACAACATTTGAGTGAAGCAGCAGAAAGCAGGGCGGCATCATCTATTCAACCAAAACCATCACATATCATATAAATGTCTCGCCTTGCAATGCAACTCCATATAAGCACTACGAATAGCACTAACTATAGCACTTCCAAAATAAGTTTCATTTTGGTGCTGGGAACTTAAAAGGTATGTAAAACAGAACTTCCAAAATAAACTACCCAAACCTATTCCACATTCATAGCATTAAACTCAAACGAGATCTCTGGTAAATTTTTTATATGGTTCAGAAAGACAAACTGATAACAGTTAATATATACAGTATGCAAGGCTCTACATATTATCAGTGTCACAATTCAACTGTATCTTTCATAAAAAGAAAAGGGAAAAAATTAAATCAAAGAAGTGAGAACATACCAGTATTTGGTGTCACCCAGGCACAACTTTTCTTGGACTGTGAACCATCAGAAGAAGGTAGAGATTCTAAACCCCCATCAGAAACAACACTTCTTGGCTTTGAAACATACTGCTTCCTTCTAGTCCCTACATTATTTGACCGAATCAACCTCCCAGTAGATGCTCGGCTATGAAATGAATCAGTGGAGGCATCGGATGAACAAGAAGCATTTAGTGACAAATTCGAATGCAACAACTGTTCATGGCGGCGAAGCACTGAAGAAAAATTGCCAGAAAGTGATTTGGGGGATAAATTACCGACAGTGGGCACCGTAAGGACTTTCTTCTCTTCCCCTAATTTAGCCTCCTCAGGCGATTTCCCATCCTTTCTTAATTGCTTTGAGGCAGGTTTCCGAGCACTCGTCAATGGCCCTGCCTTAGTGTTTCCAGTAGGTCCTAACACAGGCCTAGCCTCAGAGTCAGCCACATTCATTGACCTCACTCTTGGAGCTCCTGACATTGTCCAAACCAACTTCAATTTGACACTGTTTTTCAAGAGATCTTCACCTTGTTTGCCTCAAAGCCACCCGAGATTTCCAAATTTATCAAGCTTCCCTCAAATCCTCCTCAAATTAAACAAAATCACCAGAAACCCACCAAGAGAATTCACTAAGACCCCATTTTGCAAAATAAATGAAGCTCCAACCAGCACAAAACGCTTAAATATCACAAACCCATTACAGTTATCCACCTCCAGTACCCACATTAACCAGCCAAACCCTGAAGCTCCCAAAAAATATCTTACCTTTTCAACAAATTTACACTTCAACCACCACTAGGGCTCACTCCACTGAACCTCAAATAAAAACACAAAAATCCCTTAACTTTTCCCCTCAAATCAGCCCCAAAAACTCACTTTTAAAAGCAACCCACTTCAAAACACACCAAAATAACTTCAAGTATTCATCAAAGACAGGATTTTTATACACTACAAGAAGAAAAAAAATCACAGTAAACTACAAAAGGCCCTCCATTGTATATTCAAAAGACGCCTCGAAACACAATGAGTCCATTCTGCATTGTTAAAAACGAGATGGAAAGAGAGAGAAAGGTACTGTTACCTCCTTAAAAAAGGTAAGGTTTTTGAACTGTGTCGTTTCAGTCAATCCAACACCACCACATGGTAAATAAAGCTGACACATTTCTCTACACTACTTGGAATTTTCATTTTCTTTTTTTTTTTGTTTTGTTTTTTCTTGAGAAAAATGGAAGGGAAAATTGCAGAGAAAATGTGATCTATTATGGAAGAGAATTGAAGTCTCTCTATTTCTAGAGATAGAAAGTGAGAGCGAGTGAGTGAGTGAGTGAGAGAGAGAGAGAAGATTGGGGTTCTTGGTTGAGTGAGGGAGTGATGTTGACTGGGACAGTCGGTTTAGAGCTGTAATTTACTTGCTGTCTCCGGTTTTTATCTTATGCTTTTCTTGTGTCTCACACTAGATTAAAAAAAAAATGAAAAGGTTGTCAAAGATCACAATTGTTCATTCAATTGATATTTATTAATATATATATATATATATATATATATATATATATATATATATAATTTATTTTATTTTATTTTTTATATTATTCATGTTTCTTAAAAAATAAATAGATGGATGGGTATTTTAAAAGGTTAGTTTTAACATTAATCAAGAGGGATTAGTCTCTAATTTATTATTATATAATTTTTAAAGATTGAATTTATTTGAGATTTACTTTTTAATACTCAAATGGTTTAATATATGATATTTTATTAAAACTTTTAAATTTATTTTAATTCAAAAAATTCAAACAACTCGTAAAAAAATTAAAATGCTAAGTGCTACCCCTTATGTTAGCTTTTCTATGTATTTTGATTTCTCAAGATTGCAAAATAAATCTTTGATCAAGTTTTAAAGAAACTATCTATCTATCTATCTATTTAACTTACGAGAATTGTAATGTCAATAGGAAAAGAATGAAAAAAAAATTATTTGCAAAAATATCAAGATTAGCTAACCAGTCAACATGAAATTAATTACATTATAATATCCCTTTAATTTGGAGTATTATAGTGATAAGATAAGTTTAAGTTGAGATGGATGATTTCACCAACAAATGGTGAGTGTCATTGCATGAAAAATATACATGAAAAAAAGAGTAATAATGTCCTTAAATGGACAAAGAAGTGATTATATTTTTTTTTTAAAATGGGTAAATTCTGAAGTTAGATTAGATTATGATAAACTCAAATTTAACGGACTTAAAAATTCTTGAGGACCCATCTCTCTTGGGCTCATACAAGGGAATGGCCTACCTTTCTTGCGTCCAGCTTAGGGAAAAGCTCAGCCTTCATAGACTCGTCTACATTTTATATCATACTATCTTTATACCTCTAAGTGTATAAAGAATCTCTCAATGACCTACCATATTTTCATCATATTATTGTTTGTGTAAGATATTTTTATCTTTCATTAAATGACAAGATTCATATGTTGTAAATACCTCATGAATCCTTCAAGCTCTAGGTTCACAATCTTCATTCTCTGTTGCATACATATTTTCTAAGCATATCCCTATATAATATTATTGCATTTTCTCTCTCTAAAAAGATATTTAAATATCTGAGAGCCCCGAATCTATATATAAAAAAAGACTTTTTGCAAACATTAGCCATTAGCCACCTTGTCCTACTAGTCATCTTGGCTAGGGAGAATGGATCAAATTGTTATAATCAAGATATTAACTGATTATCCAATAAGTCTTGCTCTAAAACTACTTGGATTTTTTTTAGGAGATCATCATTAGCGTCGTCTATGAAAACTGATAAAAAATTCATTAATTTCTAAAGCTTGTTTTTTATATTTTCAGGTCATTTCATAACTCCACAACCTTTCAAAAATAGGATGGACTTAGTCTTCCTAATACGATTGCATAATTTACCTTGGAATGGATCAACTCGGTCTCTCTAGTGTGATTGCACAACTCTTTAAGGATGAGATTGACAAGAAGGCTTTTTAGGGCAACAACCCCACAACCTTTGAAGGATGGGTTGAACTTAGTCTCCATAGTGCTATTGCACAATTTAACTTGAAAGGGATTAAGTCGGTCTCCCTAGTACGATTGTATAATTTACCTTGAAAGGGATGAATCTAAAGCCTCCCTAGTGTGATTGCACAACTCTTCAATTATGAGATTGGCACGACAACTCTCTAATATAGTAACATTATTCTTCAAGAGATGCCTAAAGATCTCTCACCAATTTGTCAATGGTTGATCTCGAATCCTCCATTCTCTAGTCTCGGACTAATATATTCTTCAGGTGATGCCAAAGGGCCTCTCACCAATTCGCAAGGGGTTGATCTCGGATCCTTCATTCTTTAGTGCAGTCTTGAACTAGCATATTTTCCTGGTGATGCCTAAAAGCCTCTTACCAATTTGTTATGAGTTGATTTTGGATCCCCTATTCTCTGGTCTCGGATTGGTGCAGTCTTTAGGTGATGTTAAAAGGCCTCTTACCAATTCATCAAGGATTGATCTTAGACCTCTCGCCTCTCCAATGTAGTTTTGAATTGGCACCACTCTTCAGCGGGGGGCTCTCATGCCCTATGTCATCTTAGGGAGGTTATATACCTCTCACAATCCATTGATCACTCTTCAATGATGGGCTCTCACGCCTCATGTCATCTTAGGGAGGTCACATACCTCCCACACTCTAATGCCACATCTCTTCTTGAAAGTGGATTGACTTGGTCTTCTTAGTGCAGTAGCGCAACTCTCATAGGAATGGATTGATCAAAGATATCCCTAGTGTAATAATACAACTTTTTAAAAAAGGAATTGACTTGATCTCACTAGTATAATAATATCACCCTTAATGGGTTTCCATCAGTCTCTGATAAATTTACTAAGTATGTTTTTCATTCTCTAATAGAGGTTGAGTTCCTCCAAAGAGAGTTCCCCCAAAGGGAGTTCCTCCATTAAGAGTTTCTCTAATGAGAGTCCCTACAACGAGTTCAGAGATGAGAGTTCTTTTAAAGAAAATTTCTAAAGGGAGTTGAGTCCCTCTAAATGGAGTTTCTTCAATAAGCTTAGAGATGAGAGTTCCTCAAATAGGAATTACTCCAAAGGGTGTTCCTCCAAAAAGAGTTGAGTTCCTCCAATGGAAGTTCCTCCAATGAGAGTTCCTCTAATAGGAGTTTCTCTAATGAGAGTTCCTTTAAAGGGAGTTGAGTTTCTCCAAATAGAGTTCCTCCAATGAGTTCAGAGATGAGAGTTCGTCCAAATAGAGTTCCTTCAATGAGTTCGGATATGAGACTTTCTTCAAATGAAGTTTCTTTAATGAGTTCAAAGATGAGAGTTCCTCCAATGAGTTCGGAGATGAGACTTTCTTCAAATGAAGTTTCTTTAATGAGTTCAAAGATGAGAGTTCCTCCAATGAGTTCAAAGAAGAGAGTTCCTTTAATGGGAGTTGAGTTCCTCCAAACAGAGTTCCTTCAAAGGGAGTTTCTCTAATGAGTTCAAAGATGAGAGTTCCTCCAATGAGAGTTCCTTCAAAGGGAGATCTTCCAATGAGTTTTGAATGAGAGTTCCTTCAAAGGGAGTTCCTCCAATGAGTTTGGAGATGAGAGTTCCTCAAATAAGTTTCTTTAATGGGTTCCTCCAATGGGTTTCCCTCAACAACTTAGAAATATTTCTAAGTATAAACTCCTTCTCTATAGGTTTTTCTACCTATTAGAAAAAATTTCTAAATATATATTCCTTTATTGTTTCACTTTATGCTTCTAGAAAATGTTCTAAATATAGGTTCCTCCATGGTTCCCCTCTACATACTTAGAAATTTCTTTTTTTTTAAAATATGGTGCACATCTCTATATACGAGTTCTTTGGTAAATTACCTTGGGTTTCCACCCCTCTTCTCATACGAAGAAAATCGATAAACTCGTTATATAGGGCATTTTTACAAGTCCTTATGTATAAATATCACAAAGACTTAGGGGCTAGTAATAAACCCAAATTTAATTGGCCTAAAAGACCTTGAGGACCCATCACCCACCTTCCTTGGGCTCATCCAAAGAAAGGATCAACCTCCCTTGGGCTCAACCAAGGAAAGAACCCACCTCTCTTGGGTCTAACCTAGGAGAAGAGTTCAGCCTTTATGGACTTAACTATATTTTGTATCCTACTCTCCTTACACCCCTAGGTGTATGAAAAATCTTCCAAGGGCTTACCATATTTACATCGCATTAATGTTTATGTAAGACGTTTTTATCCCTAATTAAATTCTATCAAGGCAAGACTACACTCCATCTTCTCCTCTCCACAAAAAAAAAAGAAAGATTCATGGGTTATAAATACCATATGAATCCTTCAAGCTCCAAGTTCACAGTCTTCATTTTCTATATATATATATATATATAGAGAGAGAGAGAGAGTCTATCTCTCTAGAATATTATTGTACTTTTTTTTTCTAAAAAGATATTTACTTAAGTATTTGGGAGTCTCTAAATTTATAAAATGAGACCTTTTACAGGTACCGGCTACCAGTCATATTGACTAAGGAGAATGGATCGGATTGCTAGAAGCAAGATAATGACCGATCATCCAACATATAAATCTTGTTTCTAAACTACTTGGATTTTTTAGGACATCATCATATTGTTATGTCTTAAGATTGTTAAGACTTTTTGAAAAAAAAAAAAAAATCAAAGTGATGTATAGCGTCTACCATATAGGAAAATTTTATGTATATACATAGCACTTGTTATTATTATATGTCATTTAACACTCTATCATAGATTATTTATACTTTATTTTAGTGAAGTATCTATGTGGTGTTCATGATAATGAATGAGATTCTTTCATTTCTAGGAATAAATTTGAAGATTTAGTTGATATTTTAAATCTCATCCTCTTCAAATACAATATGAAATTAGGAATTTAGGAAAGCCCCACCTTCCCATATGGCAAACTAAAATATATCTACTTTGTGAGTCACTTTGGTTCTACTAGGGCTTTGATGCAGATATTTATTAAAATTTGGATTGATCTTTTACTTTAATGGCCAACAATCCAACAACTCTAACAATTCCTTTCTTTTGCCGTGTCAAACTTTTATAAAGATGGTGAGTACACGATCAGGTAGCTGGCGAGGTCTTTCTATTTCTGTCCATTGCAACTTCCCAAAAGGAAACAGCTTCAACATTCCTTTCGCTGATCCAAGAAAAGCATTACTAAGGTGAGCTATCTTCTCTAAATGTCTTGTCACCGCAACTTTCTAGTAGGCTTTTAGGCTGAAGTTGCAGGCTAAGCATCAAACTCCAAATAGTAAAAGCCAAAAGAGAGTCAAGGGAGTCAAGCGTGCCGCAAGAACTTTTAGACTGAAGTTGATCAATGATTTCGTATTCAGGCCAGATTTCAAAAGGATTAGCTATACAGCAGTGCTTAACAATCAAGAGAGGAATAAATTGGCAATGGGTCGCTTTTTGGCAACCAATTTACATCTGCATGCCTTTAGATTTTTTGGCAAATCTATAGGAAGTGACCGCTCTTGAGACTTTACCCTCACTACCTGCCTGCTGCATGGCTGCCTGCTAAATGATTACTGTCAAATATATATTAATTTTTTTTATTAAATTGAATATCCAATTAACTTACGTACATCTCGAACCCTAAAATCACCGTGGATGTCACGGGACAGGCAGATGCAGCAAGGGCAGCGTGGATTTCACGGGTCATGCAATGCAGCAAGGGCAATTAATCTCCTGTGTACTCTGCCATACTCATCCAGTTAATTAACGTTAAATTCAGTGACGAGGCAAGTTAGTAAAAGAAAGGGAAGATCAGTGAAGATCGTGAGTGCCGCAGTCTTCACTTCCCAAGTTAGGGAAGTGAAGAGAAGAGTGACAGGTTCCATCTTCACATGCAGGAGATGCTTCGGATCTGCAGACTGCAGCTTGATCATTGGCATATCCCGTTTGGGCTGGAATCAACAAATTTTTATACCAGCTCGCATTATACACTTTCCGCCCATATCTCAGAGCAATTAGCATAAAGCGAGGTACTACAGTCATTGTATGTGAATCAGCGAATAGAAATGGGCAGGTGTCGTGAAATGCAAGGCTGATCTTTGATTGTGAGGGCTCCTGTTTTCTAACATGAACGAATTTTTGCCTTCAAAATTCATATGCTAAAGTGGAGCTCACACTCTTTCCCCCTCCCCCCAGCATATTCCAAGGCAAACACGGACAACGCACATAACCAGAAGAGAGAAAGGCAGGCAAAACAAAGACAATCGAATTAGCATCAAGCAGTTCTTTAGACATCTTTGAAACAAGCTCAAGTCAGACAACTTTTGAGTGCATAGTAAAACTTGCTAGACCAATATCTGATTCTTGAAAACGGAAGAAACAATTTTTAATGCTGAAATACCTATCTGAAACAGAGTCTTGCAACTGGCAATAAAACCAACCAACCACCTTCCCCATTATCCCAGAAACAGTTATAAGATCCGGAAACTGCATCTGCAAACATATCAAATAAAAAAAAAGGAAGAAAAGAATTAGTAACCTCATGAATTAGCAGTAGCAAGGCATATGTGTGATGATCGATATATAGGCACACATGTCCAAAATAACTTAGCTATAGCAGTTCTAAGCATGGCTGTTAGAATCTTACGATTAACAATTCGAATCATACAATTCATCTCGATTCACATTCAAAACAATGCGAAACATGGGTTAAATCTCAGGTGCACATGAATCTTGTGAATCAGTCATGATTCAATTCAGTAGGATTCATTGCTTTTTACGAGTCTAACCCTCCAATAGAAAATGAAAGTAAAATGCATAATTTTAAAAGAGATGGTAAGAATAGGAAGCTTTAGTCTAGAAGTCATGGATGACAAAAACATATGAGCAATTTTCTTTAACAAATATGTCTACTTGAAACTGAAACAGATTATAAATTAATTTTTCACACAGAAAAAAAAGGGTGAAAGAAAGCAAGAGTCTCAAAGACCACAAGAATGACAAGGGTGATATCAACATTGGGAAAGATTATTTAAACTAGGAAATTTAGCAGTATGCTAGTTAGAAGGTAGTTTTAGATGTATTTTTAAGTTATTGAGTTGTTAAAATGATCAAGAACCGATGAATAATATGTTGAATTTTGAGACTGGGTCGTTTAATGACCAGGAACTAATAAATTAAATGAATTGATGCACATTTTGTTTAGTAAATGATCATTTTTAACTTTATTTAGTAATGCTAGTTATCTTTTATTGTGCCGTTTTCATTTGTTAATGAATCTTTTGATTCACGATTCCAAAAATGGGATTTCTGATTCAGGAGTCGAATCTCAATTTAACAACCATGATTCTAAGTAACACACAACTTAAGCAGTGGCAATACCCTCCTGCTGTATCTAAATTTGGCACCAATTGGATGGAGAGATGAGTTGATACTGGAAAAAAAAGAAGAACAAAAGTAGAGAAAAGAAATCTAGTATAGTCACAACAGCCAGACTTAGCAATTAGTTTAAAAACATCATAAGAACTCTTAAGGGGGCCTTGAAAGAAGCTTCTCTTTCCATCTAAACCTAGACAAGCCCAACCAGAATCATAAAAGGATGATTTATTGGTTGTGACTTGTGACAATATATGTCACAGTCTCATAGTAGATTTCATTGAAGGTTATACAATACTTGCCTATTCAAAGAATGCGGTAACCCAATTTGAAGACCTGCTTGCGGTATTCCAAGAAGTTCCATTCGAGTATGTTTTTACTTGCTAGAACACCAGTGAAAAAACAACCAGTATGCAAAAGACAATTGAAGTTTATATTTATAAATAAGAAAAACACAACCAGTGTTCCCAAGAATTATTAAAGAAGCATACAAAAAAAAAAAAAAAAGCATGCATGAAAATTTTTATGGTCAATCTAACAAGGTTACAGATTAAGTATATCCCAGCATTACCATCCTCAGCACCTCATTCTCATCTGAATCATTTTCTGCCATCACCCCCACCCCCCTTTTCATACATACATTGAAATCCATATTTTTAAGGATGTCATGTTCCAGAATTTGCAATATTATCACCTTTTGTAGGAAACTTTTTCCACAAACTAATCTAAATCGTATGTAGACTACAAGCAACAAATAACAAATAACAAAAAAAAAAATCCTGCTAAGAATACTATACACAACAACTCAGGCTAGTCAGATTCTTCATCTTGGTGGTGGTAGTAGCACATACCAATAGTTTTAGTAAAGGGAAATCATTGTTGGATAGAACACATTATAAACAAGGACTCAATCATGAATTGCATGGAATTGTACGAAAAGAAGAAAATGAAAGGCAGACATACCCCAGTAGACCCCTGCCAGGCCACACTCTAGGAGTCACTGATAAGTTGATGGGAGCACCTTGCCTCATAACTATCACTGGTACTGCATGACCCTGATTTGCCTGAGCCTCAGAAGCAAGCTTTTGCAAAAGATTCTCACCAACTTGATATTCCACAGTACCAAATTTAACAAGTTGATCTCCAAGTTGCAGACCATCCTCTGCCGTTGGGGATGCATCGGCAATTTCATAAACCACAGCAAAGGGTATGCTAGCCATCATGTCCACATCCATGGAACTGGGAGAATCTCTAAGAACAACATTGTGGGAAGTTGCAGATGGAACAGCATTGCCAACCACTGAGTTTTGATTATTTGACACCCCATCATTTCCATGCAAGTGAGGAAGAACTAGTCAGTCAACTTATCACAGAGAAGAAGCCAATCTCTTATTGAGATATAGCATAAGTATTTCTATCTTGAAGTATAGAAGTTAAGCAGAGATAATTGGCTCGTGGGAGACATATAAACTCTATTATAGATATGAACAGGAAGCGATCAAAGATGACTGCCAACAGAAAATGTGTTTTTCTAAAAAAAAAAAACATGAAAATAAAGATTGATCATCGTTTAATCATTTGATTAGTTTTATATTTTGTTCCTCTCCAATGAAGAACATAAGCACAGTTAACTACTTGTCATCATTCAATACAAACGAGGCAAGTATTTGTATTGCAAGTCCATGCCCAACATGCAATGATAATTGAGAGAAAATATGAGCAAATAACATTGCTCAATTAATAACATTATTACATATCTACGTACCTGAATCTTTGGTTGCAAGCCTGGCTGAATGCAGAACTTGTATATTCTCATTTATTTTCTCTGTAATCTCCTTATGATCATTCCGCAGCTCTATTGATACAAAACACAAAAAAAAACTACAGAGATTGAAGTAAAACAAAATAAGGGAAAGGGAAAGGGAAGGGAAATACCAGCAAGACGGTGTCGTTCAGATCTAACGACTGGAATATCAATATCCGACCGAGGAAAACCCTAGAATTTATTTAAGAAATAAATTAAAACCAAAAATACTCGGCAAATCTTAACAGCTACGGATACATAAAACCCTAAAAAAAGAAGAAGAAGAGAATTTATGTGCCTCAGAATCGACGAGGTTGCCGGAGAGACCAGGACCGCCAGGCTGACAGAGGCGGTCGATGATGACATTCATCTCAGTTTCCAAAGCACTTCTCTTCTCCATCAGTTTCATTGTTTCTGCTTTCAAGTTCGCTCCCACCATTTTCTTTTCTTTTTGAGTCTCCTTTTTGGAGGAGGATAAGAAGAAGAAAGAAATTCAAAATTTGTGATGAGTCTTTGAATTTGTTCGTTCTGGACTGGGATGGGATGGCTTCTCATGCCTGCTTGGGATTTTTCAATAACGACATGTCATTTGCTTCATAAACCTACAGTCCTTGCATCATGCCACCTTCTTGTTCACTGTCGTTGGCTGATTAATTTCCATTTATGTCCTTCCAAATTTAAATTTAGCAATTTGGCATGCCTCATGTCTATTTAGGAAAATGTTGAGTTGTGTTTTCTTGTGATTACTGTAAAGATGACGATTTGTGTGTGTGTGTGTGTGTGTAAAACAATTTTGAGGGAATAATTAACAAAAAAAATCTAACAAGACTAAAAAAAAAATTGTGTAACTGCACTTAGTTTACTATTCATTACTATAATAAAATTATTATTT
>Ga0307509_10005814_pt1 | contig 16923 bp, 16 predicted proteins | sample 10_EM_MG_FD_202245 | JGI IMG/M metagenome (GOLD analysis project Ga0307509, IMG submission 202245) | Populus trichocarpa ectomycorrhiza microbial communities from riparian zone in the Pacific Northwest, United States - 10_EM | ecosystem: Host-associated > Plants > Roots > Unclassified | place... | reverse complement strand
AGGAGACGATGTTCGAACAATTTAGGAAACCAGACTTGAAACTTCTAGCGCAGAGCGCGAACCACAGGTGCAATGCGGAGCTATTTGCCAAATTGCTGGGGTTGCTGGCCAACGTCAGGTCTGTATCCCTTCCGTTCCAGGAGCGCATACCGACTCAAACACATTTTCTAGGTTTATCGGCGTCACGGATCGATTTTTGGCTGAGCTGCGGCCAGTTTCTTCCGGTCAGGTACTGAAAGACATGGATCTACGATACGAGACCCTTGTCAGGGGCCTGCGTCACGTTCAGCTCAAGGTGCGCCTGTTCCCCCCACCTGATCGGTCCCATACTGATGGGCCTTTTAGGTCTGGCCACCAGAGACGTTCGAAGAGAGTGCCGAATTTCTTGAATCACTATCGAAGTCCTTTGAGAATGCCCACGGAGTGCGCTTTAAATCTGTGTTTGCGGAGACTCTTGTAGAGATTCTTCATCCCACGGGAAAGGTACGTTTCTGTGGTCTGATTGACAAGCGAAGCTCATTCCCCATTGGCAGACGATACAAGCGGAGGTTAATGACCCTCAGTGGGCAAAAGCCATCAAGACGATCGTCCCGAAAGCTAAGGATATGGTTTCCAAACCGAGGTACTGGATTCATGCGTATCCCCTGTACATCACATCGTTATGTGTGGCCCCGTTGGAGTATTTCCAACAGAATTGGGTGGCGTGCTTCGAAGCTGGCGTTAACAAGCTGAAGGTGGGTAGAATGCAGCACGTTTTTTCCCGTCCCATTGCTTATCCTTCATGTTACAGGAAAAAACCGCTCGCATTCCGGTTATGAACGGCATGATGCGCCTTATCTGGACCTATTGTTACCGCTGTAACGAAGCCCCTTCGACCGCAACCGCGAAACTCGAACCAATTCTGCGCCATTTCTTCCCCGCCAATCGCCACTCCATCTTCCCTCACGACGACCGCCTGGAACCGTTGATCTTCATCTTACACTACATCATGAGTCGGCACTTCGACTTCGGAACGGACTTTTGCATGGAACTCTTAAATGAGGGGCCCATCCGTAATTCGCAGTCGCAGAACATCTCCCACCTTCTTGCTCCAGAGAGGATCAGCATTGCCATCCAATCAATCCTGCTGTCACTGTACGTTACCGAGAAGGGGGAGTCTTCGCCACCATGGCCATCAAGCTCTGAGTTCACTCATCCGCCTGTGAGGAAGGATATGGAGATGTCTTCTGAAGCGCTCCCTCCGTCTGTTCTATCAAACGCGGGTGTTAAGGACCTAATGGATCGCTGTGGACCAACCCTGGCGCTGATCGCCTCTTCCTGCGCGCGTGACGTGGGGAACATGCTCGTCATGGATGACCAGTGGTCTTACGCCCGCATCAACCCATCTTACGAAGAGGCCCAAGACTACATCACCCGACGTCACCCCGAGGGCAGTGTCACGTATCCGATCAGCCTAGTTCCCCAGATCAATGTTCTCAAGCTTTGTTTCCAATCATGGCCTCGACTCCTCCACCCGTCACTTCCACTCAACGATGCTTTGGATATGCTGATCAGGGGGACCGTACACGTCGAACCGATGGTTAGGGACATCGCAGAGGCAACCCTCAAGAGATTCATGTCTGATCCGGAACACGCTTCCACTCTCCTTTCTCGCTTCGCCATCATGTTGTTCGACCCGAGCGGAATTTCGAATGAAGGTTCTGGGCTAAAGATGTTCGCCGATTGCAAACGGTTGCTTAATTCATGGGCAGAGCTCGTCGAGGAATGGATCCAGAGTATCCTACAGAACGCATCCAAGGCGCCGTCCATGTCGTCTTCTACTGTAACGCTCACAGAAGAAGATTGGAAGAAGTCTGAGAGGAGATTGGAAGAGATCGAAGCTGCGGGGCTTTTCCTCCTCACGAACGTCACGTCCGAGATCTTCTCCGTTGGCGTCAAGATCATCAGGATGCTCGGGATACTCTACGCTCGTTTGGGTCTCCAACCATCCACCATCATCGATGCCCTTCATGGACACACTTCCCGGCCCTACCTCACTGGGTTTGATGACCACCTCGAAGAATCTGACCTTGAGAGGCTAGAACAGTGGAGAATGTCCAAAAAGGACGATGTGCCGTTGAGGGTAGCCGATAGCAACGACATCCGGGATCGCGACCTTTGGGACCACATCTACTCCTCCATCATTCAAGGGTGTATGGATCACCCAACCCCAGTCTTGATCAAGTTCCGGGAGATGCTCATCGTGTCCGCAACGAAGTACCATCCATACATCGCCTCTTCTGCAGGGCTCAGCAGTCGGGCTCCGCGATCCGCCGGCACTCACGGTAATGTGAGTCAGTCGAGGTTGGCGCCTACGGATACGAGCATTCACGTCTATCAGTGGAGGTCTTGGGTCAAGATTATCTGCGTAACAGCATCTGTGTCAGATTCAAGACCAGCACTCAACAACGTGTCGTCAATTAACACCTCGAGGGACCACGCTCGAGTGCTTTCGGACAACAATTTCGATCGGGAGAGGATGACTACGAGTCGAGGTTTGTTCCGGTACCTTGCCCCATTCCTCGACGCGGAGCATTCGGTCTTTCGACAAGCTGCGGTGTTCTGTATCAGTTCGTTACCGCCGCACGGATACCCTCAGCTGTTGGAGGACCTGAACTCACTGGCACAGAGACAGTTCTTCGACGAGTCTCGATCCAAGCCTGCCCAGTTCCAACCCATCACTGGCCGGACGCGGAGACACATCAAATTCTACACCGCGGTGACGAGGATCTATTTCCTTACAGCGAATTTGTTATCGGAACAACGGTCGGCCGGACGTCAAGCTGCTCTCTCGCACGTTCTCAAGTTCGTCAGGCGGACCCAGAGCTACCTCGGGTCACCGGAGAACAGAGATCTCTACACCCTTCAACGACTCAGGCGCTACTTCTGTGGGACTGTTGAGAGGGTGTTCGAAGGGATGGCAACACTCAAAGATTCGGATAGGTTCATTCCACCCAAGATCCACTTGTCATTATACAGGCTATGCGAGGAGTGGTGCCAATTTGGGAAACAGTCGGATATGGTGAAGAAGAGGTTGATTCTGATGCAGAAAACCGCTGCGACCGGTGCCCCGGAACCGCAGCTACAGGCAGAGGCGATTGAAAGATTCCAGACAGAGACGAAGCAACTGTCCACCGCGGCAGTTGGGGCCCTAGCGTCCCTATGTGTAAGGTTTTTACCCTCTCTCCGATTGTGTGCGCGACTGAAGGCAACAATCGTTCTAGAAAAGAGCCTTCTTCCCTCCAGAAGTTTCGTCTGGCTCTCCAACTGATACGATGGCTGTGGACAACCTCCGGCCATTGGAGGTGACTCCCACTCTGGATAGGCTCATTGCCATCCTATCTTCGTACAGGCCAGTCATCCAGGCACTCGGAAAGTATGTAAACCTTTGGAGCACAGGGAGTACAAGACTGATTACATCATTTCAGAAAAATGCTGCGTTCTCTTCTGGCCAGTGGCTCACAGGATACCAGTCTGACTGGAGAAGCGTTGCGTCGTGCCTACGTCTCGACCAAGGAGCTCGACACAAGCAACGTTCGGTTCTTTGAAGTCGTCGCAGAGGTCATTTCCAGCGAGGTTACGCATGGGTTCTCCTTTAGTCAAGTTGTTTGCCTCGGTTTATCAAACCTCTGCCACCCTGCCGCTCAAGTTCGTCTCCAAGCGTTCAACATGCTCGAGCGCATCCATGAACAGCACTCTGGCGTCATTTCCTTGGCCCCACACGAAGCTGGAATCGGAAGCCGCGCTCCTGGAACCCACCTTCACGCTCACCGGTTGATCTCTGATGTGCTTGCGGGAGAACATCCGGACCAAGCGATGTCAGTCCTCGCTCAGTTCGACGATTGGCTCCCCTTCCTCCAGCAACGTGGCACGATCACCCTCACCCTCCTGCAGAGCCTGGAGCATTGGATATCGAACATTGATTTGACGGACGAGAGTAAATCCCAATTGTCGAAACCGGGGCGACTCTGCATGTATCACCTTATCGTGTTGACCCTGCGCTTCTCGGAGGCTTATCCAGAGCAGGTCCTGGTACTTTGGACCAGGCTCGTGGAGCCACCCAACCAGTCAAATGGACTCGCTGCTACCAGGTTTCTGCTCGAACAATCCCCAAGGGTCGCCAGCACCGCATTCGTCGACTGCGCCGCCAAAATCGTTGCCTGTTTGGCTCAGTCTGTCGTTGGGAGGTCCCTTCATGCGGAGATCTGTGGGATAATCGAGCCCGCGAGGATGCTGCCAACGATCGAACACAAGCTCCGTCCACCGACCGAAGACGACCTGGAGATGTGGTCCGACCTGGACGTCCTTTTCTCCTCCAGTCAACCCAAGCTTAGTCTGGGAGCAGCGCAATTCGCCCTCCTCTTCCTGTCAGACGTTGCCTTGGATCGCCACTGGGAGACCGCGACCGAACTTCCCGTCCTGCTCCACGCTTTGGTTGTACATCTCGATCACCGTATACCGTATCTCCGCAATCACGCGCGCCAGATGTTGTTTCAATTGCTTCGCGCTTGGGCCCCGAAATACGACGAGATTTTGGATCGCACCACCCAGAAGAGCCGGTCCCAGGTTAAGGCGTCGATAGACGGACTCGAAAAGGATTCGCTGACACTGGCTTGGACGGACGAGGACACTACACAGGAAGTCGAGCCGAAGATGAAGGAATTTTGCAGCAGGATCCTCCAGATTTTAACCCCCCTTCATCCCAAACTCCCCGAACAGTGGGGTTCCGTCGCCCTAACCTGGGGAACGGCCTGCTCCATTCGCGCAATCGCGTTCCGGTCACTTCAGATCTTCCGAGCGTTAATGCCCCAAGTCAACAAGGCAGATTTGGCACTACTCCTGGGAAGGTTGTCCAACACAGTCGCTTCTGAAGACGAGAACATTCAGCTGTTCACCGCTGAGATAATCCTCACCCTACGCTCCCTCGCCGATCTCGATGACCTCGACCCTCACCTGGTTCCCCAACTATTTTGGTGCGCCCGCGCGTGTCTCTCGACGACTGTTGAGCCAGAGTTTAAGGAAGTCGTAACTTTCCTCACCACACTCCTGGAGAGAATCGATCTCGACGATCCTCGGACTGCGGAGCTATTGATGTCCTCCCGGCCAGCAGACTGGGAAGGGGATTCCTCGTTGCAGCCGCCCCTGCTCGTCGGATTACGGTCCTCGGTGACCTCGGATGCCACCATCAAGCTCCTTTGCAGACTGGTACGGGTCCGAGACGATCGCCTCATCGATCCCTCCGAGGGACGCGTCCGAGACCTCTACACCTTGATCCTCCCATACTTCCTCCGTGACATGGTCCAGGACTCAAACACCGAGTACCTTAACGATTTCGCTCTCGACCTTGCTGCCCTCGCGCGAGAAGATGGTCGTCCCACGATTGATCGAGTCATGACATCCTTCGCCAGACGTAGGTTCAGGACGAAAGAGGACTTCACGAGGGAATGCGTCGCGACCCTTCGCGAACACTACAGCGCGGACCATTGGACGGATGTTGTTACCCTCTTGATGGGCTTAGTGCTCAACCAAGATAAGACGATGAAAGTTCACGCCATGCAGATCTTGAAGGTTCTCTTCCACCAGAAAGACACGCGCAACCCCGTTGGGCTGGTCGGCTCCGAGCTACTTATGCCCCTCCTGCGTACGTTGGAGACGGACCTGGCAGCTCAGGCCCTGGATGTTCTGGATGAGCCGATCGTCATCGCCAACAGCATGCCCGCCAAACACGTCCTCAGGATGAGCATGCATATCGGCTCGCACCTCAGTAGGAACATCGGATCTGAGGCAGATGTCTTTGGCGTTCCTTTGGAGTCCGGGTGGTCCATTCCCAAACCCGAACTGGCACGCGGGGTCTGCAGAACGAACGTCATGGCCGTGTTCGACACATGCAAGGTACCCGCTCGGCCATCTAGGATCGACTTCGAACCTGAAGACTTGATGATGCTCTCCAACGGGACCGTCGACGACGAAGATCTTGGCGATCTCGTGCAAAACCTCCACGAGCTCAGCACCTTCTTCCAAGAACCCTCCCATCACAAGCAATCCATGCCAAACGCTCGCCTAGAGGCGCGGGTCGCGGCCATCCTTGCTAAGTCCGCCACAGACGCTCCTCAAACACCCTTCGTAGACGTCTTCAGGGTCGGTAGTTTGGACGGCTACCACGACTCCGACGATGACTCGGACGGTGACAGCGGCAGCGACCTTTTCGAATACGATGCGGCCCTCACCTCTATCTCATCCGCACATACCTCCCCCCCTATAGCTGCAAGCCCTCGATAGATGCTATGAATTTGCTCTCGGGTCCCCGTTTTGCTTTTTCTTTTCGCCGTGTTTCGTCATTGACTGCCCTCCCTCTCTCTACCTCTGACTTTCTTTATGTTTTCAGGATCCCTCTCGAAGTATCATCGTTCGTTAAACCTCATTGTAGGATCAGTATCTGTCACAGTGATGCAGACTCTTTACCCCTCCCCTCGTATATGCGCTATTTCACAATACCATACTCATCCGTGTTTAGCTGTTTGTTTGTTTTTGCAATCTGATCTGTTGCATTGGGATTACAGGCGATTACCAGGTGTTTATTAGAGTCCAGGGCATGTATGGTTAACCCTTATGATTCCACAATCCATCTTCCGTGATCGTTCCAAAGTATGGCGGAGCCCGTTAAGTGAAGCACCTCAGCACCGTTCAAAGATTCGGTAGAGGTCAGGGAGACTTGCGACCTGGACTACATCTCTTTCCAAAAGGGACTTGGGTGGGACCAGGTACTTTCTCATCGCGGGGAAGAGTACGTGTTCGATCTGCCATCTCTCAGCCTTCGATTCCTCGGTCTCCTCAGGAGTGGCTGGGGTCCCATCTAGTGGACCTGGAACGTAAAAGTAGGCCAATTCGCGAAGGATGGATTCGAAACACCGTTCTTCGTCCGTCCAGTCAACCTGGGAATGTAGTATAACGTGAGTGGATGTTGGTAGGGGAAAGGGTTATCGGGCTTAACCTGAGGGCCCAAACGCATTAAGAGAAGAGGGAGCTTGTCGAGGTTCGGGGTGTAACCTCTCAGGATGAGCGGGAGTGTCTGTACGAGCCCTTCGTCTGTGATGGTGAGGCAGAAATATTCAGACAACATTTCGCGCCGGTCCGGGTCCATGAGGGTTTTGTATATAAACTGTTTTGAAACGGTCGAGTTGGAATCTGTACTTTGCCTGAATCCTATACTCACTTCCGTGACTTGCTCTTTCGTCAGTTTGATTCTCGAGATTCCGTCCTCCGCGTCCACCGCGATTGAGAGGAGCTTCTCGAGAGGTGGGGCCGGCTCTAGCCTGAATTTCGCGAAGCTATTGAATCGCCTCAGCCCCAGTTGGTAGAACAGCTCTTCGCTGAGAGGAAAGTTAGACCATGGGCGATCCCAGGGGCTTAGAGGAGGGGCTAACTTACGCAAGGGAACCGTGGTTCAGAAGGTATAGCTGAGTCGAGTGCTGGATGAGGGAAAGACATCGGTCAAGGTCAACTATCCCAACGAATACGTGGCCTTCCAGGACCTCGTGCAGACCTCCAGTGGTCACGTCAGAACCACAGCACGACACGGAAAACGAGGTCAATGAAATACCTTGATGTTCCTTGACGACAACTTTCTTGCGCAAATCCTTGATGGAGGTGAGCTCGATAACGCTTTCCTTGATCTCCTTTATTTTTCTGCTTCCGTCTCGCCTTTGAGAAGGTCCTGGCTGTTCTTCGCCCCCATCGGCCTCACCTTCGACTGGAACCCGAGTCTGAGCTTGGGTTTGAGCCGGGGGTTGAGCCGGGGCCTTGTTAGAGGGAACTACGGGGAACATCGAATCCAGGGTACGGTCCGCGGCAGAGGTTCGGATGAGGTTTTTTGGAGCAACCTTCTTCTTGGATTTTGAGGTTGAGGCTGGGGTTACTTCTGTTGTATAATGTTGGAGTCAATCCTTGCCCTGCGATAGGTCCCGGAGTATCGCTCACGAATAGTATGGACTCGGGATGGACCTGGTTCCTTATCCTGAGAATCGCCGGGTTCGCCAACGTCCATCGGTGTCTCCTGGGCTTGAGTGAGTAATGTCTGTAGAAACGTCAGCACCGTCCCCCCCCCCCAAGTGGTCGCCATCACGGACCTGGGTAGGGTAAGATCTAGACTGGCTCTTGTTGAGTAGCCTCTCCTGAGCGACGTTGCACACTCGTTCCACGATAGCATCTTCGTTCAAAAAGTGTACCTCGCGCTTTGTCGGGTGTACGTTCACGTCCACAGACTGGGGGTCGATTTCCAGACTACGAGGAACAACGGTCAACCCCGGCTTCGGGCGCAACGCATTACCCCTACCTGAGGTACAGGAAAGGAAAGAAGCCTTTCGGTAGAATGCTGGTGTATATCGTTTCCATTGCCCGCCTAATCCTCGTAGACTCGACGAGACGGTCTTTCACGTTGCTTTCAGTACTCAGAGGCGATCTGGGGAGTGATTCGCGCTTACGGTTGATAAAGAGCAGGAATGAAGACTTCTTGGCTTGGTAACCCGCGCTCGTGAATACAACCTCCGCCTTCCACGACTCTGCATCCTTGCTCGTATGCGTAGTGTTGGGGTCTGGGCCGCAGGTTACCTGTAGCAAAGCCTTACCAATGCTAGTGCCATATAAGAGGTTGATTGCTTGGGAGGTAGAGGAAGAGGGTGATGAAGATAAATCTGGGGTTGCGGATCCCGCCTGAGGACAGGTGGATACTGTGGTCTGTCGCAAATTAAACGCGATAGAGACGGAGACCGACCTTCTTGCAAACGAATGCCACTCTGTGGTTGTGGACAGCATACTTCGTCATCACGTCTAGAATCCGAGCGTATTCTTCCGTAGATGATCTCAGCGCGGAAAGCCGCGTCGGTGTGTTGTAGAACAGGTCTTCCACAGTGATAATAGTACCATCATTTCCAGCGCATGGCTTGGGTTCTGCGGTTTGAACCCCTTTAGCAGGAACAAGTTTCCCATCCTCGTAACATGCTCTGTCACCGAGAATCAGTGATTGGGAGAAGGTGCATTCACCCATCGACAAACTTCCAAGCATGGTCCCCAGCAGCCGTCTTTGTGATGACGCTCAAATGAGCGACATGGGAGATCGAAGCCAACGCTTCCCCACGGAACCCATACGTCGTGAGATGCGAAAGGTCCGAAAATGAAGACAACTTGGAAGTCGTAAAGCGTTCCGCCAGTATGGGGAGATCAGAATTCTACTGGCCGGAAAAGTTACCGATGATGAGTCTCGAAAAATTGCCGAGAGGCAGAGAGGGACCTTGATGCCGCATCCGTTATCCTGGATTTGCAGAAGTTTCATCCCGCCATCTTTGATTGTGACGCGTACTGAGGTAGAACCTGCGTCTAGGCAGTTTTCTATGAGTTCTTTCAGGGCAGAAGAGGGCCGGTGAATGATCTACGCCCTGGGCTGAGTTCCACACTGGGATAGCACTCATGGGCGGAACGGTACCTCTCCCGCCGCAATCTTGTTGATTACGGACTCCTTGAGCCGCGTTATTGGTTTTGGTTCTGTAGGAGCGTCCAGAGGGGAGACTTGGTCATCGGGCATGGCAGACCTTCGCGCAAAGTGGCAGAAGCCACGCGTCAGGCGCGTATGAGGAGTGGAGGAGCAACCGTGGGAGATTTGTGCTTGGGATCAACTTGGGCCAAGATCGTCTACGTCAAGTAGGCAAGGTGAAGGTCAAGTAGTAAGTAGTAGCTAGGTGGTAAGTATGTACAACAAAAGTTAACATAAGCGACATTTGCAAAAACAAAGCAAAACGATTGCTGGGACTAGGGTTCATCTGGGGTCGTGAAAGGTCGTGAAGGGGTCGTGAACGGTCGTTATAAGATGTTAGAGTGCAGGACAACAGGCGAGAAACGGGCGACGACAAAACAAGAGCGCGAGATCTGTGGGGCAAGGGCGTGGTCAGCGGTAAGGGACTGAGTCGTGAGATTTGTGAAAGGTCGGCGCACCCATAGAGCACAATAAGTTACAGCGGTGAAACCAGCTCCATGGATAAACAAGACCCAGTTCCACAAAGATGTAAAACCGGGAGTAGTCTATGTTTTGACGAAGCCAGCGTTGCGAGAGACAGGCCTGGAGTTGACCCTACTCTCGCTGGAACCCCTGGGTCGACCGAGTAGACCGTTATCATCGGTCCCGACTGATGAACGCTTCGTCGTGATTACAGAGTCGTCTTTGGAGAAAAAGTCGTCTTCCGCCTCGTAAGGGGAGGAACCCGAATTTATCTAACAATGAAGGTAGTTTTGTAAGTTACCCCGCCAACACGCGAAGGACGAATGGGAATGGAGTGAGGCGCACCCATTGACCCAACACGTCTGCGATCCTAGTGGCCTCTTCCTGACTGAACTGGCAATCTGTTCCTTTTTGCGCGTAGAGTTTCAACAGCTCGCTCAACGTTCTGTTCCCCCTCCTACGACCCTTTCCAGGCGACAAGTCCGGTCTTCCATCTGCAGGGAATAGCACGGAGTTTCTAGGTGTCCTCTGCTCGGCGTCCGGTTGAATATCTGATTCGGAACGATCCCAATCCTCTTCATGTACGCTGCCATGAGAGTGGTGTAATGTGGTGGATACGGTGTCTTGGGACGCGACGGAGGACATGACTGAACACGGGAAAGCGACTGGTGGCGGTTTGGAGGGGAGGGAGAACAGAAAGGAGGGGACAACCAGAGGTGACGGAATTGGGGGGCGCTGCGGCTGTGGACGCAACAAACAAAAGGGAGGACGCGAGCTGTGACAAGAGTGTGACGTGTGACACCCGCGTCCTCCCCGGACCCCCAATTCGACCGCCTGTGGTCGACTGCGCTCAAGTCGTGCCGCACTTGGCCCATGCGAATCCCTCAGGAACTCGTCGACGCCGTCATCGACTGCATCTGTGCGGATTATACCGGAGATTTTCTCGTTGGCCGATTATCCCAGTCCACCAACAGCGAAGACGAGCGAGCGGAGCTCAAGGCGCTGGCGTTGGTCTCCAGAGCGTGCAATCACCGGGCACGGTCGCACTTGTTCGCGAGGTGCAAATTCATCAATTCCGGTTCTGGAGCCTTGGCGCGTTTTGGACAGTGTCCAGATGCCCTTCTCAGCTACACTCGCGTCCTCACAATCGGCCAAAACCCAACCACGACCCTCGCCGTACTTCGTCGTTTCATTTCATCTCCGTTGGTCTCCATAAGATTCCACTCAACGTCCATCCCGGGGGAACTTCCAGAGCTACTCAAATCGCTCTTCTCCAACGTCTGTCGCGTAGCCGTTATAGCTTCCATTCTCAGTCCCGCCGTCGTCTTTAACCTCATCAACATCCTTGAACACACGAGCGAGTTCTGCCTCCATTGATGTCGCTTCGCTACCCTCGAAGCAGACGATAATCTGCCGGACTTACCTCCTCTACAAGGCCGCCTGGTTCTATCTGAACCACGCCCTCCCCATTCCCCCTTGATTTGCCTGCTCTCACGCATACCCATCCCAATACGTTCGCTGCGCCACAGGCCAAGGGGCCTTCCGTCCGAAAACGAGTTGATCGGCGCTTGCGCTGGATCTTTGGAAAACCTTGAAGTTGGGGTGGCAGCTATCTGTGGTAAGCCCTTTGCGTCGATGATCGATCACCCTACCTATCGCTAACCGTTTCGGTCCATAGTTAGGTCAGGTTTTCCCCTCGGCGTCGGTTCCTGTGTCAATCTACAACACATTTCGTTCCTCGACAACCCCGCCCGGGACGAAGATGCTATCACACTCCTTTCAATGCTGTTGTCGACCCTCCGGGAACACAGACTCTCGAACGTACGGCTGGTTTTGACCAGTCCCTCCCCTGGCTCGGATCCTCAGGAGCGTGACCCCCCAACGCTGGAGGCATGGGAGCGTTTGGACCAGGTCCTCTACAAACTAGGTGGACAAGCATTGGGGCGGGGCGAAACCTTAACCTTCCAGATCGCTTCGGTAGTCACTTCTACAAAGGAAGCTCTTGCGGACCTGATGCCTCGGTTCAATCAGATCGGTATTTGCAAGAGGATCCCACCTAGCTCCTACGCCGCATATCTTGTAATGTAATTGGTATCGGTGCACCTATGACAATCCCTTCTCAACCGCGTGCGTATCAAAGGTGCTGTGAAATTAAAGTCCCCCTGGAGTGAACGAAAGGAGCTTTCGAACAACCTCCTCTGCGCACACGCACTTACTACGAAACCGGTACCTATGTACCAACACCCCGTTGAGCGAACGAATTTAGGTTCCCACATGTATATCCGTCCCTTGGGGTTAACGACCGGCTTGGTATCACAATGTCACATTACTTAGTACGGTGAATCAAGGTCGTGCACCAGTCAGCGAGAGTCAGCCGGGTGGCGGAACTGGCTAGCCGGTCGTTACGAAGCCCGTGGTATTTCGCACTTTGTCATAGAGGCATCTGCAGCGGCGTCTCCTCGGCCGGTTCGCGTTCTCAATGTCGAAACATCCACCGCGTCATCTGAGATTCGCTTGTAAGGTGAGGCTTGCAGGACGCGGCCGTGACGGAGCAGGCCAGAATCCAGCCTCAATTCAGAGGAGTAGATGGGTAGGGGAGGGCGTCGTCGTTAGGAAGGTTCGCAGGAGGGGGGGCGACCTCTGAATGCGACGGAGGACTTGGAGCGGAAGATCGAACATTTTGATCAGAATTCCAGACTTCCCGTCTTTTCATCTGGCCACATACACCTCCAAAATCTATCACCCATCAGGTATGCACCCTACCTTCCACTCAACGGAACCTCGCCTCGTGGCTGCTTTAAGCTTACGGTGTACTGTGCAGTAGTTCGAAGGGTCCGGGGTCATTGACAGACACTCAACATCCACCAACGCTTTCCGGCCAGAAACCACAATTTGCACCGCGCCGCCTCTCCAGATTCAACCGCCTGTGGTCGACTGCGCTCAAGTCGTGCCGCACTTGGCCCATGCGAATCCCTCAGGAACTCGTCGACGCCGTCATCGACTGTATCGGTGCAAATTCCACCGAAAATTTTGTCGTTGGCCGATTATTCCAGTCCACCATCAGTGAGGACGAACGAGCGGACCTCAAGTCGCTGGCGCTGGTCTCCGGAGCGTGCAATCACCGGGCACGGTCGCACTTGTTCGCGAGGTGCAACTTCATCGGTTCCGATTCTGGAGCCCTTGAGCGTTTCGGACAGTGTCCAGATGCCATTCTCAACTACACTCGCGTCCTGGTAATCCGCTACGGCCAAAACCCAACCGCGATCCTTGCCATACTTCGCCGTTTCGCTTCATCTCCATTGGTCTCCATAAGACTGTACTCGACGTGCATCCCGGAGGAACTTCCGGAGCTCCTCAAGTCGCTCTTCCCCAACGTCCGTCGCGTAGCGGTTGTACTTTCCACGCTCAGCGCCGCCGCCGCCCTAAACCTCATCAGCATTCTCGAACATATGAGCGAGCTCCGCCTCCAACGGTGTCAGTTCACCGCCCTCGAAGGAAACGACAGCCTACCAACCTTGCCTCCCCTACAAGGTCGCTTGGTCCTATCTGAATCGCACCCTCCCCATTCCGCCATAACTAGCCAGTTCTCACGCACACCCCTCCCACTACGTTCGTTATGTTACACTTTAATAGGCCTTCCACCAGAAAATAAGTTGATCGACACTTGTGCTGGAACTCTGGAAACCCTTGAAGTTAGAATGGTAGCCAGGTCGGGTAAGCCCTTCGTATCATCACCTGACCCATCGTTCACCATTTCGGTCCATAGCCAACTCAGGTTTTACCCTCGACCTCGGTTCCTGTGTCAATCTACAACACATTATCTTCTTTATCACCTCCGGATATGGTGCAGACGCCATCGCACCTTTTTCAGGGCTTTTGTCGACCCTCCGGGAGCACAAACTCTCGAACGTACGGCTGGTCGCGGGTAACCCTCCCTTCCCTGGTCCGGACCCTCAGGAGTGTGATCTCCCGGTGGTAGCGTCGTGGGGGCGCTTAGACCAAGTCCTTTACAAACTGGGTGACCAAGCGCGGGGGCGAGGCGAAACCTTAACCTTCCAAATCGCTTCGGTAGTTGCTTTTACGAAGCAAACCCTTGCGGACCTGTTGCCTCGATTCAATGAGACCGGTATTAGTGAAGGGGTCGCACTCTAACGGTTCCGCTGCGGGTATTGTAGTATTATTGGTCTCGGCGCACCTATGTCAATCCCTTCTCAACCGTGTGTGTATCGAAGGCGCTGTGAAAGTCCTCTTGGAGTGTACGAAAAGAACTTTCAAACAACCTCCTCTGTGCACACGCGCTCACTACGAAACCGTGCCCAGCGTCTTCGCACCTATTAACACCCTGTTAAGAGAAGACACTAAAGTCTGCAGCGCGCGGGTCGACAACAGGTCGAAAAATGGGAGGAGGTCGCCTGGTTTCTTTGAAGGGCTCGTTCCACCACCCAATCAGAGAGAGCGCCTTCAACAGACGGGCTCTTTTTACCCAGATGATGTCCTCAACCTCCTTACCCGGAGGCTCGCACCCTTGTTACAGACGGGTTCGCCGTATCTCCCGGGAAGTGCAAGGCTGGTCCCGGAATCCCTCCAATAAAGCGCCTGCTCGCGTCCCGTGAGACAGAGCTCAAAGAAATCACCGGTTTATCGTTGCAGGCGGGCCGAACTGCCCTGCATGCGACGTGATGGATCCAGAGCTGCTTCCCCCTGAACTTGAGGTTGGATTCCAGCCTATATAATGGGTTCAAGCATTTCAGCAGCAGAAGATCGCTGATCATATCATGGGCTCCGCTAGTTAGTACCTTAAACACACACCGGCGGGGGTATCACCAATAGTAGCTCCGAGATTTGGCGGGAATGTGGGGCTTCGTAGTGTGTCATTGACAGACAGTTCATGCGAGTGGCCGTGGCAAATGCAATTGGGGCGGCTGTGACAAGGATGTGATACGTGACACCCACATCCTCTCGAGACTCAATCGCCCGTGGTCGACTGTGTTTAAGTCGTGCCGCAGTCGGCCCATGCGAATACCTCAGGAACTCGTCGACGCCGTCATCGACTGCATCGGTGCAGACCGCGCCGAGGATTTTTTTGTTGGCCAATTATTCCAGTCCGCCGTCAGCGAGGACGAGCGAGCGCAGCTCAAGTCGCTGGCATTGGCCTCCAGAGCGTGCAATCATCGGGCACGGTCGTATTTGTTCGCGAGGTGCAATGTCGTCAATTCCGACCCCGGAGCCGTCGAGGGTCTCGGACAGTGTCCAGATGCCCTTCTCAAGTACATTCGCGTCCTGACAATCCGCTGCGGCGAGAACCCGGCCACGACCCTCGCCACGCTTCGTCGTTTTATTTCATCACCCTTGGTCTCCATAAGACTCTTCTCGATGCACGTCCCGGAGGAACTTCCAGAGCTACTCAAGTCGCTCTTCCCCAACGTCCATCGCGTAATCGTTGTGGCTTCTATGCTCAGCGCCGCCGCCGCCCTAAACCTTGTCAGCATTCTCGAACATACAAGCGAGCTCCGCCTCAATCAGTGTCATTTCACCCCCCTCGGAAGAAATGACAGCCTACCAACCTTGCCTCCCCTACAAGGTCGCTTGGTCCTATCTGAATCGCACCCCCCCCATTCCGCCATAACTAGCCTGCTCTCACGCATACCCCTCCCACTACGTTCGCTAAGTCACGATTTTGTTGGCCTTCCATCAGAAAACAAGTTGATCGAGGCTTGTGGTGGATCTCTGGAGATCCTTGAAGTTAGGATGTTGGCCAGCTTGGGTAAGCCCTTCGTATCATCGCCACACCCGTCGCTCACCATTTCTATCCATAGCCAACTCAGGTTCTACCCCCGACCTCGGTCCCTGTGTCAATCTACAACACATCATCTTCTTTATCACCTCTGGCCATGGGGGGAAAGTTATCACACACCTTTCGGGGCTTTTGTCGACCCTCCGGGACCACAGACTCACGAACATACAGCTGGCTGTGGGTAGCCCTGCCTACCCTGGTCCGGGCCCTCAGGAGCGTGACCTTCTGGTGCAGGAATCGTGGGGGCGTTTGGATCAGGTCCTCTACAAACTGGGTGGTCAAGCGCAGGGTCGGGGCGAAATCTTAACCTTCCAAATCGCTTCGGTAGTTGCTCTTACGAAGCAAACCCTTGCGGGCCTGTTGCCTCGGTTCAGTGAGACCGGTATTAGTGAAGGGGTCGTACTCTAACTCTTTCGACACTGATCTTATACTTAGTATTATTCGTGTCAGCGCAGCTACGATAACGCGTCTTGCGCCCAATGACCAGCTTGGCGCAACGTTGCATTACTTACAAGTCGTTTGTTATAAGTATTACTTGACAGCTCGGCAGAGAATCAAAGTGGGTTGAATCAAAGCCATGGTGACACCGCACCAGTCGGTGAGAGTCAGACGGGTAGTGGAACTGGCTGCTTGGTCGTCACGTGATGTAATTTAGGGATGACCACACGCGTCGACGATCCCACCTTCGCTGCACTCCCCCGAGCCCTCCAACGTCGCATTGACAATGCGTTCAGACGCGCCATAGGCGGAACGTCTTCACGAAAACGCAGAAAGCTCAACGACGGTGGTCTCTACGAGCAATACGCTTCGGGCGGGTTCATTCCCGATGACTCGATGGAAGGGGGTTTCATCCCCTCCGTCTCAAACACCTTAGAAGGTGGCTTTGTGTTAGACGAACCGGAAGCTGGTGGTTTTATTGTCGACGACGATGAAGACGGTGGAGGATTCATTCCAGAACCATCTCCGCCTCGGGCTGGACCTTCTACTTCTACCATCCTAGTCGACCAAGACTCAGACGTCCAGGGAGACGAAAGTTCCCCGGATTCCGATTCCCATATTCCCTTTTCCCTCATCCCAGCTGCACTTCAAATTCTCGACCTTC
>Ga0307509_10005813_pt1 | contig 16926 bp, 21 predicted proteins | sample 10_EM_MG_FD_202245 | JGI IMG/M metagenome (GOLD analysis project Ga0307509, IMG submission 202245) | Populus trichocarpa ectomycorrhiza microbial communities from riparian zone in the Pacific Northwest, United States - 10_EM | ecosystem: Host-associated > Plants > Roots > Unclassified | place... | reverse complement strand
GTAGGGCCCGGCCGTCAACTGTAGGGCCCTGCAGGGCCCGGCTGTCATCTATAGGGGGGAACCCATTTCGGTTAGTGTATTGCTCCATCTAAGACACCTGCCGTCCCCACAGTCCGTCCAGGGCAACCATCAGGACGGACGCCACAACCGCCGTCCGTCCCGGGCATCCATCCCAGCCCGCAGTCCGTCCCGTCCATAGCCAAAGACGGACGGACTGGACGCTTGGGTTCACTGGGATAAACAGGGCGGTGGAAAATACAGGAGAAGAGGAAGTGGGGAAGCGAAAGTTTATTTAAATACTTAGTTGTAATCTGAGCGCCCGTGGGGGGATGTGCGTTCCGAGTGATCTTCTGTGGTTGGAAAAGTGATTACGTATTAGAGTGTTTCCGCAGAAAGACCTAGGTGATGTTAACATAGGTTAATGACAAAGCTTGGCGACCTCGTTTATTGATCCTGCCTGGTCAAGGTGTAAAAGCGACGAAATTGGACCTAGAATTGAGGGCACTAAATGCCGGCTTCCACACTTTTTTATGCCTCCATGAGTGTATGATATTCTAGCTGTGCTGCTCAGTGATCAAGAATAATTTTAACCAGATTGGTTTCAGGGCACTTGGGAGTTGGACACTGTATGGCCTATTGAAGAGACCGAATTCAAGAAGACTAACATTTGTCGGCGGTCCTATAGGCTCTGTAATGCGAGCGACAACCAATAGCAATACTATTAATGATACCCACCTAGGTCAAGTTGCGCAAACCCTCTGTTGGCCACAAACTTATCGTACATGTCCTATGCTACAGAGGTTGCCTGGTAATGTTTGCTTCTTTGTCTGTCACCTTAGTTTTTCTCTTTTCGCATCTGTCTTCAGGGTTCTTTACGCTTGATTGCAGTACGGGTGTCTTCTTGCATTCAGCGATATTTCTAACAGCTCTATGGCATTCTCACTACACTGTGGGCTCACTTCGCTATGGGTTACTAAATGGAATACGTGAAATGTGTTCTCATTCCCTTTGATTGACGAGTAGAGTGGGAGACTGAGAGGCAGAATCGTGAAGCATCACTCATCCTATTCCCCGCTGTCCTTATTCGAAACACCAGCACTGGCATGCAGCAATACGTGTATGCACTCATGGGGCATCTAAATGTCCTTTCGCCTTGTCTTTGTCCCCCTCTCTCTCCTCTCTTTTGTCAATCCATCTGACAACTCCTAAATACCTTCAACCCGAATTACTCTCCTTCAGTTGAGCCACTTTGCTTCACTTGGTAAAATTCTTTGATCATTACATTCATTCTCAACTCCTCCACTTTCAGAGTTCACCTCTTTCCCTCTTCCCCCGGCTGTCTGGCACCCCTCTCGCGTCCTTTCTTGTGGCTGCTTTTCCTCAGCTACCTACTAACTCCTTAACTGCCCCAATACAAATTCCTCTTGTAGACTTCTACTACCTCATTTCACTCTCTGCCGAAATTCTTTAGTTCGATCGCCACCTCCATTTCCAACCCCTCTGTTTTCAGCGGTCACCCTGTCCCACCGCTCCCGGCAGTACCGCACCCTTCGAGTCATCTCTTTCCTTTCCTTTCTTACCTTCGCGGTTCTCTAGCTATCATATAACTCCTCAACTACTTCAGGGCCAATTACTCCCCTGCATTTGGTTCTCATTACTTCACTGAGCCGAATTCCTTTAGTCCTATCATTACCCCCGCTTGGCACCCCCCATCCCACGGGGCCCCTAGGGCACCTATACCGTTCGAAATACTGTATCTACAAAGAAAAAACTTCTATCCTCTTGCTAAAACATATATTTGTCTCTGCGTCAATGGCATCAATCCGCGAGCCCGTAATCTCCGTCCCCGAGCCAATGCTTTCCATCCCTGAGGCAATGGACATATTCCCAAGTTAATTTCACCCTCAATGAAAGGTTTATTTAAGTTATTTCGAGATTTTAAACAATCCTGATGGCTAACTTGGCTATTTTATATTCGCTAGCTAGTATTCTCCGTGCTTTCGACACAGTTTACCTGCTATCGATCATCAACCTAACGATTTCCCGGATAGCCCCTCGAAACTTTATCACCTCTTCCCGCATAGCCGGTCTAGTGATAGGCTTCGGTTCGGGGGTTTATTGCATCGGAGCAGAGTGTCCACTAGGAGAGCTATCTTTCATAGTATTTGGAGGGCTGAATATGAGACTTGAGCTTTTCTTTTCCTCTGGGAAAAGAGGAAACAATGTGGGGTTGCCGGAGATAATGTTGGATATATCGGTCGAATTTGGGAAGGGGGTCTAGGCATTTTTCCCACTGTAGCGATTGGGGCTCTGGTTGTGCTTAAGGGCTAGCTGTGAGTCTTATTCCATTTTCAGGTCTATTAGGGAAATTTGCTGACTCTTCACTAATGGTATGCCCAGCAGGTTATCGGGATATACGCAGGACAGACGGAGTATTCGGGGGAGAAAGGGGTACGGCTACGCTTCTTCAGCTGCTGCATCCAGATTGCTATATACACATTCTTTGCGTACTGGGTGAGTGGAGTTATCACCAATATCGTGTGTAGCACAATATCCGGCGTTGGTCAATTCCTTATCCCGCCCCCAATAGCCACATAGCTAACTTAACCAAAGTCTACGTATTCCGCTCCAGTCACTCTTCAAAGCTTCACTCCTGGCGAACCCTCAATGCCCTCCAGAACCCTCTAGCAAATACGGATCCCTCGCGGTCAGTCCTATCAAGGCCTACTCCCACCTACACGACAGCTCATCATACATATACGCATACGTCTCCCCATGACGTATTTTATGAAACCGCCAGCGATGCGCTGGAGGGATCAGGAGTCGCCCCGCTACTCACTAGTAGCAATAGTATTGATGGTTGTCTTGATAGCACCACGGCTCTCTTAAGCTTTAAAACCGCGATGTGGGAATGTCTCGAGTTACTTTAAGAGCAAGCTGCACATCAACAGCTTACTAGCTTTTGCAGTTTGGGTCAGGTTTCAGGTTTTGGCGTTGTGTATGACTCGTTGAGGGTATGCTAAGCTCCCCGGGATCGCCAAATTGACACCACAGCTAATGGGGTATTATAACTTAGTCTGGAATCGCCGCGGTATTTGCCATTCTAACCAGTAGCCCAGTCGCGCTCAAAAGGGATTTTCCGGCACAGTATTATAAGATTTTGGAAACCTCACCTGAGATTGAAGTTGAAGGTGTGTGAACGCCTCGCACTCTCTAGATGTTTCCTTCCTCCGGCTATTCTCTTTCTTCCTTCCCTTCTTTCATTCGAACCACTGATCGGCATATACTAAACTGTACATATCAAACGCTCTTCAAAGCAATGGGAAACTTCGAAGTTTCGCACCAGCGACAACTGTCATAGAATATTTTCGCATACAAACTATAGTATACACCTGGAGCTGGAAACTCCATACCCTCTTTCTCAGGGTAAAATGATGTTATAATTCCGTGAGAAATCATAACACAATTTTCCGTAGATCTAATTCCGTAATTATCCAATAGCTTTCTTGCCGTGAGTGGTACGCCATCTGTGTCCCCACCCTCCCAACATACAACCTGTCACGGCTCGAGTTCCAAAGTGCTCGAGGCCATACAACCGAAACCCTCATCAACATCGATTCACAGCAACAATATGACTCTTTTTAATGTTTTATCATTCCATCAAGCCAGATCACGGGATCATAGAGAGGGGAGATTGAGTGGCTAACTCTGCAAGAAGAGAGTGTTTATCTGACTATGCCGATGGTTTTCAGGAAACTCTCTCTCAGGGCCACTTCTCGTCAAGCTCTGCCGACCCCTTTCTATCCACACCGCATCAAACACTACAACAGCACTGAACCTGCCTTAATCCAGCTTGAGGGTACGCGATGTAATTGTGATTATAAACGAACACGCGATACAAGTTTTCTAGTTTATGTTGAAAATGATGGAATGAGAGGTCATGATCGGAGAGATGGACATAAATATTTTGGATTAAGCGGTAGGGAAGTTCAAGGTCGGGTGATAGCTAGGCAGTTCACCAGGCGCTATATCCTTTATGGTTGGGTTTCTGCCGCTCTTACGAGGTGCTTATATCTGATGTATAGTAGGGAAATTTGATTTGACACTGCCACTCTCTTTGGTCAGCGTTGATCCATCTCCGGTTAGAAGATATTCATAAAAAGAATATAAAAAGAAATCCCTCTGACCAGAGTTGAACCGGTATCCTGAATAATACAGCTGGGTGTAATACCAACTACACCACGAAACCGCATGGCTAGTGCCACTTGTTGCTCCTTATAAGTAGGCAAACCGAGCCATGTTCCCTTCAACCCGAAAAACCCTAACCTTGGGTACCTAGGGCAGGGATAAAGAGCCTGGATATAGTTACGCACCTTCAACCCAACCATCCTACAACCACCCACAAAAGAAAGCAGTCAATACCCCAAAACACCATGCTTCGCCTCACACTTCACGCAAAGACCGCCTCCCCTATCTTTATCAATCAACATCTTTTGTCTAGAAAATACAGCACTAAACCCACTCCCAACGGCACCGGACAAAATGGAAAACCCAAGGACACTCCCTCCGAGAATGCCAGGGTGGAACCCAATACCGGCAGGGGGGGTGAATCTAACCTATGGGTAAGTCTCTCTACCGTATTAACTTGATAAATTGAGTATCTCCATGCGGGAATTTTATCTTCAGTGGGGATTGAAGCTTCTTGACAGCAGTTAAAGTGATCATCCTATTGCCCTTTTGTTTGCTACTAGACTGCCTAGGGAGCTTTTGTTTCAGAACGGAGATTAGAACCCTGCACGGAGATACTCAATTTATCGAGTTACATGGTTCCTCAAACTAATCGTCCAAACTTGAGCTAACAAACCATGGTATAGTGGGATAGAATGAACCGCTTGGACAATAAGATTGACCTGTCAATCAAGGTATGGATCTTTCTTTGTTAGCTACTTTTATATTTTGTGAGCTGGTCTATTATTTGAGATCCCGCTTGAATACGATATCAGACAGCGGCTATGAGTAACAATTAACCGAATGAATGGCGGAAGGATCACGGAACGTTTAAAGTTGATATAACCAAATCGATCGGTAACCTCGGTTACGAACTGGGCAAATCGATTCACAATTTCCAGTCTAATCTCCAGTCCGAGATGAGCAAGTGGAAGGAGGAGATGAACAAGGGGTTTGCGGAGTTTAAATCCGATCAGAAATTGACCAGATGGCAACTTCACACCCTATTTTTCGGAACAGCATCGGTTAGTTTCTCTTTCAGCTACTGTATCTGGCTAATCTAATGAGTATAGTTGGTGGTCTGGACCTTAAAGGACTACGTCCAGCTCCGTTATCCAGCATTTTTCGGGGGCCCCTGAGGAGCACGGACAGAAAAAATGAGCCTGTTGTTTATACTTATCTTGTTCGGGCTGTTACTGTTCTGATGCGCACGCATCTTTGATTTGTTCCTGTCCTGTCGATACGGGACACGTGCGAGACCTCGCAACTTCTTTTTTGTATATTTTATTTGCTTGTCTCCCCTCTCGATGAATTAGACTTTTTCCCCCCCAGCTTTTCATGGCAAAGTGACTCCGCTTTCTCATCGCTGTGTGTCACCAGTCTATGTTCTACAGTATAAGAGTGTAGCCAGCAATGTAGCATAATCCCGGCTGGTTTCATTGTTGCCTAACCCCCAACAATATTTGCTAAGTTAGGTTTAGCGGGGGAGAAGTCAACCGTTTTCCAACGTTCACCTGGTGTACTACCGACTACACCACGAAACTGCATGACACATTTGACCTTACCTCCAATGATGGCTATAATTTTGCTTCCTCCCTTCGGTTTCCCCACACGCTCCCAAGCGAGCCGCTCAAGCTTCTTAGGATGACCCTGCCCTGCCCTCTTCGCATCATGGCAGCCTGGGGACTCCAGGAAGACGGCCGCTTTTACCAATATCAAATGCTGCATTACATCACATGCAGAGATCTACATCCCCTCGATTTTCTTCTGGATGAATGGCCTCTCCTCTAGCTCCCCCGGTGCTCGCAACCAGATCTCCAACCAAATAACCGACGATGCCGATTTCCCACTTGATTTAGAACATGCCTATACCAAACTCTCAGATGGCGCACTCGCGAGATGGGGGGAGTTTTGCGAATGTTGCCGGAGCGCAGGCCAATTACCACTTTTGAGGGGGGCATGTCCGGACTGGCACTGAGGAGTCATTGACGAGCGGAGGGTGTGCGAGATTGTAAAGGGACTAGGGTGATATCGATGAATGTGCACTGATTGATTCCCCCGATGAAGACGAGACTAGTAGTGTCGAGGAAAGCGCTGGATAAAATTCGCCTGTGAGTGAGGAAGAGGAGAGGAGAGGGAGGGCCGCTGCGCTCAGACATGGTTCCCGCTCCAGCAGTAAAAGTAGCACCGCAAAAACGGAGGAGACAGTAGAGAAAGGTCTAGGTATGATCAAATTATGATCAGGATTGGGGGCGATTCCGCTGGGGGTGGAAGTTAGAGAAAGAAGAAATGTGGTGGAATAGATGCCAGGAAGGGGGCTATTAGTTCGCAGAGGACATGTATGAGTTTACTGGCTACTACCAAGGCAGAACGTATATACTCCTACCTCCATTCTAGGGGTGGCTCTGACCTTTCCGATAGGGAAGGCTGAGTGCTAGGTATGGTGTTCGCTCCTTCCTACCCTCGATATTGATTATCCCGTCTGGCAGCATCCCTGGAGCAAATCTCCTACAAAAAAAAAATAGACGATCGGGTATGCCTCATTATACAAATTTCGACCTACTCTCGCATAACTCTACGGCAATGTCCTCGGATACAGAAGCGGACGCCCACGACCTACATCGTGCTCAACAAATGGAGATGATCTTCTCTCCTATAACTTCTACACCGGAGGCTCAAGGTGTTGTTAGGACAATTCTGCATGGGGAATATGAGTCGATAGTCAAGGACGCAGAGGAAGGTAATAAGTGGATGCAAAAGTATCTTGTTGCCACAGATTTGAGTGGAGAGGCCCAACATGCCCTGGAGTGGGCATTCGGGATGGTTCTGGGAGCTGGCGATACTCTGACGTCCATATATGCCATCGATCAGGATACGGTGAGAGATGGCGGTAAGATTATTCCGGATGACAAGATAGCGGGAGAATTGAGTAGCTAGGCCGCCGCCATGGGGACCAACCTTGCGGCTATGAACATGCCTCATACACTCGGAACACAGTCTCCGTTATCCAACATTGGTGATATTTCAGAGAGGAGTAGGGAGCGCACTGAGGCTAAGCGGGAGCGGTGCATTGCTGCAGAGGCGATCGCTAGGTTGGTGGGAAAGCTTTGGGGCAGGCGAGGCTGCATGTCGGAGTCGCTGTTGGGGTGATTCACCGCTGGAGTCCGAAGCGTCTTCTTACTGAAATTCTGAGTTTGAAATTTATGTCTCGATATACGACTGTTTGACTAATATGATTTAGATCGACTTTATGGACCCTACACTTGTGGTCCTTGGTTCCCATGGTAGAAGTGCACTAGAGGGGTGTGTGCCCTGAATTCCACTCTGTTATTATTACATTATAAACTAACTCATCACCTAGCGTCCTTCTGGGATCCGGTCACTAAATCCTCTACCCCTGTCATGGTTTCTCGGAAAATACTCAAGCATATTAAAAAGTTTGCTAGAGCCAGCTCCCTGCAGCCTAATAACCTCACGACAAGCGTTGAGGTAGGCCGCCTCGCCGGTGCAAAGGTGGACTAACTATTATGCCAACTCGTCGGAGGGTTAGTGGTGGGAAGTCCGAGCTTGGGGAAATGGCGCGTTCTCAATGGATTTCATTTTTTTTCTCTTTCTTCCCCTTTTCTCCATGTCAATTATCATCGTCGTCATAATCGACCATACTAGTCACAGGCTCACTCCTGTAAATAAATTATGCTATTAAGTGTATTAAATGACCACTCTTACTCTCTCTTGTTATTTCTTGATCTGGTTAAATGGTTCCTTAGCGGTATCCATCGACGAGGAGCCAATTGGAGCCAATGAAATAGATGGCATTGTGAATGAAGAAGGAAAAAAAGGATTGTGAGAAGTGAGAAAAAGAAAAAGATTTCCGCCGGGCTCGAACCGGAGACCACCAGTGTGTTAGACTGGTGTAATAACCAACAACGCCACGGAACGCCGCTATTATTCTATTAGACTTATGTAATCGTAGCATCCTGATCCCTCATGGATCACCAAGCCACCTCGGTTTCTCCTCATGTGTCTCCACTTCAGAACACAGTTGATATTAGCCACATGACAACACTTAGGCTGATATCACTGAGGAATACTTGTACTGAGGCTGGGATTGTTTTTGGTCCCTTCGTCATCGATGTCTCAAACACTGATTGGGGTGGCACAAAGTTTTCAATAATAATTAATTATTCCATTTCCTCTTACTTTTTCGCTCCAGGCCCCCCCGGCCATCTGCTTGGCTAGAGTCATCTCCTTAGAAAGAACCATCTCCGTACCGAGATCGAGAAGGGTTTCTCAGCAATGGTAATATCATTTTGAAACTATCCTCTTCCCTATCCCCTTATGCAACTTGCCCCCCCCCCAATCCATCTAAGTCTTGTACCTTGTTTGCCGGGGGGCATCTTTTAGCCCCCCTCCCCAGCCCTTCTCCTTGTCCTTCTTCAATGCCTCCATCTTGTCTTTGTAGCGGGTGGCACCGTTGTCGATGGTGTTCATCATGGTCGGAATAGCCCCAGTAAAAACTGTGGCCCAAGCCATGGGATTGGCTGCAGAGGTGGCTGAACGAAGAATTAAGTCTAAGTTAGTAACCTTGATGCGAAAAAGAAAAGAAAAAACTCTGAAATTGGCTTTGACAGACAGATTATCTTGGTATTGAGAGGTACTGCGAGCGAATGGGTGGAACTGGGTGGTATCAAGAGTGACTAATTCAATCTACTTTGATTATAACTAAGAGGAGAGCGGTCACAAGGTAACAGAGCAGTTTGTACTGTATTGCTTAAAGAACAATGTAAAGATTGTTGAGCAATAAGGAGAGAGAAGAAAGAAAATAAAGAAAGAAGAGGGTGTGGAAGTAGGATAGGAGACAAGCAGTGACGCAAGTGATCACAAGGTGTCACTCGTGAGCGCTGGAACAGAGAATATCAGAGCACGACCATGACCACAACTTCCAACACTTGGAAAACATATTGCAAGAGAGAGAAAGTATGATAATACGGTGATGGATTGATGGTTCAGTGGTGGGAGAGGGAGAAGAGAGGCTGAATTGTGTATTTCGCCATAGTATTAAGTCGTAGTTGGGATCCTTGGTGCAAAAAAAAAAAAAAGACTTCGAAATTGATTTTGACAAACAAGGGATTTTGGAGAACATGTTTTAAAGAAAATAGGGAAATAGGGGCTGGATGGATGGTGGTGTCGTGGCTTAGGAGGGACGCGGGAGAAGACCAGGCTTTATGCCGTACCCTCACCCCGACATTTCCCTTGCCATTACCAGTTTATTGATATTGCAACTGAGGAATAATAGTGCTAATAACAACCCAATCCTGGTACTGAGTGGTATCGCGGGAGAGAATGAGTAGAATTGAGCGGTATCACAAGTAACTACTTCAATATACTTTCATTATAACTATAATGGGTATCACTGCTAATCCAGGCATCGGATCCCACGGCAGTGCATTCCTGAGAACGGCACAAGACAAGCGAGCAGCTTGTATTGCTTAAAGAACAATAAGAAGGATGTAAAGAGATTGGGAGAAAAAAGAGGAAAAGAAAGGAAGAAAGAAGAGCGTGTAGAAGTAGGAGTAGAGACAGGGGGTGACGCAAGCAGTCACGAGGTGTCACTCGTGTCTGCTGGAACAGTGAATATCAGAGAGCGGCCATGACCACAATTTCTGACACCTGGTTTAGGCCCCTGCAAGAAGCCTAAAGTCGCATCAGGAGGGTATGGTTGTTAGGGAAGGTATGTCGGGAATGCAAACATGTGAAGAAAGTATACCAGGAGACCTCACCAATTTTTCGCTGTGATGGACTCACGTCGCAACCTTGGTGCGATTAAGGTGGTTACTCTCATCACTCAGAAGCTGGTGTGTGAGTTTCATTCACCAGAGAGCTCATCACCGCAGCTCTTCCAATTGGTAGGCGGATACTCTAGTGCAGGACCTATCCCGCAAAATGCACTACCCTACGAAACACTCAGGTCCGAGAACCCCACTGCCCCTCTTTGGTTCTCTTTGTGTGATCACTCTTCTTCCACAACCACATAAAGTTCCCCTTTATCCATCGCATCCATCGCATCCTCGGCCCCCTCTCCCCGCTGGGCACTCCGCCCACAATGTTCCACTACCGAACTGAAGGCTACAACGGCTACTCCCTAAAGTACTCCCCCTTCTACGACAACCGTCTCGCAGCTGCGGCGAGCACCAACTTCGGCCTCATCGGCAATATCCGATTATACATACTCTCGCTGACCCCACCGGGATCCTCTGTGAGCGGTACTACGACACAGGACTCACTCGTCGACGCTGCGTTCAGCTAGTCGCATGCGAATCAGGTTGCTACTACCAGTGGAGATTGGAGTATTAAATTGTTCGATACAACACTAGAAGGAGGGTTTCCTATTGCGAATTGGGAGAGCATGAGAGGGAACTTTTCTGTCTTAGTTGGAATCTCATGGATAAGAGTGGGTTTGTGAGTTCTATTTGGGATGGGAATGTCAAACTCATTTGTTTCCTTCTGCCTTCTGCATAGGAGGAACAAGCTAATGTTTTGAAAATGGACACCAATTAACCCCACTCACTCCCCACGATCCCAGTCCACAGCTGCACTTACAGTGTTCTGTTCTCCCCACACTCCCCAGCTCTGATCTCTACCGCAATCTCCGACTCCATTGTCAGCCTCTTTGACCTCCGCACTCCACCCTCCTCTACCACGCTCTTGATCCCCGTATCTCCCTATGCACCCTGCGAACTCCTCACTCGGGACTGGAACAAACAGCGCCCAGACATCCTTGCCGTTGCCGGAGTCAACAAGGTCATCCGAACCTTCGACCTACGCTTCCCCAACAAAATCCCTCTCAGTCAACTACTCGGCCACGATTACGCAGTGAGAAAGATCGCCTGGAGCCCACATTGGGGGGACGTACTCATCAGTGCAAATTACGACATGACCGTACTGATTTGGAGCGACGGGAGTAGCAATGCTGCAGTTCAAGGATAGGTGGGATCGGAGGATTGCCTGGGGGGAGGAGGGAGGATGACGGGTGTGATGGATCGGTATACGAAGTTTGGCGTAGGAGTGGGTTGGTTCTTGTTTGGTGGGGAGGGGTGGGCTGCTAGTGTTGGCTGGGATGAGGCGGTTTGGGTATGGGATGTGGGGAGTATTATGGGTAGCCGGTACAATTCGCCCGGAGGGATGAGGTTGGGACGGGAATCTATAATAATGTGTTTGATAAGTTACCACAATTGCCGTGTCTGCTATAAAATTAGATGGCCAGGTCTACTACCAAAAAAGTACCGTTTACTATATATATCGGTATCTGTACTGTATGCTGCAATGGGTTGGCGATTCGGATGGAGACTCTCAGGCTAGATAACCTACCGGTCATATATCCTATCAAGTCTAGTTTGGTAAGTTGTCGTTGGTCGGCGATCTACTTGAGCAGCGAGTACGGTCTCCAACCAGTGTATGACGAAAACCAGCGGGTGAAAACATGGATTAATTACAAGTAATCTTTTGTAACCCTAACATGACGGACTTCCCTTAAAGCTTCTCTATCCCTACCTTGATCCCTCCTCCTCCAACATTACCCCTTATCCCCCCATTTGCTATCCTTGTTTCTATCTCAAACAATTATCCTTCATTTCTTTCACAACAAACAACAAAGGGAACCTTCTATTCTATAAGTTTTTTTTTGCTATGCCTTTCTAATTTCTAGGTTTATTCAACCGGTTGAGAAGATTGAAGTATTATGTTTACTAACTTGCTCTCATTACACACCATAGATTCCTTAGAGGGGTACGCCGCCCCCGGTGGGTACGCCGCCCCCGGTGGGCCTTCTCGCCAATCTTGGGGGAATGCCGCCTATAATAGTACACGACCAGTTGGACAAACGTTCTGCGACTCCTGTTCAAGACCAGGTTATCATTACCGAGCTAGTTACTGCCCATGCTGAGCTTGGAACAGCAACCCTTCGGAGAGAGTTATTGAGATAAGAAATGATGCTTAAAAAGAAGGACAAGCCTCCAGCCCCAATGGTCCTGATAATCGAGCAACCCACAATCAAGAGGAGGGAAGAAGACGAGCCCATTGCCCGAATGGTTCGGTCCAGTGAGCCTACGAGAGAGTGATGAGTGGGGAGGTAGGCGGGGGGGTTGGTTCTGGGGAGATTTCTCAGTTGTTGCTGTGTTTTCGTGCCTATTAGTTATTGTATATACCACTCCCCGATTCGCCAACCGCTCTCACACCCTGGGATAATATCAGTTATCGCTCCGCTACAAAAGTGTTATGTTTTTTCTTTGTGGGATTTCCGGTTTTCCCTCCGGTGTGTCGTCGTTTGACCTTTTACCCCTCTGGTTTTATTAGAATCTCTACTCTTGTGTATTGGGAGGGTTTGTGGGCTTGTTGGTATTTTCAGCTTGGAGACAGGATTCTCGGGAGAGGATACCGGTATCTCTTGATTCTGTATTTAATGATTAGTTAGAGCCCCCGCTTAATCAACGATACATCGGCACAATTCTACATTCTCAGCCAACTTAGGATTTATAGAGACGAGGAGGGCCTTATCGATAAAGATCCCACCAATGATCATTCCTCCGCAATTCACTTACCTAACCTCATACAATACCATGAGATGTTTCTATCGCTCTCACAAATAAACCTAACCTTGATCATGGGAAAGAAAAAAGGGACCCTACTCATTCATGATTGGTCAGGCTAGGAGAATTATACTACAGCTAAGCTACCCGGCTAGTCTACCCCGCATCACGAACCCAACTCATAAAGCAAAAGCACAGCACCTCTTTACCAACCCATAGAACCCAACACTTATATCTGGCAGGATACCCCTGCGGCCCTTACCAGATACTACCGGAGGTGGGGGAAAAAAAAAAAAAAACTCTAAACCCTCAAAAGCCCAAAGTCAGTCTCTCTCGAACATCCCTAAGCCTGATCAGACTCTGGCTCGCAGTACCGCTACCGGTCCCTTCACCGCCAGCCCCACCATTCCTATTAGATCAGTAGAAAGCTTCACACACCCAATGCTCCCGCCACCCCAAGAAACATTACTTCCTAACCTTCACATCTCTCCAAATCTTCTGCACCTCCTCCCATGCCGTCTTCTGCCTCACCCTCACGGTTCCCATCCGATTTATCCAAATCAAGCCTGTCAAGGGGCGCTTCAGCAGGGAGTGACACGAATAGAGAACCGCGCAATTCCTCGTCACATCAATATGCGAGAACTTCGTGTGTACCGTCACTTGTAAAGCTCAATTTTCTCCACGGACTGTCGATAAACCTACCACCAGTAGATTTCGTTCTAGTTTGCGAAAAAGGGTTTACCATCCTCGCCCTATAGAGCCGATTTCAGTGAATTATCGTGTAAATCAACCTTCCCATCTGCCCTCTGCACACTGGCACGAATAGTATTAATTTTAGAAAGGGCACGGTCTGGGTCAGAGTACCTGCTGGCCATTTTCTGGCTGCGGATTCTGTACATGCATTCCCTAAGGGTGACTGCTAGCTTCCGTGAATCCTTGTAGAAGGCAAAAAGTTTGGTTTGTAAGAGCAGGGGAGGAGTACCGGCATGAATGTTCGTTGTATCGCTCCACGCCAGTGGTTCTGGAACAAGAAAGGGTGGTGCCAGGGGGAGGGGGTGGCAGCCGTGCTGAGATCGGAGTGTGACGGTTAGCAGGGGGGGTATTTCAGAGAGGCCGAGGTCGGCCTGTATTGAGTTGATTTGTTGCGCGATAGAGGACTAGTCGTTGGTTGGATCTCTAGTCTTGATGTGAGCGGTAGTAAAGGCCGTGAGGTTTCCTAATTGACTTTAAGGAGAGGCTTCGTCACCCCGGTCAAGGCGAGGGTCTTTCTGGAGATGGTGCCCTTTACCACCGTATGGCCTGGATCGCAGTTATTGACTTGGAATAAATCCATGGCAATCTGTCTCCACTCTCTTGGCGGGGACTTTGTCGGGGCAGTCTCTTTGTGAACCCAATTCCCTGTTCTCAATCTTCTCTTCTCAAGCCTCCGCCTCCCCCAATTATCAAATTTCGCACTAGTGCTTGCTGCCTGTCGCAAGAATGTATTCTTTCTATGCTTATCCCTAGTAGATCGGTCGTCGAAGGTAGCAAACACGCGTCCTCTCAGGGATAACTAGAGGAATCGTGCTGCTCGTGCTATTCTGAATTATTGAGCTCCATTGGGACAGAGCCTTCGCCATAATGGGGATTAGCTCTGTTGACATGATTGGAGAAACCCGCTATCTTTCTTGGAGCAGACCGTTGTAGCTAGGCATTCTGGCTCCATTAGGCTTTGATCCTGCACCTTTTCGTTGAGATTGTCTGAGCTGGAGAATTTTCGAGGTGTTTGTTGGAGCAGTGAGGGACTAAAACAAAAACCATTCTTCTCGAGTGAGAGGCGAGGTTTCTCCGGAAAATAAGGCCCGATCCGAAAGAGTTTGATGGTTCAAGACTTACACGCTTGTTCCAGTATTGCTAGCTTAAACCATGCATATACATCAGCGGTCCACATTTGCTGTTGCCCCTACCTCCTCCTCCACCATTGGGAAACACAACCGCGGTTTATATTTTTTCCTCCAACCATTTCTGCTTCATCCAGTCATTTTACCCTTCTCTCCTTTCACCTCAAGATACTCATATGACGCCAACGGAACTTACCAAGATACTGCTACGCGATGAATATCAAGTTCTAGATATTCAACCGGAAAACTTCATCGAATTAGAGCAGTATATTCGAAAACGAGCATATGTATTCACAATATTATCAACAATCATTGATTAACACACTACTTGTAGATATACGTACCGTCCTGCAATTTGTCAACTAACGATAAAAATGGCGACCCAAATCCATGCCCGTATGTCGCACTGGGCGGGAAGGCTTCAGATTGAAGGGGAAGTCATCGGGGCTTTCGATTCAAGAGATCTCCTTCTTGTTCCAGAAGGGCGCCTCACTGGATTCATCGACCAATATCAAGGAATGTAGGTTATCGGCTATTTTTGCTCTCCATTATCAATCATTATACTCATACTACGATAGTACAAAAGTCCCGGACTGTGCACTATTTCCACGTGGGCGCTTCTGGCCGACTATTGTTTTCGAATTTGGGTATGCAGAACAGTATGACGACTTGAAAGCCGATGTCAAGCTACTACTAGAAGGAAGCGGTGGTAAAATTAGCAAAGCTGTGACAAATTGTGACTAAGCAAGGCAGGTTTCACATGACTAATACTTATTAGTCATAGGTATGTTATCCTTTTACACTATGTAGTCGTTTGACTCATAGATTCTCACATGACTCACTCTTGTGTGTCATTGTTATGATATGATTGGTTGGTTTTACATGACTCATGATTATGAGTCATAACGATGTAATGACTTTTGCGCGTGACTCATATTATGAGTCACGAGTTTCACGCATGTGATGCATTTTGCACACATGACTTGTTTTATGTTTTATGATTGGTTTATGTTTGATTTACGGTATGTTGCGCAGTGACTCATATGGGTCATCTGATGGATTTCGGGTATGACTCATGATGAGTCATGATCGTGTGACTCATAGGTATGAGTCACCAGGGTCAGGGTTGTTGCGACAAGAGGCCTATAGAAAGGATCACGACGGGCCGTAGATATAGGATCTTCACGCAACCATCTAAGTACTTTTCTGTACGAACGATATTGCAATATAACTTTATATTCTCCAAAAGAACACTTTATACGTTGCGACTTATATCCCTCTTAAGAGAAGAGGGAATACGAGATAATATTGGACGAAGGCCAAGTTCCAACAGAACTTAAAAGAAGTTCTATCGAAAGGCTACATACGATAGATTATAAGATAGTCTATCGGATCGAAGGAAAGGAAATTACGAAGCAAGATAAGTTGTTACCCGTTGCATAATAATCTCACAGGCTAGAATTGTTACAAAAGCAATCTTGGTCAAGCTAGACCTGCTCGATGATGGTGAGACTCAGATACAAAATGGATTCTTGGAGACATGGCACTTGTTGGATGGCAGAGCGAGAAAGGATGATGGCCGAAAGGTAATATCTACTCCAGTACAACTATTCTATAACAGGTCTTACGTATCCTAATACTGAATATGCAGACCTTGTTTCCAACCCCCAGAACCCATGCAAATCAGCACTTGAATCTTTCACTAAAGGACCTCTTTCGCAATCGGTTCGATAACCTGACCAATGAGGGGTGGGGCAAAGATGACACAGTACCTCTGCCCTTGGATGATCTGAGAACCGCTATAGAGGAGGGGACATGGCGTCACCTAGTACAAAAGGGTATCTTAGACGATAACTGTAACCGGCACAGGTTACTGGTTTAGGTATGGATTTGTTTTATGTATTTGTTTCAGGATATGAGTTTAGGAGATTTGTATGCCTTGTTAGTTTGTGTTATGTTTTGTTTTAGGATACGAGCTCAGGAGACTTGTAAGCCTTGTTATTTGATACTTGTATTGTTTTAGGATACGAACTCCGGAAGTTCGTAAGCCTTGTTTATTGTTGGATTGTTTATGGGTTAGGTATCGTTTGATGCCTTAGGATTTGGATATGATTGATGCGAGATGGATTATCGCAAGTGTATTTAAAGACCTGTATCTCTCCGGACCTAGAGAGATCAGACTTCGACAGACAGAGTTTTCAATATACTTGGTTGAACAGTTATCTTCTATTCAG
>Ga0307509_10005812_pt1 | contig 16928 bp, 21 predicted proteins | sample 10_EM_MG_FD_202245 | JGI IMG/M metagenome (GOLD analysis project Ga0307509, IMG submission 202245) | Populus trichocarpa ectomycorrhiza microbial communities from riparian zone in the Pacific Northwest, United States - 10_EM | ecosystem: Host-associated > Plants > Roots > Unclassified | place... | reverse complement strand
GAGACTCGCGAGGTTTTGAAGTGTGACTTTGTGATCCTGGCGAGGGGTGGGCGTGGAAGGGCCGAGAGGAGGGAAAGATGCGGCCTGCGAGGAAGTGGCGGGGGGAGGGCCGTTTGGGAGACGAGCATTATTGGGACCGGGAGAGAAGGACGGAGAGGAACGCGTTCCGCCCCAGGCGGTCCCGCGACTATATGAGATAGCAGGAACATTAAGAAAGGCGGAAGAGGCGAAGGGGGAGGGGGAAGGAGAGACTGACCGGTTAGAAGGATTGTCAAAGCCCTTCTTGGTCGGCTTTGGCTGTCGTACTGTTGCAGCCATGTGATAGATAGATGCAGTAAACGAAAAAGAGAAGAAATGGACAGAGGGAGTGCCAAACGAGCGCAAAAAGCGAAGATGGTCAAGGAGATGGGGAAGAAAGTGGAAGTGGAGAGATTGTGGCGAGAGGGCTCGTTCGAACTCGTGCACAGGGTTTAGGAAGAAAGAAAAGGCCTGCGTAATATAGAAAGAGGGAAGAAAGTGTCGCAGATGGGCGGGGGGGAGGAGATTGCTTGAACCTCGAGCAGGAGGCGGAGAGCGAGTATGCGAGCAACAGCAAACAGCAACAGTTACAGTAAGAACCGTTTAACACACAACAGCAACAGCCTCCTCCGCCACCATCGTTTCACAACACACACTCGATTATTTCACATGCTCTCCTTCTCGCCTTCTGTACCCTTGTTGTCTCGTCTATTCCACGAAAAAGAAGGAAAAAAAAGACCACCCAGTTAAAGGTATCGCGCATTGGGCCCCATCAAAATGGTTCGTGCCCACTCCCGAAAGATCCCTGAGGTGGCCATCATTCATCCGGGGTCCCTACATTCACACTACCACTACCCAATCATTGTCATCCACTGCTCCCCCTCCACCCTCCCGCCTTCCGTTTAGAAGGGACATGCAAGTCGCAGATTTGTTGTTGTCGCATATCAGTTGCATATCAAAAAAAAAAAAAAAAACATTCGGCATTTGCCGTTTGATGTGTGGTGATATCATAATACTGTACTGTACCGTATGCGATAATAATATCTCGTTGATCGTCAACGCCTTTGGTGTTTTCCATTGCCCTTTCAGAATGAGTATTCCCCCGGGAGAAGCCAACGGGCGAAAAAAAACTTGCTCCGTCCCCGTCTTATGGCTTCCTCTCTTCCACTCTACCCTGCCTCGCTGCATCCCGCGGAACTGGGCGTCGTCTCCGCAGTAGTGAAGAGAGTTCGATTCTATAGGTACTGTTTGATGCATGTTTGTTTCACACATCCCAGGTGTATATCACGGTTTGGCGAGGTGGTATTTACCATTCACAGAATATCAATAAAAAACCTTCATTCCTCATGAGTCCACTTCTTTCAGAGCAGGCACAAAACGGCACAATGAGGTGGTAATTTATACTTGTCAAGCTATCTATCAAACCATGAACCGTGCTCTCTGTCGGAGCGCTTCACATGTCACCACTACAGCGCCTTCATATCACGAGGCACCTATGGAAATCTAAGCGTCTCGAAAGCCTGATCCCTGAGATGTCCATTTATGCCACCTTCCCGTCTTCGCGCTATCTTCTACCACCCACCAGACCATGGCACATCTGGCGCACCTATCCTACTTCTATCCCCGGTACGGTGAACCCTAGCCCCTTTGTACGTCGCCCCGGGGATTGCCACAACCATCACTCACTGATGGCGGAATAACGGTTAGCAATATCCGATATCTAGACCAATCCGAGGTTCCCATATCGCTCATGATGCCCTTTCACTTTCGGGGTCAATCATACGCATCAAAAACCAAGAAAGTCATGTGGCGCATCCACGGCCAATCACCTCTGTGATACACCCCACCATGCTGGGATGCAAATCACATCACCTCTCTCCATCATCTGGTATCTTTACCCCCTTTCCCTGGGCAGAACAGTAGTGGGTGTTGTGCTGGTGAACCCTTATCCGCCAGTCTTCTCACGAGCGACGGTCAGCGATGCTTGCAATGTTTCGAGAAGTCTTGCGCAGTCACATTGCGTTATCGCCACCGTGAAATTGGAACTTCATTTGAGCAGTATGACGCCCTTGTGTGCTTAATTTCCTTTAATGCTGGAAACTTTGCCATGATCACCCGCCATGCCCAACAATGGTGGCTGGCCATAAACGGGGTTTCACGGAGCACACGGGTAGTCCATGCTCTTTGCATATCACGGGACACCCTAATTCCCACCGGGGCAAACTCGAGAATTTATCGTGCACCTTCTATCTCCAGCTTACTCGGCGGTATCTTATCTAGTCCCCCAGAATGGAACAGTCCGCGGCTTCGTAATTGCTAAGATATTACCTACTGCGGTCCGAAAGCGATCAATCACGCACGTCCATCGGCTGGGCAAGGATGGTATGGTGTATTACACACGGCCCTTTGGTGATGTGATGGCCGCTAACGATAGTTGGTGCGAGACATGCAGGACACCAAGGGACAGTATCAGGCACTCATCAGGCACAACATCATAATTCAGGCGTGGTGTTTCCGGTCATCACAGGGACATGTTGGATCGCGGAACGTGTCGTGGGCATCCATAGGCCGCCTAGTCGTACCTATTTTCACGTTTGCACCAACGATAAGGTGAGCGTGTTGGTAGCTTTACAATACTTTAATCAAGAAATTTGGTGGTACACGCTTTGGCGGGGGCAGGCCTCGCGAGTTAAGGTGCAATCGCGTAATGAGAAGGCTTCAAAGATAAGACACCCAAGTGTCGTCCGAAGGAAACCTTGATAAAGCCAACATCTGCTGATGAATTATTCACGACACGTCACAATGCTTCCTGAACTCTGTCACAGTTCAATCAAGGCGAACGTTGATATACGTTGGTAACCTGCTCACAACACGTGGTATTGTAACCCCAACATATCGGCGTGGGCAGGGCTCACGGTGTCTAATATCAAAATCGCCACCCAACAGCACCATAGACCTTCGTCTGCCCTTTAATTGTGTGATTTTACTCAGGAGACGGTGTTCTGAGAGGGCTGTTTCTCTTGATTGTGTGTCCGAGCCTGGCCCACAAACCGAAATAGAGTAGTAGTTCCAGACCTGGGGTCCCGAGGACACGATGCAGTTTCATCCTTCAGGGATGGCGTCTCTTTTTTTTTTTTGTTCTTTACCCGTTTCTATCGGGAAATGCCCTGCGGACACTGTAGGTTTCAGTCGATGGCCCTGCCATAATTGCATTTATGCAATTTTGCCCAGAATGTCAGTTGCAAGGAACTCGGGCGCGTCCCTGTGCCACGGTGTCTACTCGGTTCGCCTTGTTCTCTTGGCCTGCAGTTGGCTCTCTCTACGTAGCATTTACTCATAGGACTATTCCATCCCCGGCACTGTTCCCCTTTTAGTCCCAGAGTTGCCACTGGACACGGATCGTCATGGATGAAGTGTGGTGGTCAATCGCCACTTTTGGGTGTCGAGACGAAATGATACCGAATTTGATTCCGTGCCTGAGTCTGTCCTTTATCGACGTGCGCCCTGCTGGTGGATCATTACCGTAGTGCGTAGTGCTCACCCACGCCCTGCAATTCGCAGGAATACGTACTTGTTCCATAATGGGTTTGGCACTTTCATGCTTGGGACCTCAACCATGACCTTGGCAGTACGTACGAAGGCTGTTCCGTGAGGAGCGGCGGGGCGGTGACAGTACGGCGACCCAATTATTTGCCACGTGGTGGCTCATTTGATTCCGAACTCCACCTGTTTTCGTCTCCACTCCTGCCAGTTTTTTTGATGGACCTTGCAGCTTGCTGCCTTGAATGCGCTCTCACATCGTCTTCTGTTTCTCAGATCCAGAAGAGTACTTTATTCACATCGGTTCGAATTCGCAATTCAAAGACGTATTCCATATGACATGACGACTTCGTCATAGACCTACATGAGGTGATCAAGGGGAGCAGTCACGCGTGAGCCTGTATCTGACATCGCGATTAATTCACTATCCGACAACTTTTCAAAGTTCCTTTGTATCATCATAATATGCGTGAGACCCTGTCGTGGGATCCGCGATGACTGCAACCATATCTTACGGTCAACAGTAAAGATTATCAGGGGTTGACAGTCCGACAGGTTTTTTTTGTCCCTTTCCGATCACATTCCGGGGGGTTGCCAACCAGATGACAGTTGTTCATCACTCGGAGGCTGACACTAGGATAGCTGGCAGCTGGTTCAGAGGGACTGAGACTACTGCAGACCAGAAGGTGGCGGGTGAAAGGACGCCCAAGAAGAGATGGTGCGCTTAAACCAAGTCCCGCTGTAGTTTGCTTTTTCCGCCTGTATTCTTCCGATCCTGCCAAACCGCAGCTGGTGTGTACAGTAGGCTGCTCCAAAAGGCAGGGCGAAGGAATCCATGAATGGAGCATACCGAACGTATGAATACAACGTGGCAAAACCTGATAAACTTTTACATCCCAGCGAATTCTGTCCCGACATGCCCCGTGCGATGAAACTCACCCGACTCGGCGCAGGGGTGTTTCGTCTACCTTTTTAGCAGGGGTGAGAGGTGCACAAAAGGTGGGTTTCAATGTGGGGTACAAGCTGTCAGCCAAGCTCACCCGACCAGCTAGGACATTTGGGAATGGTACACCCTATATGGGCAACCGGCGATATTAGCGGTCGCGGAAAACCTGGAATCTGGAATGTGGAGAATCCATATCAGCTGCTGACGGGGTATCATGGGATTATTAGGTGATGCTCAATTGGTACCTCATGACTCGTAAGCGCCAAAATGCCAATCCGATCGCACGGCGTCCAAGCTTGTGGCTTTATACCTGTGAGAGCTCGAATGGTACGCCATGCCGCATACAGGTTTCGTTTCATTTTAACCACCGTTATGTATAAATGTCTGGCCGCATGAGATTCTTCGAGCGCCTGAGGACTCGTTTCCCTCTTTTCGTTCCCTTCCCAAAGTTTTTTCTATCCCACCCAGGCTGATCCACCTACGACTGTGACTGAATCTACATCGATTTGACTGACAATTCTGGTCAACGCAACGTCATTAATACAGCCCTGACAATGGCTGGAGCCTCCACAACCCACCTGCATCACTCAGATCACCACCACCAACAGCTCGCGGACATCGAACCACGCCCCCCCATCTTTCGCTCATGGGAAAGAGTACGCCAACGACGGGCCCACTGGCTAGTGGAGTGCATTGCTGAGATGGTCAGTCTACTACTGGAACGTATCTCTTTGTCGGGACTCATCCGGTCCGCCCTGATCGCATATAGTTCGGAGTTTTCTGCTATTGTTACGCAGGTCTTGGCGCCACAGCCGCTTATATCGTCGGCAACATTCTGAGGTTCAATGGCGTTGGCTGTGAGTTTGTCCAATTCGAACTTTCCGAGATGGGCGCTTACGAAAACCCATCCGACAGCCCTCTTTACCGTCGGTGTTGCCTATGGTCTGGGAATCGTCGTCGCGCTCGTGGTGTGCACAGCGACGTCTGGAGGCCACTTCAGCCCTGGGGTGACTGTGGTTCACGTTCTCTTTAATCGTTTCCCCCCAGCCAGAGCAATCAGGTGAGCAACCACATCTCCCTCTGAGAGACGTCTGACAAACCTATACCTTCGTTGTGAAGATATATCACCGCTCAAATTCTCGGTGGCTTCGTGGCTAGCATGCTCGTGTACTGGCAATATAATCTTCTCATCAAGGTTAGTGTATTCATTGTTGCAGTCCGTTTAGCACTGCAAGTATTTTCAGCAATGATAGCTCACCTGTTCATAGGAAGCAGAAGCAGCCCTCACAGCCGCAGGCCTGTACGAGGCTGAAAACTTCTCAGCCGTTGGGCCTGCTGGTATCTTTGCTCTGTATGCCAACCCTGCGGCCCACCTTGGCCTGGTCTTCCTTAACGAATTCGTATCGGTATGCGGTCGTACATCACATGGCAGGTCCGAATCGTCGTTAAGATATACCAAATAGGACTTCTTTATCGGCATAGTCATTTCTGCATGCCTTGATCCAACGAACTTCTTTACGCCGCCTGTCGCTACACCCTGGATCGTCGGCCTGACATAGTGAGTGGTCCTTTCAGCGACGACAGGAATCGCGGAAAACTGATCATGCGTCGATTTCACAGCGGCACTGCAATCTGGGGATTTGCAAGCAACGGCTGTGCGTGATCAATGATTCGCTGAGCATGCAGATGTCTCACCTTTTTTCCGTGATTTTTAGTGGCCGCAAACACCGCGCGCGATGTGGGCGGGCGTTTGGCCGCGATTGCCATCTGGGGCACGAGAGCCAGTGGGGGCAGGTATGCCGCGATCGCAGCGCTGACCAACATCCTTGCGACCGTGGCCGCGTACGCGTTTTACGAATTCGTCTTCAAGGACTCGAACCGAGGTACGTCGTACACCGTCATTGGCCACGCTTTTCTTGATCTTATCACTCATGTCATCCCAGCCGTCACCGTTATTGGGAAGGAGTACCATGATAGCTGTATGGCCCAACGGGAGCGTCGACGGCGCTATGATGGAAAAGTCACCATCCATTACGGCCCCTCGACCGACTCTGAGAACGGCCCCGGTGTGGAGCGTTTGGAGAAGTAAAAGGCTGAAGCTTATTTAGTCCAATTCTAGTGTAAATTCGAATCACGAAGTACAGTAACAATCAGGTCAAATCATTGAATATACGATTACTCGCTTGCCGATCATTCGATGACACGAGGTGGACCACACCACAATACTCACTCAGCAGCTCTTCTACGCATGAGTCAGTGGCGCCGGAGATAAGACGGCTCGACTCAAGCTAGTCGTGAGAGCCGGAAACACGAACAACTCTGGGGTCCTATAAGTCAACACCGGAACATCAAGGAGGTGGTAGAGGCTGGAACGAACAATTTTCCCGTGTTGTCACCTGCGAAGAGTAAGGGGAGGGCCTCAGGTGCGCTTTCCAGCCCCTCCATAATGTGGTATTTCCGGATAATACGACCCTCAGAGACCCATTTACTGAGTGCCCTCAAGGCTTCAGGATATCGCTCAGTGAAGTCAGATCTACATGAAATGATGGACCCCGAGTCAGTCGATGCACAGCAACTTGAAGCAGACGATGCTCCACTCACACCATAAAGCCTTCAATCTTCGCTCGCTGCGCCAAGAGGTTGAAGTGAGAGGAAATTCCCTTTGGGTTGGGATTGTCTAGGGGTGTGTGATCATGGATGAAATTCCCACCGGTTTGGACAATGCACGCACTGTAATCAGAAATCGCTCCTGACGAATACACGTAGGTTAACCTCAACATTAGAAGTACTTCTTCGACTCACCACACATAATGACGCGTGCTCTGAGATTGAGTCTGGTCAAGGCAAAGTCCAATATCTCGCCGCCGACATTGTCGAAGAACACATCGAAATATCCGACTGTATTTATAAACTCGTCGTGGAAAGAAGGACTCTTGTAGTTCAAGGCCGCGTCGACCTTGATCTCCTCTCTGAGCCATCTGCATTTCTCATCTCGACCAGCGATTCCTATGACTTTGGCGCCGTATAATTTACCAATCTGGCACGCCAGGGAACCAATATGGCCAGCAGCTCCCGAGACCACGAGGGTCTCACCGGCTTTGATTTTGGCAACATCTAGCAGACCCTGTTTCTCGACGTTATTGGCTCAGGGTATATCGACGATTGGACGGCGCACGAAGTATGCTGTAAAGCCACCTGAAACAGAGAAATCGGAGAGACGTTCACGAAACACAACGTAGGGTACGTACCAACTACCCCCAGAGGCCCTATGAAGTCGAGCAATTGCGCATCTAGAGGGATGCTTTGTGTAATCGATTTCAATCAGACCCTGACGAGCCAAGCCCAACGAACACATGCTTCAAGGGGCTTGTGCTCACTGAATTTTTTGAATTATTTCTACCTCCTTCATAATGGCGTACTCCGCCCAATCTAGCCGCAAATATAGACAGTGAAAAAGGAACAGCGTCGGGTAGACTTTCCTGGTCGGCCGCTCACGATATCACCGGGGCGTAGCTCGCAGCCCTCACCAGCTTCGATCACGGTGCAGAGCCCGTGGGACTGCATGACCGCGCCAACCTGCGGGGGAGGCAGATAACGAAAGGCCCCACCCAGCCAGGCTCGTAAGCCGGGGTCAATAGAAAGCCAGTCGACCTGCACGAGGATTTCACCCGGCCCGGGTTTGAGGTCGAATGGCACCATCTCGTTGCGGAAGGTGGTGAGGCCCACATATGTCTTAGGATGTGCAGCAAGTACGATTCTCGTGTAGTGTGCTGGGGGTGTTATTTGGGTCATGGTCGGGCGTGAGTGGGAATGGTCCCCTGGAAAGGGCAAGACATCGCATCTGGTGCTGCTCGGGGCCCTTTATACACTGTCATCCGAGTCCTCCGTGTGGTTCGAAGCGCGATGTGTATGCCAGATGTAGGGTAGCCATTGGACGGAAATTCCGAGTTGGGACGGCAGTACCATCAGCCACGACAGAAGCTGCATCCAGCTGCCACGAAGGCAAGCTATTCGGCTCACTCATGGGGATATACGCACGTCCTTTGCAACACAATCACGCTGCATCTCTGGAACGCAGGAAGTATGTATGGCGAGCGGCGCCACCTCAGCATAGATTTTACACCCTACGATGCTGGGTCAGACAACGAGGCCTTGCTGCAACCTGAGCTTCCTTTTGGAGTCGCACGAAAGGTAAGTTTCATGGGCATTCCTGTCACAAAGAATAGATTCATTCATTCCACAACAAAATGTCGCCATATAACCGTTCTTCAAAACCTCGAGACGTATTCATATCCTCAGAGTTTCGCGTCGGAGCCGGACACATGAACAACTCTGAAATTCCAGTGGGTCAGAGCGAGAATTCGGTAACGAGATGACGTAAGAACAAACAATTTTCCGGTGTTGCCCCCAGTAAACAGCAATGGGAGCGCCTCGGGTGCCTTCTCCAACCCCTCAACAATGTGGAACTTTCGCACAATGCGACCCTCGGAGACCCACTTGCTGAGGTCTCTCAAAGCTTCTGGATAGCGGTCTGCGTAATCAAACCTACAGACAAGATATGTCGGTAAGTAATCAGGTAGCGTAAGTCAGTATGAGTCGTCCAGAGGGGCTTACACAATGAAGCCTTCGATCTTCGCCCGTTGACCTATGAGGTTCATATAGGAAGAGAGACCTTTTGGATTGGGGGAGTCTGTAACGTGGGACCATCAAAACTAGACGTTATCTCGACAACCACGAACATACTGTAATCGGAGATGGCACCTGACGAATGTCATTGACGACCCTGAGCATATTCACAACAGATTTTCATGATTTGACTCACCGCATAAAGCAATCCGCGCTCCCTTGTTGAGTCTGGTCAGGGCAAAGTCAAGGATCTCGCCTCCGACGTTGTCGAAAAACACATCAAGATATCCGACCGCGTCCTTGAACTCGTCGCGGAATGTGGGGCTCTTGTAGTTTAGGGCTACGTCAATCTTGATATCCTCTCTGAGCCACCTGCACTTTTCGTCCGTCCCAGCAATTCCGATGACCTTTGCTCCGCGTATTTTGCCGATCTGGCACGCCAACGATCCAACGGAACCAGCGGCTCCTGAGACGACGAGTGTCTCACCAGCTTTGATCTTTGCGACATCTAATAGACCCTATCATGCAACAGTTATGGCGGATGGGAGGGTCGTCAAGCCAGTCCACATACGAAGTACGCCGGTAAACCCCCTAGAGTGGCTAGGTCAGTCGATGACCACGGGAAATGCTGCCAGGGTGAGGTACATACCGGAAATGCTGAAAGTTCCTAAGAAGTCAAGCAATTCCGCTCCTGGAGGAATGCTGGCAAACGTTTCTCAGGCTGTATGTCAACCAGGTACATGATTCGGTGTTCCTTACTCGAGTTTCTGAGTGGCATCTTCGTTCAAGATAGCATACTCCGTCCAACCTGTTCATAAGCACAGCGCCCTCCAAGGACATTGAACCGAGGCCCACTTACCCGGCAAACAACTTATGACGTCACCAGGTTGTAGCCTACAGCCTTCACCCGCTTCTATGACGGTGGCCAACCCAGCGGACCGCATGACCTCGCCTATTTGGACAGGGGGCATGTAACTCCTGGTATCTCCCAACCAGCCTCGCATGCCAGGATCGAGTGAGAGCCAATTAACTTGGACAAGCACTTCACCCTGTACAGGATGAAGGTCAAAGGGAATATTCTCAATGCGGAAGGTTGTGGGGCTGATATCGGCGACAGGTCGTTCGTTGAGCACGATTCGTGCGTAATGTTTTGTTGACATTCTTGACGGCGAAGAGGTGATAATGGAATGCCATCCTTCAGGGCCAGGTCCAGCGCCTTATAAATCACCATGGCCAGCATCGGCCTCTATCCTACCGAGCGGGCCCGATAGGTTGTTAGAAATATATAGAACCCTACTAGGCACATGATTGGGCCGCCATCAAGCTGCGTCAATGCAGCGTCATCGATGGTGTGATGATCTGTCTGACAAATACCACAATATCCTCTCAGGTCATCGTGATTATTGGCGTCTTCCGCCTAGAGATTTGATTCCCGCAGCGAAGTGAATCGTGTGATAACCGGCATCTTCTTCTGTGAGCGTGAGTCGTCCGTGTCCGCATTTTGTCGTCAAAGACGGCATGTCGCGGTCACGTTGCATTTCTCGCGCACCGCACGCAAATGTGGGGTTAGGGGTTAGCGGCGTTACAACAGCTAAACCTTCGTAAATACCCAAGTAAATTGTGGGCCCGCACAGCGGTTTTACACGTTGGAAAGTTTTTTTTGCGCTATGAGTACTAGCCTAAAGGTTCCTCCTACTTCAGATTTCATGGCATTTGGCCATATTTTCAGAGACAGGAAGGGCGAAACTTCCCACCTTAGATAGATTGAATTCCTGTTATCGGGAAGGAGTCATGTATCGTCCCGTCTACTCATAACAAGCGTAAATTCGGATCATGAAGTACAACCAATCAGATCAAATCATTGGATGTACGAGCACTCGCAGTTCGCTTCTCACCATTCCACTACACAGGATAATCACATCATGATTCTCACTCGACAGTATTCTCATGCATCTCTTCGAATTCCTCGTGCCTCTCGGACCATCTTTCGTTTACTATATTTGCGTTTCTCTCTTCTATACATAGTCAACAATGATAACTTAAGACGACAAGTCAAGATGCCACTCAGTATTTCGCGTGAGGGACAGAAACACGAGCAACTCTGAGATTGCATGAGTTAACACGTCAATATAGAAGAGGTAAAGAAGCAGAACAAACAGTTTTCCCGTGTTTTCGCCTGTGAAGAGCAAGGAGAGGGCCTCAGGTGCGCTTTCCAGCCCCTCGATGACGTGGTATTTGCGGATAATACGACCCTCAGAGACCCAGTTACTGAGTACCTCCAAGGCTTCGGGAAATCGCGCAGAGAAGTCGGTTCTACCACGCACTCAGTGGAGTTAGAGCAAAGTACACACCAAACTACACTTACACGATAAACCCTTCAATCTTCGCTCGCTGCGCCAAGAGGTTGAAGTAGGATGTGATCCCCTTTGGACTGGGATTATCTAGAGACACATGATCAAAAGGTGAATTCCCACTATTTGTACGACCAACGCACTGTATTCAGAAATGACTCCTGACAAATATCATTGGTGACCTCGACATTGTCAACAGTTCTTTGACTCACCGCACAGAATAACGCGTGCCCTGAGATTGAGTCGAGTTAAGGCGAAGTCCAATATCTCGCCGCCGACATTGTCAAAGAACACGTCAAGATATCCGACTTCATTCTTGAAGTCGTCGTGGAATGAGGGGCTCTTATAATTCAAGGCCGCATCAATCTTGATCTCCTCTCTGAGCCATCTGCACTTCTCATCTGTGCCGGCGATTCCTATAACCTTTGCGCCGTATAGTTTACCAATCTGGCACACCAGAGAGCCAACATGGCCAGCAGCTCCCGAGACCACGAGGGTTTCACCTGCCTTGATCTTTGCGACATCTAATAGACCCTGCATCGCAACATTAGTATCAGCAGACAGGTACTAGTACACTGCCCATAGACTCAGAACCACACACAAAGTATGCCGTAAGGCCGCCTGAAGTAGAAAAATTAGGAGGACCTTCAAGGATCGCAAGGTCAAGTTAATACACACCGGTGAGTCCCAGGGGTCCTAGGAAGTCGAGCAATAGCGCGCCTGGAGGTATGCTTTGCACAAATCAATTCGGACCTATGCCACCGACCCGGATGGGCCATGTAGATGCGTGCTCACTGGATTTTCTGAATTATCTCTGCCTCCTTTGTCACGACGTACTCAGTCCAACCTATCCACAAAATTAGCCAGCACAAAAAAAGGAGCAGCGTCGAGTAGGACTCGCCTGTTTGAGTATTCACAATATCACCGGGGCGTAGCTCGCAGCCCTCGCCCGCTTCGATTACGGTGCCGAGCCCGAGGGATCGCATGACTGTGCCGATCTGCACAGGAGGCTGATAACTACGCGCATCGCTCAACCAGGTCCGCATGGTAGGGTCGAGCGATAACCAGTCAACGCGCAGAAGGACCTCTCCAGGCCCAGGCTCGAGGTCGAACGGCACCGTTTCTTTGCGGAAAGTGGTGGGGGTGATGTTCGTCTCGGGACGCTCAGCGAGTACGATTCTCGTGTAGTGGTTTGGGGGCGTTATTTGGGACATTGTCGGGGGTGGGTAGAAGTGCGCCCTCGGCGAAGTGTGCAAAGCAATCCGTCCGGTGCTGCTGGAGGGTCTTTTATACGCCATCGTTCGAACCCCCATGAGTCTCAGAGTGCATAACTCTGCCAGATGTAGGGCAACCATTGGTCGTCGACTCTGAGTTTAGGTTGGGACGTCGTAGTGTTTCCGCAGCCCCCGTTAATTCTCCGCTGAAGCTGGAGTCACAGTTGGCAGCAATTCCCACCAAGCCAAGCCACACACGCCCAAGCCGGCTAAGTACTAGCTGACCTCACTAAGGGGAGAGCTGGCAACTGGCGGCTAGATACACATGGCAACCATCATGAGCAAGATACCCCACTAGAGTAGTGATTTGCAGGGCCGGGCTCTGCTCCCACTACGAGCACTGCCAGCATCGGGCCCGCCAGCATGGCTGAAGGAGCCACAACCGCGAAAGCCGAGGCGTTGGTACTTTAGGGGGTACGGGCTCGAAGTCGCACCGCGAGAGGACCTGCTCATGGGCGAGTGGGTTCTTGGGGCGTCGCCGTGGCCCAGGGTCACGGTGGAGTGGGGGCGCTGGTCCCACGCGCCAGAGCGCAAGCGCGAGTGCGATATGCTGTCGCAAGGGGGGACAAGGGAGGCCGAGCGCATATGCCGAAGGGGGCCCTTCCCCGCTGCGCGGCAGTTGCGCCCACCTGGCCGAAGGCGACGTGAGTGAAGGTGGCTGCAGTGTGGCTGCAAGCTCGAAGTGCAGCCGCAAGTGGCCCCAACCGAGTGTGGATACTGTGTGGATGTGAACGCACCTTGCCAATGCGAGGGGACGCAGCCGCGGTTGTAGCCTGAAAAAGCACTGAGAAAACCAAGAAATAAAGGGACAGACGCGTGACTACGCGACGGCAACTGGCTTCGCGTGTGACCCCTCCCAGTCCCCTCCCACGCGCCGCGCCACTGCGGCGCCCTTTCGATGGGCCGCCTCAAGACAAACACAGGTCGACCCCTCGATGGTAAGATGGGATGGAAGGGGTATGGCCCAAGGTGCGTGGCCATTTTCATACGGTATGGGTGCTGCCTTCTGACTTGTGGGCAGGCTTTTCTTGTTGCCGGCGACTATCCCCGCTGCGACATTTTGTTGGCCTCAACAGGCCCTTTCGGAGTTTCCCTTATTCGGGTTCCTTCGTCCTCGCACTTTCGTGGCAACGCCTTGGGAGGAAACGCCGTTGCAAGTCGAATGCGCAGAGATCAATGCGCACGAACGAGGGGGAGACTGCTGGTCGCAAGCACTGCACCTCCTAACCGAGGGTACCGCCGGCATTGAGCTTGCTGGCGGGGCTAAGAGAGCCGTCGCCGCAAATTTCGAGGCTTTATAGCCCAGAGAATATGGCAGGGCGGGGAGTGGCGAGGCCAGACGCGGATTCGAGATGCTGCCGCGAGAAGGCAAGCGCATGTTGGAACAGTGGCTTACTCCTTCTCTCGCCATATGCCCCGGGCTCAAACGCCTAGGGGTTTGCGGCGGTGGCTCTCTCAGTCCCGCCAGCGTGCTCAGGACTGGCAGTACTCTCAGCCAGGGCAGCCACCTCCCCCCGTTCCTGCGCGTCGACAGTGACTCCTGCCCGGCCTGCCCACTCCCTGCCTCGCCATATGCCCGCGGTGGCTCTCTTGGTCCAACAAGCTCGACGCCTGCAGTACCATGGCAGGTGCAGTGCCTGCAATCGGCAGTTCCCCCCTCATTCGTGCACGTCGACTTCTACGCATTCGACTAGCCCGACATCGGCCTTCTTAGCCATGCCACCCTTCAGGGAACACTTTCAGTGAGTTATCTGCATGAGTTTCTGTGACCCGCCGCACGGGTTACTAATACCCGTGCACATCACTACTTACCAGTAACGCACGTTCATTTCACTGGCAGCATACTGTACCAGACGTAGATTCCGAGTTGGGACCATGGATACCATTAGCAACGATGGAAGCTCATCCAATTGTCCCAAAGGCAAACTATTCGGCATACTCATGGGGATACACGCTCTCGCAGCTCAGGCCCACAACGTGTGAACCATTGTATTAAAGTGCCGGATCAAATTGCGAGTCCTTGCCACAACCTGAGCTTCCTTTCAGAACCGCAAAGGATAGCAGGTGTTCGTAGGCGTTCCAGTCATGAAGAACATTACCCATTCAACAACAAGATGATGCTATACAATCGTAGCTCCGAAACACCGACCACGATCCATAATTTCAGAGCTTTGCGTCGGATCCGGACACATGGACGACCCTAAAAATTCCAAATAGTCAGGATACATAAACAGGGACGAGACGACGTGGGGACAGACAATTTTCCTGTGTTGCCTCCGGTGAAGAGCAATGGAAGCGCCTCGGGTGCCTTCTCCAGCCCCTCGATGACGTGGTATTTGCGGATGATGCGATCCTCAGAGACCCATTTACTGAGTGCCTTCAAGGCTTCGGGATATCGCGCAGTGAAGTCGGTTCTACACACGTTCAGTGGTGTTAGAGCAAACCACACACCATACTAAGCTTACACGATAAACCCTTCAATCTTCGCTCGCTGCGCCAAGAGGTTGAAGTAGGATGTGATCCCCTTTGGACTGGGATTATCTAGAGATGCATGGTCAAAATGTGAATTCCCACTATTTAGTACGACCAGCGCACTGTATTCAGAAATGACTCCTGACGAATATCATTGGTGACCCCGACATTGTCAACAGTTCTTTGACGTACCACACAGAATAACGCGTGCCCTGGTGTTGAGTCTAGTTAATGCAAAGTCCAATATCTCGCCGCCAACGTTATCAAAGAATACGTCAAAATATCCCACTGCATTCTTGAAGTCGTCGTGGAATGAGGGACTCTTATAATTCAAGGCCGCATCGATCTTGATCTCCTCTCTGAGCCATCTGCACTTCTCATCTGTGCCGGCGATTCCTATAACCTTTGCGCCATATAGTTTACCAATCTGGCACACCAGGGAGCCAACATGGCCAGCAGCTCCTGAGACCACGAGGGTTTCACCTGCCTTGATCTTTGCGACGTCTAATAGACCCTATATCGCAACATTAGTATCAGCAGACAGTGTGTCCATAGACTCAGGACCACACACAAAGTATGCCGTAAAGCCGCCTGAAGCAAAGAAATCAGGGACCTTCTAGGATTGCAAGGTCAAGTTACGCACCGGCGACCCCCAGAGGACCTAGGAAGTCGAGCAATTGCGCGCCTGGAGGGATGCTTTGCACAAATCAATTCGGACCTGTACCACCCACCCGAACAGACCGTGTGGACGCGTGCTCACTGGATTTTCTGAATTATCTCTGCCTCCTTTGCCACGACGTACTCCGTCCAACCTATCCACAGAAATTAGACAGCACGCTGCAAAGAAAAGGAGCGGCGTCGACTCGGAGTAGGACTCACCTGTTCGGGTATTCACGATATCACCAGGACGTAGCTCGCAGCCCTCGCCCGCTTCGATTACGGTACCGAGCCCGAGGGACCGCATGACTGTGCCGATTTGCACAGGAGGCTGATAACTACGCACATCCCTCAACCAGGTCCGCATGGCAGGGTCGAGAGATACCCAGTCAACGCGTAGAAGGACCTCTCCAGGCCCAGGCTTGAGGACGTCGAACGACACCGTTTCTTTGCGGAAAGTGGTGGGGGTGATGTCCGTCTCGGGACGCTCAGCAAGTACGATTCTCGTGTAGTGTTTTGGGGGCGTTATTTGGGACATTGTCAGGCGTGGGTAGAAATGCTCCCTTGGTGAAACGTGCAAGGCATTGCGTCCGGTGCTGCTTAGGGCCCTTTATATGCTGTCGTTCGAATCCCCGTGAGTCTCAAAGCGCATACGTCTGCCAGATGTAGGGCAACGATTGGTCATTGATTCTAAGTTCAAGTTGGGACATCGGCATCATTAGACACGGCAACAGCTGCACAGTCACCAAACTGCCACGAAGGCAAGCTATTCGGCCCACTCATGGGGATATACGCACGCCCTAATAACTTGATCACGCTTCGTCTCTGCGGCGTGGGATGTACCTCAACTGATGGTGCTGGGCCGTGTTGCGAGAACTCAGGAGAAAATATGTTTTCCTGAGCATTCCTGTGACAAAGGATGGATTCATTCGTTCAACAACAAAGTGAGGCATATATAACTGTGGCTTCAAAGTCTGGGTTCTATTTATATCTTCAGAATTTCGCGTCGGAGCCGGACACATGGACGACTCTATGAAATTCCAG
>Ga0307509_10005811_pt1 | contig 16930 bp, 18 predicted proteins | sample 10_EM_MG_FD_202245 | JGI IMG/M metagenome (GOLD analysis project Ga0307509, IMG submission 202245) | Populus trichocarpa ectomycorrhiza microbial communities from riparian zone in the Pacific Northwest, United States - 10_EM | ecosystem: Host-associated > Plants > Roots > Unclassified | place... | reverse complement strand
AGACCATATATGAGCGACCTCCATTTTGGCGGTTACCCATACTCCCCTTATATATCCTGCGAACGACATTCAGTCGGACGGACGGCGACGACTTATACGGTGTTACGGCAGCTGCTCCAATGACCTCCTTTAACTAGCAAACGAGCAACTACACAGCCGTCTGCCTATGACGCGCCGTCCCAACGCTGGGGCCAGAGGGGGGTGTTAGCTAAACCCGCCCAAGTTCAATAGTATGTTCGGGACACCATTACACAGGCATGGGGCCTCCCCGCACAGATGCGTGTGCGCCCAAGAACATCTAAGAGCCCATAGAATGTGAGGCAATTGACCTCTAAGTTCTAGGATGACTTTGCTGGTGAAGGTAGGGTAACTTGGACACCTCAGTAGGGTAACTGGGGTCCATGGGCATAATGACCAAATTCCCAAGGTAGGGTAACTTTGTCCTCTTATGCCCTTAACCGCTCCGGAAGTCCTCCAGTCGATCACAGAAGTCGTCCTGGAGATCCGTGTAACATTCCCATAATTCTCTTGACCTTATGCGAATGTTCTCCCGAATGGTTACCCTGCCTAATAGAGTACCCAAGGCTACTCAACTATTCCCTAGGCTTTATCCTAGGTTTACCAGCTATGTATCTACTAAGTATACGAGACCATACCACCTCTGGTTACCACTTGGTATACTATTTGGGCTAAGGTGATAGTGATTGTAGCTACCTATCATAGGGTCGTTACACACAACCTTATGGTTCACCTCTCTATATGATGCCTCATTACATAATCATATCGTCACGGCACTTTTCCCTCCATGTTTTCCACTCCATAATACCTTCTGCCTCCCCTCCAATAGGAGGGCCGCATTTCCCAAGACTTGAGGCATGAAACCAATGACATAGAACTTAACCTTATACATATCGGCCCAAAGGATGCTTCCAATTGACAATGTGGTACGGAGACCCAGACTTCTTTTTCCTAAATGGCCAGTTTTTAGAAAGCCGAATGCATGGTCACTACCTGACCCAGATGAGTGTGTGTATTCCAACAATACCCTCAAACATGTCTGCAACCACATATACCAGAAATGGAAGCTGTTCAACTACCCTGAATACTACAGCTATAGGCCGACATTTAGAACATATTGGTGCTTCATGACAGTCAATAAGTTCTCCGCCTCCCATTTACCCTATAATACGAGGTGGCAAGAGCTATAGTAAAGCACAAAAGGCCTAGAGAAATCCTGAAGTGAGCGTGCTGTGTCCCAAATATGAGAGCGAACATGAAGCTTTTGAACACATAATAGCTGAATACCCAGCCCTGGTAAATTCCAGGATTGGGCAACCAGATGATATCTTTAACATCTCGCCAGGAACTAGGATTTAGGCTGCGAATAAAAAAGGATGAGATATGATGAAATGTTTAATTTCTTTTTTTTCATTAAATAAGTTAAATTTTCCTAATAAAAATGATGTTTTTCCTTTTACAAGAGCATCACAATTGCCCTCCTGGGTTTGATAAGGAATGATATTCAAAGAATTCCAGTTGTAGGAAATTTTCACATTGATTTTATACCTATTGGTATTTTTGGTTTTGTTTATGATATTATTTCTTTTGTTGTGTTTTTGATCTGGGGGTTTTTATTTGTTATGATATTTTTTCAGAATACAGCGGTATGACCCTAGGATGTGCTAGTCATTTACCTAAAATCATACCTAGAATTTAACAAAAACATAATAAGAGTAATGTACAAGGTATCATTTTCAAAATATTCTCCATATCTATTTTGAGAAATATATCATAACAAGTTATAGTTTGTGAGAAATTTTGAAAATTCAGCCATATTATTCAAAACGGATATTAATATTTAAGCCTACCTTATTTCAACCTATCTTCTGGTTTATTTTTTGTTCACATATACAAACCTTGAAATATTAAGAAAGGATTGCTAAACACACTTATTTTTGAAAAAATAATATTTTTTAAAATGGTAGCCTGCTAAACAGGACCTTATTCTGAACTCGCTCACAATGTATAACACCTAAGAGTTTCCCTTATTAACATTAGTTTACTTCATATTTTGGAATTCAATATATTCTTCATGTACCTTCAAAGGTATATTGTTCACTGTTGTTCATTACTAGAATACTCTCATTGACTTTCTGAAATAGATATTTCATCATGGAGAGCAGTAGTGCTGAGACCCTGAGTTACGGCGCCTGAAGCACCCTTACACCTGAGTACACCGTAATTATAGCTGATGGAAATATTTAAAGTGCTTTCAAGAGGGTAACTTGGAAATTCCCTATTCGGTAACAACTATTCCTCACTAACATTTCGACCCATTACTATGTCATAATGCGATATCCTGAAGCGGTCATACTCCCCCCGCCTCCCTTTCCATACAAATACTCTTTCACCACATAAAAGCAAGCAATCAAGGTACATCGACCAAATACAATCCACTAAGACCACGCTCTACGAGTGACACCTTATGACTATCAGACCAATCAATAAATCGTAGCACATATCCCATCCCCACGAGGACGAACGGAACACAATCCCATAACCCTCACGCCAGCCAGTCATGAAGAAAAACCCAAAAACCCATATCAACGTTTTAAAACTACCCATTGAAAAGGAGGAAGAAAAAAATCAACCAAAGTGCACGATATACATGATAAGAAGAGAAAGTACTGAGATTATATAAAAAAGCGTAGATAAACCATCACCTGTCACATAATCCCAGAAAGTATTTCTTTTCCCAAAACTCCAATCTCCCGCTTTACCGCCCCACGGCAGGCCTCCTCGAATTCCCGGGTGACACCCGCGACAACAACACGGCGCACTTTTCCGTCCGCCTTAAGGAACGCCTCGCCAACGCCCTGGGCGCACGCAGCGGGAGTACTGACGAGGCTCAATACACGGGAGTATGCGTCTATGAGCACATCACAGAGAGTGGCAAATGTCTCGTAGTAATCTGGTTCAAAAGGGAGAGGGGGGGTAGAGAGGTAGAGGTATTCCGACTCAGGCGTTAAACTAGGAATGGGAGGGGGCATGAAAGGTGGGGGGGGGGTATTCGTTGTGGTTGGCATGAGCGGGGAGAGTGTATCAAGTTCCATGGAAGCTGAAGGTGTAGTGGAAAGATTGTTTGATGAGCCTGAAGCGGGCATGGCACCCAAGCTCATAGTTGAAATATTGCTGCCGCCGTGGGGTAGACTTGGCATGCTGGGTATGCTAGGAATGCTGGGTACCGCGGGTACCGCCGGAAGGGCCGTTGATGATCCGGAGGCAGAGCGGACACGCTCCGCCGCAACATCCGGGCCCGAAGTAGATGGTGGGGTGATTGTTGACATTGTCGGAATAGATGTCGCCGCAGAAGATCCACGACGAGGCTTTGTTGAGGAGCGAGAGAAAAGCTTAGGTAGGCGAACTGATGAGAAAGTCGAGGTTGTGTGATGGGAGTGGTGGTTGGAGGATATTGATGAGCTATGGGAACGGGTTGGTTGGCGGGAGGGCGGAAGCGCTATGTGAGTCTCGTATTCCTGGAGAAGATGGTTGAATGCTTTGAGGTAATCGAGGGGGGAAGTTGTTCCCATATCCAGAATTGAAGGAAGTGAGTTGCCGAGGATGAAATAGTTGTTCGCTCTAAGAACCGGTTAGCCGATGGCAATAATAAGTGCAATCACAGAATTTAAGGAAGACCTTCGAGCCAATTTCTTGCCGTCATGATACACCATCCTCTGTAAATCCGCCTTTGTGAACAGAACAGTGTTGAACCAATAGACCCTCCCTTCATGCCTAACAAACAATGAGCATAACAATTCCAGAGTGTTTTATATCATAATAACTCACGCTCTCCTCAGGTAATCCAACGTCGCAATCCGTTTCGTCGCAACCTCGTGAACAGTTTCATAGAGAGCATTGGGGCTCTGTGGGCCATTCCCCACACCTCCTCCAACAGCACCGATAGCCATACCACCACCCAATCCACCAGGCCCCGTAGTAACAAACTCTGGAGCTCTAGTGGTATTAGATCGACCAAACATTCCTTTAGCAGTCGACGACACAATTCCCCCAGAATTCTGATGTTGTATAGGCGTCCTAGGATGTCCGGATCTATTCTGTGAACTAGCAACTTCGGCGTCGGAAGGTCTCCGCTTCCTAGTACCGGTAGATGTTGAACGAGATAAGGAGAAGTAACCACCAAAGGACGAGGTGGTTGTTGAAGCGTTTTCGTCTGGAGTTGACGCAGAGGTTGTGTGGGAAAGGAGGCCCTTGGTGATATAAGCGGGCGTGGAAGAGAGGGACGGCTTACGCCCGTGGTGCATCCTATGTAACAATTACGGGGCAAGATGCACCGCGTTCGGAGTGGCAGTGGGTAAAGGGTTTGAGTTGTGTGTGGGTGTGTGTGCGTGCAAGACAATATGCACAGCTGTTGCGGATCTGCAGGCGTTCCCTTCCTTTTTGCTTCTTTTCTTGCCCTTTCTTCCTTCCTTTTCCCCCTTACAAGTGCGTCTTTACACCTAAACCGACCCTGCCTTGTGTGAATGAGGGCAGAAAATGGCAATAAAGAGATCCGGCAGGATACGGTAGCAGCGGACCAAAAAGCTGACAGGGACCAATGCCAGGGGAAGAGAAGCACGGGAAAGGTGCAGGACCTTTGAGTACTAACGGAAAATCGGTGATATAGGGTAATAACCACAAAACCAGTTGAATACAACGAAAAGAAGAAAAAAAAGTGATAACAACTGGAAGCAACTGCAGGACAGCAGAGAAGATGGAAAAGAAAAGGAAAGGGGAAGGAATGGATTAACGCCTGAACCTTCAGGGTTAGGGGATTTACATCAGCCTGTTGAAGGTTTCGAAGAAATCTCCCGGCGAACCAATAGGCGCCTCTTTATTCGCCTTTCTTTTTCTAAGGCTATTATAACCTATCGAGTGATTTCACCTTCCCACGATCCTCCCTCTTCCCTCAGTCCTACTCGTACTTCTTCTCAAGGAAAGGAAACCCCCCTCTCTTCCCGTATCGTGGGCAGGAGTAAAAGGAACTTGATTAATTCAAGCATTCGTTCTCCCTCACTCAACCCTGAGATCCGGAGCTTTCCCCTTTAAGGGTCTTTCCCCTGTCACTCGGTTTTGGCCCCTCTTAGTCCCAGAGTTTGACTTATGATTTTATCCCTGTTTACTGGATTCAGGGTCCATCGAGCTAAACCTATTATGGAGCAAACTCTGGAGTGTTGGGTGGGGGGGCCAGCTCCCAACAACCTTTTCCTCTCTCCCGTTAGTTCTGCCCATAGGGGTTACGATCCTACTCCACATTACTTCTTCACCGGTCGTTTAACTCAATTCAATCAAAAATGGCAGACTCACTACCAGAGCATCCTCCTAAGGTTCCAATTCCTATGAGCGACGATAGGATATGGATAGATGGCTGTTTTGACTTTGCACACCATGGTGATTTCTCCTGTCAGCCTCAACCTTCTAAGCTAACTTTTTCAGGTCACGCTGGTGCAATGCTGCAAGCGAAACAGCTCGGCAAGTACCTTGTAGTCGGTGTCCACAGCGATGAAGAAATTCTTGAGAATAAAGGCCCTACGGTCATGAATCTTCAAGAACGGTTAGAAATTTCGGCAACCGGTATTTGCTTCTAAATTGTACTGATAAATTTTAGAATGGCTGCCGTGACAGCATGCAAATGGACTGACCTCCCGGTCCCTGGAGCCCCATATGTTACATCACCGGAGTGGATGGACCTCTACGGCACCCGCTATGTGGTTCATGGTGACGACATCACAACCGACAGCTCAGGAGAGGATTGCTACCGAATTGTTAAAGCCGCCGGTCGCTTCAAGGTTGTTAAGAGAACTCCGGGTATTTCTACTACCGACCTTGTCGGACGGATGTTGCTATGCACAAAGACGCACCACATCAGAGATCTCGGGAACCTACTTTTAGACCAGACAAGCGAGGAGGGCAGGGAACTTTTGGAAAGGACAAAGATGTATGCCTCCGACTCATTTGGTGTTGTCGGCAAGGGCTCCACAGTGTACAACTTCATCACGGAACACCCGGGAGGCAAGTGTGTTCCAGTAGTCTCAGGTATCGGCCCGAAGCCCGGGCAGAGGATTGTGTACGTCGACGGCGGTTTCGACCTTTTCTCTAGCGGACATATTGAGTTCCTGAGGAGAGTCATGGAGAGGGAGAAGGACGAGGGGCATGAGGACATTTATGTTGTAGCAGGGGTGCACGATGACCGAACAATCAACCAATGGAAAGGATTGAATTATCCTATTATGAATATGTTTGAACGGGGGCTTTGTGTGCTACAGTGTAGGGTTTGTATCACCCTCTCCTTATTCACTGTAGGTTTGGAAGCGCTGACATGAGGATAGTACATTAACTCAGTCATTCTTACGGCACCCTTTTCCCCAACTAAAGGGTTTTTGGAAACATTACCTACGGGAGTGCCATCGGTAGTGTACCACGGGCCCACCACTTTCATGCCCGGAGATGAAGACCCGTATGTTGCCTCCCGTAACCCCTAGTCCACATCTAACCACCAAGCAGGTACGAAGAAGCAAAGAAAATGGGCATATTTCAAGAAATCGAGAATCATGAGTTTTCTGGCGTTAACGCCGGTGAGATTATGGGAAGAATATTAAAGCAGCGTCAACTGTACGAGGAGCGCCAGCGGCGGAAGGGCCTCAAGGAAGAGACCGAGATACAACTGATCAATTAGCTGCACTCGTGTACCAAGTTCAGAAGTTTTATTTTTCATTCTTTCCATGTAGCACTAGTTATCAAGTATGATAGAACAAAAGCGTTGATGGCGATTCTATTATGGGAGAGGAAGGGGGGAGGAAACCCGTGGTGTAGGAAACAATCCGGTGTGCGATCCCACTTGCCTAAGAACGACTAGCGTGCGGATACCGGTAGTAAGCCTATCATGGCTCTAAACTTGAAAATAGTGTATTGACTGCCTTCTACCCATCGAAAATAAACAGATAGATGTTTGGCTAATAACTCGCAGTGCACTGTATTATTGTACCAGTACTGCATAGTTTGTGCTGGCACGGCATCTAGGAGCAGAGCCCAACTCGGTCCCTGTCACGCCAAGAGCTTATATCAACCCCCACCACCCCCCACCACTGATATTATTCCACTGCCATCACCACGCACAACAACGAAACCACAACCACAGGCAGACCCAAAATGGCCACCCCATCGATAACCCCAGAAACCCCATTCCTCGCCTCCCACCACCAAGACTCCAAAAAGCACCTCCTCCTCGCAACAACCGGCTCTGTGGCAACCATAAAACTCCCCCAGCTACTAACCCACCTCTCCCAGACATTCTCCCCCAAAAGCCTAACAATCCACCTCCTCCTCTCCCCCTCCAGCAAGAACTTCCTCTCGCCCGCGGACCTCGACGAAGTCAGCAGAAACCCGCTCGTCTCGCGCCTCTGGAGCGACGCCGACGAATGGGCCTTCCCGTCGGGCGTGTACACCCGCGAGTGTCCGGTGCTGCACATCGAGCTGCGGAAGTGGGCGGATCTGCTCGTCGTGGCCCCGCTCAGCGCGAACACGCTTAGTTCCATTGCTGTTGGGCGGTGCGATGGCTTGTTGTTGAGCGTTCTGCGCGCTTGGGATTGGGGGGAGCGGGGAGGGGGAGGCGTTGTCGTGGCGCCGGCTATGAATACGCTTATGTGGACGCATCCGGTTACGGGTGGGCAGGTGGAGACGTTGAGGGGGTGGGGAGTGGAGGTTTTGATGCCAGTGAAGAAAGTGCTGGCCTGTGGGGATGATGGGGTTGGAGGGATGGTCGGGGTTGAGGTGGTTGTTGAGGCCATTGGGAGGAGGTTAGGTATTTTGTCGGTGGAAGGGGAGGGTGAGGGTAAGATTGAGGCGGTTGAGGGATAGGCCGTATCTTTGGGTTGCTCTTTTGTGGTTTGGTTGGGATTTGTCCTTATTAAATTTTTAGGGGCGGATTCCGGTATTATCATATTAAATATCTTTGCTGTATCATACTAGCAGGTAATTAGGATGTTCTCTAACACTTTTAATTGTGACAAGGCGTTAGGTATCTGCTAATGTGGAATATCCACTTAAGAACCAATGCACCCATCCTTTTTTCCGACCCTTCGTGACGCCCTCTGCCGACGTCCTCCAAGGCCCCATAGCCCCTCCTCTCCATATATTCCGCTCCTAACAGCAATATACTCTCCAAAGAGCCCTCCCCCGACAGCAAAAAATCCCACAGCCCAAGCACACCACTTGAAGTAATACCAACACTCTTTGACATCCTTAAGGTTCACCTTCCAAATCATGTGTGCCAAACTCCCCGCCGCCCCTCCACAAGAAACAAGATAAAACACTGGGCCACACCCACTTAATACCCCCGCACCCGCCAGCAAACCTACCTGCGCGACCCCAAACGCAGACATAAGGTACTTCGTATGCGCTTCATGCTTGACAACAATGGACTTTACCCCTGCCTTAACATCATCCTTAACATCTTGATGTGCATAGATGGTATCATACAGTACCGTCCACGCAACATTACTCCCATACAAACACGCAGCGGTGGCCATAACCAGCCCATCCAATCCCAGCCCCACAGCCGGGAAGCCCAGCAACGCACCCCAAGAAAACGCCAACCCAAGCACAAACTGCGGATAATGCGTGGCCCGCTTCATGAGCGGATACACCGCCACCACCGCCAGTGATGGAATCCCCCAAATTATCGTCTCGACGGGGAACTGCACGAGTACGGCCAATCCCGCGAGTAGCTGCGCAGATGTGAATGCCAGAGCATTAAATGGGGTAATGGCGCCTCGGGCGATCGGTCGGAACCTAGTTCTCGTGACTCGTGGGTCTATGTTGCGGTCCAAGAGGTCGTTTATTGTGCAGCCGGCTCCACGCATAATCAGCGCGCCGGTGGCGAAGAGGAGAGTCGTGCCGAGCACTGTTGGGAGGGGGGTTATTGGATCTGTAAGGGTTCCAGCAAGGAGCGTCGACCAGAGGCATGGGAGGAAGAGGTAGATTGTTCCCGTTGGCTTATCGAGGCGGACAAGCTCTGCATAGGGGATTGCTTTCCCGGGAAAGTAGGAGAGTAGGCCAGATTTTGGAGGTTCGTAAATCTCGAGCGGGGGTCGGGAGGTTGGTGGGGTGCTGGTGGTGCTGATTCGGGATATGGCAGTTGGGATGGGTTTATAATGTAGTCTTGAGGGAGAGCGAGGGATTGCTGTTAGATTTTGTGGGGAGAATCGAGATGTCGGTCGACCGATTCGGTACGCGGTCTGGCCCAGGCCCAGGACGCCCGAGCATAGTCGTGGGAGTCTGATAGACATCATACGGCTGTGGGCGAAGAGGGATAAGGAAATCTGGATTGGATTTGAAGGGGGTTACTAGTCGCCAAGAAATTGGTATGTCCATTGGTTATGCCTGGACATTCCTTTAGAGGAGGGAAGGTGTATTACTCACTCACTCAGCTCCCTAGAGCGTTTTCCTCTCAAGGAGTGTTGAATATAGTCCAACAGGTTCGTGCGAAGTTCACAATGTTTGGGGCGGGTGAGGTGTGGTTAGGAGGAACAAGCTTTGAGGCTCAAAAGCTTAACTTGCATCTGGATCAAGGATTAGGGCCAGGGGTGTAGATAGCGTCTTCAGCCTTGTGATACCAAGTATCATACAAGAGCCTGTTTTTCACCATTATCATATTCTGGGCAAGCATTCTGAGGCTTATCGCTTTATCGATCTGGTCCGGTTCGTGATGGACGAGTGTCCCGAACGAAAGTGAGGTTATGCCTGACGGCAAACTTGAGTCTAGGGCGACTCAGGACCCGCCAAAGTACTCAAGTACGGTAGGCTAGCACGCTGTATGTATAAATAAGAGCCTGCTGCCCCTTTATTCGATGCCTGTCCCTCCTTCTCACTAGAACTACAGTTATTTGGAAGTGAAAATTTCCCTAAGCATCCTGCTCCCTTACCGACAACACATCAATTCTGGCAGGGAGAGCTCTATAGATGAAAACCGATCAATGATCTTCACCAAGGATTTTCTAATACACGGTATTGCATCATATCTAACGGTAAGGTCCTAAGTATGCTCGATGATGTATATTCCAAGTTTCTAACACTTGTCTAGTCAGGTGGCGCGCGGCGCCGACGACCTTGTGACGAACCTAATTCCTTCGCCTAAACAATACAGTACGAGGGGTGGTGTTTTGGAACAAATACTGTATTGTGTCTGAGTGAGGTGGTTGCCTTGCTGTGCTTGGTATGAAGGGCAAGCCTGTTAGGCTTCCCCCGCTTAGTCTGAGAGCTTCCTCTACACCGGGTAGGTATACTCAATGAGCCAGGATACCGCTAATTTATTGAATTAGCAATCTCTTAGACAATGTGTTTGCGCTGGCTGTTGGGGAAAGAGTTCGACATTCTTTTTCCTTCACAAATTTATGTATCCATGTAGCCCGTTTGGCTACATAATTCGCGTTGACACACAGTTTCAACCAACCAGACCAGTTCGACAGACGGACACTCACGCCTTAGGGGTAATGCGCCCTGTCGCGAGCGTCGTGCTGGAGAAATTTTGGACATACCGCTTTCACTTACCTTTCGTCATGTGTGACTTTAGGGCGAACCGACAACATGGAAGATCCCTCCCAGAGCACCAAGACCTTGAATACCCGAAGGAGAAAAATCTACTAGGACGTTGGAATTTCCTTTCTCGGCTACGCGATGGAAAGCGCGCCCCAAATTCCGCCCTCAGTTGAGACGAAGCGAAAGGAATATGCACAGCACCTGACCAAGAGAGACAACTATGATACAACGTCCTGACACATTTTCCTTCCATTTGAGTTTTAGCTGACTTTCCATCAGATACTCGCACAAGGGGAGACGTTTTCGTACAATGCAAGGGCAGTTAACCAGAAAAAAAAACCCTGTCCAGTGCGAAAATATCTCCCTGGATACTCGTACTGTGCTCGGGGGACGCTAGGGGCCGGAAAACTACTTCTATAGTGATCTCATACAATTCTATATAGAGACGATAAGGGTTATGTTTTACGGTTCCTAATGACCCCCCCCAGTGCCAGCAACCGCATCCAAATTTAGAAATTCGGCAAGGTCTTTGTGGGTTCGCACAGCCCAATTCCACAGCCTGAACAGTACGAATACAGAAGCAACATGCGGTACTCAGTTGCATCCCCGGGTGTAAATTGTGCTGTTTTCTATGACAACCACCGTTCCATGGCCAGTACCCTGTGTAACATTGATCGTCCAACGAGTGATTATTCATGAGCTTCTTACGACAGATTGACACATCCACACCCCGGCCGGCCTGCGGCCAGCTCCAACCGAACACTCTGTTATCAGCTATTAACTAAGAAGCAATCTTTAAACAAAAACCCGTGTTCGCCTTATCCTACTACGTCAGAGCCGCAACTGCGGGGTACTGTCTGCCTAGTGGCCCTCATCTCATTTTGTCAGCCTTCTTCCCATATCCCCAATGTCGCAGGCACTCCATACGAATTTTTGAGTGTCAGCAGAGATATCCCCGTATGAGCCCTTCAATTCCTTAGCTCTAATCCCCTCAGGTTCCCCCTCTCCAGGAGCTGCTGGGATCTGCTAATGCGATACGATCAGAAGCATCCTCACTCGTACGTTTGGGCGGGTGAAACCCGTGGACAAGGCTCGCAAATTATCAAGAGATGGGGCATTCGAAATGAGTGGTCAATTGAATTGGACTGCAGGTCCATCGGAGTCGCCCCTCACAGATCGCTCTTTAAACCAAAACTAGGAATCTTCTCGGGAGAAAGGCTAAGTTACCAGTCTGCTACGTGAAACCCCGGCGCAAAGAGTATCGGAAGTAACCGCGTATAAACCTTTTAGGAAATGAATGGGATCAAGTCGATTTTTCCTTCCTTCAAATTATCGCTTGAGAGAAAAGTCCAGTCCCCTCAATCGCGCGCTGGCCAGGTCCCCGGATCACTCGATCCCCGCCTAGTATGATAGGTGGGTACCATTCCTACAAATTGCAAATTTAGTTGTTCCCAGGTATGGTAGCTGCTGTCGCCAAGTGAGTATCTCCCTGAGCAGATCGCTACCCATTCCCAGACTTGATTGAAAACTCCATTGGCGTATCTGAGCAATTGTTCGATCTGTTGCTTAGAGGCATCCTTGGTGATGTGACACTGCGGAGGGACCCCGCGGGAAGTCCTAGGCCCCGATACCAACCCTCCGATGCTGATGCCCCGATGCCATTCAACTTAGAGATGCTGGAGTTTTTGTTGTACTGCACGTGAAAAAGCTGAAAACGGCGCACAGCATCAGTCCTTTCCCCTCCAAGCATCAGGGTGAAAATACCGGTAGAACTCGACATTCAGACTTGCCGGTTGCTCTGGCATTCGGCAACACCTGAGCATGATATACCGGTATGTTTATTAGTTCGGAAAACGAGAAGTACCAGAGGTCAAAAATTTTTCGACCAAACACAGACCTTCAACCAATCTTCCTGCTTTAGAGAGCGGCACGATATTAAATGCGTGTGCAGGCCTCTACTCAGGAACTTCCAATTCGCTTCTCTAAGGATAATCGGGGCAATATTTGAAACCGACGACTCCCGATATCCCACATTTGTTATTTCCTATTCGTTTAAAAATCTGGAAGAATACTCGAGTGCTGTCCACGGTTCGAGGACTGTTTGCGCCCGGAGATGGCATGTTGGCTGGCACCAGAAGTGCTAAACTGACGCTGCCAGGGGATTGGCCAATTCGGCACATAATGCACTTTTTTATACGATCTCATTTTTGGTCGGTGAATTCCTCTCGTTGAGCCGAGAGCAGGTTTTGCGCCAGTAAGGCGTGCACGCCCTACTAAGGTGGAGATTTTATTAGCCAGTAATTGAATTTCATTCAGTAAAAAGTAAGGTTCGTGTGGGAGCGGTGACAACGAACTTGCCTGTCGTGGGCCACCCGTTGATGAGAAAAAGAAATATCTTCTGAGGGGGATTTGGGGCTCAAGAATCCCCCCACAGGCTAAACATTGAGGCCACACCAGAGAGTTATCATTCTGGAGGGAAATATATGATCTTCGGCTAACCTGCCGATGCATTTTTCCATGCAAGTTGAAGTCGCCTCGTACCTCCACGTTCTGCAGCGTCAGTTTCAGGTAGCTCTTGCGTTTTGCAACCTCCTGACATCTTTACCAGAACTTTACCACTAGTCAAGCCATGATATGGCATGACGGGCACCATTTTTAGCCAGTAAGTCTACACCGGGCTGCTGTAGACAAATAGGGTAAGTGATTTCAAAAAGAACTCGGAAGTGGTCGCCTGCACCGATAACAGAATGGACGTACAAGTAATCATATCTCTCTGATACCGCCTTTCTATAGACCAATCTCCGTGGGGTTGTCTGAACCAAACTATCAATATAAATAACAGGAGAGCCACTGGAGTCCTCAACCCTTTCAGACAAGAACCAGCCAGTCTACTATTGCTCTTCCTCAAACACATACCATCCCTTACCCCAAATCTCCTATTCAAGATCCGAAATGAGCACCTCTCCGTACTATGATGGTTCGACTTCCGTCGTTCTTGCTACCGGTCATAGAGCGGGCCCTGGGAGGGCTGGTGTAACCTCATACATAAGAGAAAGAGATTTCCCCCGAGCGACGAGATACAATACCGGAATGGGTTACAACTTGGGGCGGGACGGGTATAACTCTCCCTACGACTCCTACGATTTGACTCTGGCAGAGCAAAGAGAGCTGGAGGAAATTCGATTAGCGGAATACCGGCGCAACGAATACTCCCGAGCCGGAGCCGCCACCATTATCACAACCGGAGATAGGGGCATGCGAGGCGGTAAGACGATATACCTATCCGGGCGGCCCGGCATGGACAGATATCAACCACTGGGACACACCGCTGGTGTCCGAACAGTCAGCGTTGAGAGATCAGGCCCCATCATCCATCACCGAGCTGCTACAAGATACACCAATCAACCATTTGATTACGCAATCGGCGATTATGCCAACGACTACGAGGGACTTGACCTCGATGCCTATCGTGTCCCTGCCGGTGGCCGACTTCGTCGCTATCCCACTAGATACGATAGTCGAGGAGTATTTGGTGCTCACAGCAGATATGAGGGTGACTATAGAGAACCACTGGTAGTGGTTCCCGCTGTCAGGACTACGCGCTATCGTTGATTGCTTGTTTGGGAGATGGTTCCTTTTTTTTCCCTCTCTGTTGCTTGAGTTGGCTCTGCTCGTGGGCTAAGACGAGAAACCTTCGCTCGGTTCCTTTCTTTTGTGTTTCATATTGTGGTTATAGGGTGGATACGGGACTGGTGTTTAGGAAGAAGTTTTTTTATCTTTTTATCTTTTCTTTTTTTTTCTTTTCACATTTGCTCATTTCGTCTAGCGAGAGCAGTATGATACAAATTTTACTTTTGAAAAACATTTTAGAAGATAGCATAACTTGGGATTTCTGGTTGGTCTGAGAAGTATGCTGTGTTTGAGTGCTTTATCTCCGTGAGTGATAGGGCTATTACAAACGCAGTACAATCACTAGAAAAAGTAAAGAAGATGTGTTTTAGAGGAGTTGTACTCGAGTACCGTAGTAATTTAGTACTGCGGGGTGCTGTACCTGTACCGTACGAGACCTAGGGAAAACACGTATCTGGACAACAATCTACTCCCCCCTCCCACCTCTACCATAGTTGTAACGTACAATCCACGAGTTATCCCACCAATAGTACTTTACCCCTCACTACCAACCAATCGGAGTCCTCCAGTGGCCGCCCTAGTGTGCTAAAAAGCACCTCAGGAATTGAGAGAATTACAATTAGTACTCGAATCAAGCTAGGCGAGAGAGTATAGCAACCCCGTGATGTCATGCTAGATTTGCGCCCCCATGGTACTGTACCGTACCCAAGTACACGAGTGCACGGTACAAGGGTAAGTGGGGCGCTGTGGTACAAAGAGTCTTGGGTTATTGCCTATTCCGGGTGTCCCCAGAGTATTTTCCCACATATATATATATATAAAATTTCAAGAAAAATTTTTATATCATATGTGTAAATGCCCTAGATTCTATATATGGGTGTCGCCCGACTTACGGTATGATATTCAGAAAGATTGTCCTTCAGATTGCAACAATATCTCTTTCAAAACTATCCACCACGAGTTCCACCACTCCCTATTTATCATTTGAACTTACTATTAGAACCTGTTTTATTATTTTGATCCTACTCTTCACTATATTAAGCTTTTTTAAATACTTATTGTATTCATTACTAGGCTTAGTAAATATTTTATTCTGCTAGGAAGATTTAGAAAATAAACTGGAATGACTTTCATTTAAGAATAATATATCAGTTCATTATTGCTTGCTATATAGATTTTTATTAATAGATATGAATCTATCATATCAAAAGGTATCATACATAAATAGATATTAGAATTGCATGTATTGTAAACTCTTTTTTATATAATTTAACCCTCCTTTTTATTTCAAGTTTAAGTATAGATTAATTTTATAAAAGCTTAGATTTGATTAGTTATTTGTAGCAAATATATAGGAAAAACACTCTTTTTATGAAGTTTTAGTTTCCAGTTAATGTATGGTTCCGGAAGGCAATACTCTTTACCGGCTTTCTGATAAAAAAAGTGACGATTTGCATGTAACGCCAAGTGTAACATCTTCAAATTATTTACCCTAGCCCAGAAATATTTGTCAGCTGAACAAGAAATACTACTCGGGGTGAGAACTTATGTTTTACGTAAATAATATTATAATTCTCACCCTTAGTAAAATATATATCAATGTATTTCTGCAATACTTTCTGTGCTTTCTTCTATTGTGTATTCTTATCTTCAATTGCTCAAGATATTGTCTATTTTAAAAAATATATAGCTATGTGATACTCATCCCATCATCATATATCTGAGTCCACCTTACATGTATATTATGATAGGTTCATCTTTCTTTATCTAAACAATAGCTAAAAGTACTTCTTTTCTGATAAAAATTAGACAGACTAAACTTAAGGTGAATACAAAGCCTTCTATTATATATAATCTGCATGTTGGTTATAGTTTTTTGTATTTAGAGAAGTTGTCTGAATCAGTAAGGCTATTATATTTTGTAACCCTCTTTTTTATTATTTGAAATTTGGGTGTAGGTCTCTGTAACGACCCTACGATAGGTAGCTACAATCACTATCACCTTAGCCCAAATGGTATATCAAGTGGTATCCAGAGGTGGTATGGTCTCGTATATATTATACACATGGCTGGTAATCCTAGGATAAGGCCTAGAGAATAGTTGAGTAGCTTTGAGGTACTCTACTAGGCAGGGTAACCATTCGGGAAGACATTCGCATAAGGTCAAGAGATTTATGGGAATGTTACACGGACCTCCGAGACGACTTCTGTGGTCGACTGGAGAACTTCCTGAGCGGTTAAAGGCATAAGAGGGCAAAGTTACCCTACCTTGGGAATTTAGTCATTATGCCCATGGGTCCCAGTTACCCTACTGAGGAACACAAGTTACCCTACCTTCACCGGCAAAAGTCATCCTAGAACTTAGAGGTCGATTGCCTCACATTCTATGGACTCTTAGATGTTCTTGGGCGCACACGCATCTGCGCGAGGAGGCCCCACGCCTGTATGAGGGTGGCCCGAACATGCTATTAAACTTGGGCGGGTGTAACAATCCTACACAGATGCGGTTATTTATGCAACAGGTAACGAATTACTTGCGTGGTTCTTATTAGACTATCCTTATAGTCTTCGATCGTTCTAGAATATCCGAGAGAGTATTCTTCTTTCCGAGATTAACTTATAATCTCTTCTTCGTTGGTAGACTATCTTATAGTCTTCGTATCTCACACCAATGTCTTATTGGGGAGAGGTGTAGAGGGAACTTCTT